>ERZ791626.930-NODE-930-length-26633-cov-3.802844_pt1 | contig 26633 bp, 19 predicted proteins | sample MGYA00510266_ERZ791626 | MGnify/ENA primary metagenome ERZ791626 (study PRJEB30046, sample SAMN00715208) | human gut metagenome | study: EMG produced TPA metagenomics assembly of the A metagenome-wide association study of gut microbiota in type 2...
TTTTTAAGGCCTAAAAAAACCGCCAGCCGAAGCCCCAGCAGCCCAAGAAGGAGGCTGCCCCGGCAGAGCCCAAAGTCTACGCGCCCGCAGAGCCCGGCTCTACGGAAGAGCGCATCGAGCAGTTCATCAAGGGACTTCTCGAGCACATGGGCTCCGATGCTGTGCCGCATGCGATGAAGACGGCGGACGAGAGCTACTCGGTCGACCTCGTCGGCGAGAACCTTGGCATTCTGATCGGCCGTCGCGGCGAAACGCTCGACGCGATCCAGCACCTTGCAAACTACGCGGTCAACCGCGGCCAGAACAAGCGTGTGCGCATCAACGTCGATGCGGAGAACTACCGCCTCAAGCGCGAGGAATCGCTCCAGCGGCTTGCACAGAAGGTCGCCGGCAAGGTCACCAAGTACCGCCGGAACATCACCCTTGAGCCGATGAACGCCTATGAGCGCCACGTTATCCATGCCACGCTTCAGGATTATCCCGATGTGACGACGTACTCCACTGGCACCGAGCCCAACCGCCGCATTGTCGTGGCCTACAGCCGCTACAAGAACACCGAGTTTGAAGAAAAGTGATCCTCAAAAGCCCGCCGGAAGTGGCGAACACGCATAAGGACAACAAATAACTGATATGTAATGACCTTTGTCAAGGGGCAATTTTGGGAAACAGAGATCACCACAGCATTAAATTGTCCGAAAGGCATCACGAAAGAGTCCTGGTATCAGTTCTCGGCATTGGCCACTCTGATATACGCGGATTGGTTACCGCAGGTCAATGGTCCGTCGGGAGTGCTGCCGTCTAAAAGCGTGGATCACCAAACTGTGCCAACATAGTTACTTCGCAGATCACTCGAACCTTGAAGAATCAGAACTCCTTCAAGATACCTTCCGGTAAATTACTTTGGCTGCCGCGCAGCCCTTGCTTTCCTCAAATAACAGAGGGGCGGGAATGTCAAGGCCGTAGCCGCGAAGCGGTGCGTCAGCAGCCTTGACATTGCTGGCACACTGTTATACTACCTTGGTTTGCTTAGGCAATGCGGTCTGTCATCATACCCCAGATAAAGCAGGCCAATTCACGGGCAACAGCGGTCTTCGCCACATTGGTGCGTTTGCTTTTGGAAAGGATCATTTTATAATACTTTCTGCGCAGACGCTCATTGGCTCTGTCTGCATAGGCAATGACTTCCGAAGTGTTGCCTGCCTGTCGCTTTTTTAGCGCGGCAGATTTATATCCCACCTGCCCTTTGGTGTAGCTTTGCGCGGCTTCTACGAGTAAGGTTCTGATATGGGCGTTGCCTGCTTTTGTAATACCAAGTCTGTTTACGGATTCACTACTGGAGTCCTCGCCTGGAACCAGACCGATATAGGACGCAAACTGATTCGCGGAAGCAAAGCGATGGAAATCGCCCACTTCGACCATAGTAGCCAAAGCGGTATGGGTCTTGATACCAAGGAAGCAGGACAGCTTCTTCACACCTTCACTGTAAGCTTTCATGGCGGCCAGTTCTTCAATGCGCTGATCCGGTCGTTCCAGCTTGTCGGACAGGGCTTGGAATGTCAGAAGATATTCAGACAGAATCTCAGAATAGAGTCCTTCCGGTTTCAGGGATCTGAGCCACGCAATGTGTGCCACTGTCCAGTGATTCTTGGTAGCGGTGTAGCTGTAACCATGGCGCAGGCAGAATGATATGCTCCCTCTATGAGAGACAGTGAAATAAAACACTGTTTCCATAGGGGGGGGGAAATTTATGTCCAAAAGCAAAATTCCGTATGAGAAAAAAGTAGAAATTGTAAGAGATTATCTGGACGGACGGGTGGGATATAAAGAAAGCATCCAACGCGCAAACAACAGTGCGGCATCTTTCCGACACTGGGTACATCTGTATAAGGGAAACGGAGCGGCTGGACTCCTGCCAAACAGCAGGAACAAGGCATATCCGGAGGATACAAAGTGGAAAGCGGTGCAGGAATACCTCTCCGGCCACGGTAGTTTGGAATCTGTCTGCGAAAAATACGAGATCCGGTCAACAAGTCAACTCCGAAGCTGGATAAAGGTGTATCATCGTAAATTGCAAGAGTTAATTTCAAAAAATCCGAAAAAATTTTTCAGCTCAGCGAGGCCACAAACTCGTCGAACAGCATCCCCGCCGTCTTTCCGCCCAGGAGCTTGCGCGGATAGTTGTTCATCCAGTCCTGCACGGCGCTGATGTCTTCGTCCGGAACGGCGTCCAAGTCCGTCCCTTTCGGGAAGAACCGGCGGAACATCCGGTTCTGGTTCTCGTTGGTGCCGCGCTCGTTGCTGCGATAGGGATGGCAATAGAAGACCTGCGTGCGCCGCTCGCCGGTCTCTTTGCTCGTCATCATTCCCTCGTAGTCCATAAACTCGCTGCCGTTGTCCACCGTGATCGTCTTGAAGATGCGGCTGAACTTGTTGCCCCAGCGCCGCTCCAGCTGATCGAGCTTTTCCACGACGCACTCCATTGTGCACGCCGCCATCGGCAGAACCAGTTCCGTCCGCATCGCGCGTTCCGATAGCATGAGCGCACACTTGCGGCCATTCTTCTTTCCTTTCACCGTGTCCATCTCCCAGTGTCCTTCTTCCTTCCGCTCATCGATCTCCGGCGGCCGGTTCTCAATGCCTTCTCCTGGCGCCTGCCGTTTGGCCTCGCGCACCTTCTTGTATTCCCGCTTGTGCCCGCCGCGCTGCGGCAGGTCTTTGTTCGTGATGGAGAAGAAAACATCCCCGCTGTTGATGTAGTTGTAGATCGTCTTCTCGCAGATGTCCACGTCGAACTTCAGCCCGCGCAGTTTGATCTCCATGATGACTGCCGCCGGGGAATAGTGTTCCCGCCCAATCTTCTGCTCGATGAAATCATGCAGTGCGAAGTCGTGGCCGAGCTTAATCATCCCGCCTTTCGCCCGCTTGTTCTTCTCATACTGCGCCTGCGCGATATCAGCTGAGTACCGCCGCTCTGTCGTTAAGTTGCTCAGCGTATGCTCATACCACACCCCGTCGCGGCGCAGCTCGCGCCAGATGGTCTGATAGGTGACGTGCAGCCGGTCTGCAATCTGCTGGATGCTGGCCTTCTCGCGCAGCATCATCTCGATCTTGATTCTGTCTCTGTACTGCAGGTGCTTAAACGTCCGCTTCATCTGTTCCATCTGTCCGGCCTCCTATTGCCATTTCTTGCTTTTTATTCTAAAGCTGATTAAGTCGAAATGTCAAGCCGTCAAAAATAGACCTCCCTGCTGCGCAGCAGAGAGGTCTATTCTTTTCCCAGCAGCCAGTCCGTGCTGACGCCCAGTACACCGGCGATGACCGGCAGTTCGAAGTCTGGCACCACGCGCTTCCCAGTTTCAATTCTGCTCACTGCCATCTGCCCAATCTGAAGCCCGGCCAGCTGCAGCTTCGCCGCCAGCGTGTCCTGGCTCATTCCAGCCTTTATCCGCGCCTCACGCACCCGCTTGCCGCATAAGTTGAACCGTCCATCCAGAGTATAGAGCCGCACCGCTCCGCCTCCCTATAATCATCTTTTGCATAATCTTGCTTGAATTTAACATATCTTCGTGGTAATCTTATAAAAAAGATGATTAAAATGAAAATTTTGTGGAGGTGTAGCCATGTCTGTCGATTATTACGCTCTCCTAGGTGTCCCCAAATTCTGCAGTTCGCAAGATGAAATACGCCGCGCATACCTTGCGCAAGCTCGTTTTTTTCACCCGGACGCAGGGAATGTTACTCCCGAAATCGCACACCAGAAAATGCAGGAACTCAATGCGATCTACGATACGCTGAGAGACCCCGATGCCAAAAGGCTATATGACACTAAACTCCTTTCTCCGGTAAAGGCCGAAGCGTCTCCTAGTTTTTCAACTTCGCCCGCGCCGCCCACTCAGCCACCACGTCACGCCTCGCGGGCGCCTTCTAGGTTTAAGCAAACTGTTGTCGCTCTTGCTAGCATTGCAGCCACATTGTTCGGGTGTCTTGTTCTCATCTGCATTTCCTCCAATATAGGGAAACCTTCAGCCACGACTGTAGTGACCGCAGAAGCAATCAATACTCCAGTGACTGCGCAGCCATCTTTTCCGCCAGCTTCTACCATGAAACCTTTTCCTGTTCCGGGCAGCGGGGAGGTGTTGTATCATGATCAGCAAGATCGTGTTGCCCCTTTTACCATCGAAACGTCCGGCAGTGGGTACTACGTCGTTAAATTGAAAGATCATATTTCTGGCGTTGATGTGCTGTGCGTTTTTATCCATGCCGGTGACATCGTCGATGTTGATGTGCCGCTAGGCGACTTCGATCTTTTCTATGCTTCCGGCGACGTATGGTATGGTTTGAAGCGTTTATTTGGTGATGCTACAGTGTGTTCAAAATCTACCAGCCTTTTTGACTTCAGCGAAATAGGCGGATATGTGAGCGGTTGGACTGTCACGCTCTATCCTGTTTACAACGGAAATATGCAGACGATCTCCATAGACATCGATGAATTTTAAGATCAAGCACCGCCAGGTCTCCCTGGCGGTGCTCTTTCTATGCCCATCTGCTAGTCTTCCTGCTTTGTCTTCTCGCGCTCCGCGATCACCTGGCTGCCCACGCGCTCGCTGTACGGATTGTTCTTCGCGCTCTTGCTCCCGGTGAACAGCTGCCAGAGCACGGCCCGCATCTCGTTTGTCAGCTGCTGCGGCCCGTCGCCGCCCGGCAGCATGATGCCGCCGTGCCCGTTCATCGCATCAATGGCGTTCTCGATCTCTTCGCCCTTATAGCTGCCGTTCCCATCTTCGTCGAACTGCGGCAGGATTTCCTTCAGTTGCACCCACGTTCTTGCCTCGATGCCGTAGCTGTCGGCGATCTCGTATTTCTGCTTTGTCGAGTCCTTCATCACCGCGAGCAGAGCGTCGTGCTGTGCATCCGCTCCATCTACTGCGTCGATGGCTGCACGCCACTTCTGCACGTCGGATACCGTTTTCTTCCCCTCATCCGGCGTAAGCTCTGCCATACCGAGTGCCACGTCCTTCGCGCTCTGTGTGTCCAGCCCGCCATCAATCGCGTCCAGATACTTGTCCACGGCTCCTGCCAGCTTCAGCTCCAGATAGTCCACCATCTCTGCGCCCGTTGCCAGCACGTCGTCCGCCTTCTGCGTCGAGGTCTTCACCTCATAGTCGTCGAAGACAGCTGCCTTTGCCTTCTCTCCGGCGTATTCGTACAGCCCGCTCAGCATCTTCTCCCGCGTCTCGTCGTCCGCCGCCTGGAACACGTCACTTGCGATCAGCTCCTGCAGCCTGCTTCCGACGGCGCTGCTCCACGTCTTATCGTAGACCTGCTTCTGATAGGCCGAGAGCTTGCGGTCTTCGCCGTCAACGCTGATGCTGCCCGGCGTATCAGACGGAACCGCCTTTGTGAATCCACCTTCGTAGAGAGAAGCAAGCGTTTCGTTCGTCGTCTCGTCCGTCTCCACGCGCCGGTTGTGCAGGGTGTCGCTGATCTTGCGCTCCAGTTCCGCACCGCGCATGCCCTTCATCTGGTTTTTGTTCGCCGTGGCCAGCGCATCGTCATATGCCGCCGCAAGCTCCGGCGAGGCCCAGCGCACCGTGCCGATCAGATATGCCTCCAGATTGTTGACCGAGATGCCCGGCAGATATGTGGCCGCTGCGGCCGCCAGGTCTTTGATGCCGCCGACAATATCTCCGCTGTGCCGGTGCAGATACTCGCCCAGGCTTCCACCGTTCTTCACGACGTCCGCTGCATCCTTCAGCACATCCAGACCGTTCTGCCCCTGCTCCACGATGGTCTCCACAACGTCGGACAGCTGCTCCAGGCCCGGCGTGTCGATGCCGTACCACTTGTCGCCCGTGAGAATGTTGCCGACGACGTCCGCAAGCTCTTCTCCATAGGTGACGATACTGGCCAGATCGCCCACCAGCCCCAGCGCCATTTCCTTTGCCACGCTTCCGACTGTGAGATTCCCGTCCTCATCGCGGTATGCTTTGCCCTTGCGCTTCCAGAGGTTCATCAAGAACTCGATGCCCTGCGCCCAGATGTATCCGCCGACGGCTGCCAGGAACGCAACGCCCAGCCCACGCTTGGCCTTGTTGTAATTCTCTGTGTCTCCGATTCGCTTGTAGTATTTCGCCTCACCAGCACGTTGCCGCAGCGCATTGTAGGTCTGCGAGCTGTCCGACTTGAACATCGTAAATGCCCGCGTCACCGGATTCTTGCTCTTGCGCAGCGTGCCCTGGTGCATCTCGTCCGAGGTGGACTGACTTCTCGCCACCGCTTCGTTGAATACTTCTGCAACCTTCTGATAGAACGGGCTGCTTCCGCTGTCGATCTGCTCCTGGCTTCCGGTCTCCAGCTCCGGGAACTCAGCTCGTACCTTGTTTTCCGCCCACGGCCACAGCACGCTCGCGGCCCAGCCGTCCATGGCGGTGATCGCTCCGCCGCCGAAGATAAAGTTCGTGAACTTGTTTGTCTGTGTCCAGTTCGGATTTTCCTTCAGCTGCTTGGTCTCCGGCGTGGAATAGCCCAGCGTTCTCCAGTCCAGCTCCTGCGTGTACTTCTCAATCAGGCTCCGGTCGATGCGCTTTACCTGTCCCGGCGACGGGAAGTTCTTGAAGTCCAGCCACGCACCCGCCAGTGGAATCGAACCCAGCTGCTTAAAGACGATGGATGGGTTTGCCCCGAACACGGCGCCGATGTAATTGCTGAAGACTTTTTCTGCGCCCATGCTCACGCTGTCGCGCGTGCTTGCCGTGCCGCCCTGCAGCGTCTGCACCAGGTCTTGAATGTACTTCAGACTCTCATCGCCCCAGTCGTGGGTGATGATATCCGCCATGGAGTTTTCCCGCTCGCGCCAGTTTAGCAGCGTCTGCCAGTTCCGGGCTGGAATTGCCATGCCCACGAACCGTGCCGTCTGCTCCACATGGCGCTCAAAAGCATCGAAGGCGCCGATGTTATAGCTCGGATTCTTGGAGAATTGGCGGCTCTTCAGATTGCCGACGCCTTCCGCCGTCGCGTCGTAGACGCCCAGCTCGCTCTTGGTGTAGTTGGAGTTGGTATAGATCGGCGTATAATTTTTGCTCACAGCCTTGTCGTACCCGTAGAGAATGTTGGAAACGCGGTTGATCTCCTTCTTGGCAAACACGTTGTAGTATTGCTCCAGTGCCTGTACAAGCTCCTGCTCTTCCGGTGTTAAGCTGCCGACGATCGCCTTCACGGTTTCCGGTGCCATGCGCACGGTCTTGCCTTGGGCGAAGGCCTCGCGACGCTTGCCCTGGCTGTAGAGCGTTTTGTCGGCGAAAGTACGGCCGCCTTCCATGTGCCGCAGGTTCTCCACGCTCTTGCTCTCCAGGTACATGTGCACTTTCTGCGTCGGCGTCATCCAGACCGTGATCGTATCTCCGAACTTCGGCGGCTTGCCGACCTCCAGCGCACCGACCAGCTGTGGAATCTTCACCTCATACCAGATGCCGTCGTCTCCCTGGCCGTCTGCCTTCTTGGCCCAGTCTTCATGCTCCGTCAAGAACTCGCGCAGCTTCTTTGTGGCGCTTACTGTGTAGTCGCGGATGTCCCGCTCGCCCTTCTCCAGCTGCTTGGCCATGGAGTACCACGCGCTGTTCGGGTTCCAGCCTGCCATGCGCTGCATCACGTTCATCGGAGAGAGCTGTTCCTGGTTGAACAGGCTGTCCAGCTTCTTTCCCTGGCGTGCCGCTTCGCCTGCCTTCGTCTGTGCGCCAAAGTCCAGCTCTTTCTTGCTGTCCGTGTAGACCTCTGCGAACAGCCGGTTCATGTCGTCGTTGATGACGTTGTTCCGGTTGTAGAACTCTGTCCGCAGTCCGACGGCCGCCTTATACAAATCCTGCAGCGCGTTCAAATCCATGTCCGCGATCTTCTTGTTGTCCAAGCGGTGAACGATCTTCTCCAGCTCTTTCGACGGCAGGAAGTTCGGGTCGTTTGCCTGTGCGTCCTTATACATCTCGGCCAGGTCTTTCCACGTCGCGTCGTACTTCTTGGAATAGCGCATCTCGTTGGCTGCACTCACTGCGTAGATGTCCAGGTCTCCGAGCACCTCGTCCCAGGTTCCCTGCAGTTCCTCCGGTGCCCGGTACTGATTCTTGGCCAGCCACTGCAGCGCCTTCAGCGTCTTCTTCTGCTGCTCCTTCAGCTCGCGGTACTCCCGCTGCCGCTGGCTCATCTCCTTGCGCTGCTGCCGTTCCTTCGCGCGGCTGAGTGCTTCGCGCTGCCGGGCGGCTGCCGACTTCTCCCGCTCCTGTGCGATCTTCACGCCGGTGCGGTCTCGCAGGTGAACTTCCAGCTTCGCCGTCCGTGTGAACGTGCGCAGTGCCTCGTCCATCTGCCGCTCGATGTTATCCAGGACTTCGTCTTCCGAAACATATTCCTGCCCGGCCAGAAGCGCGGTGTACTGTGCCAGGCTCATGTTCTGGCTCTTGCCTTCTTCCGCCGTCTGCACGATGTTCTCCAGAATCTCCCGGCTGTCCAGATCGTCCGCATGGAACATCCCCGGCAGCGTGTCTGCAAGCTCTGCGTTTACCATGTCAATGCCCGCAGCGCTCGTGTCGTTTACCAGCATGACGCCTGCTGCAAACGCCTTCTTCCGGAAATAGCCCCAGTCGTCTCCGAACTCATGCTTCACGCTCTCCGGCACATAGATGCGACGCCCCGCAATCTCCGACCGCGCCTGCTGCAGATACTCATCCGCTGCCACTTCCATGACGCCCTCCGCGTACATCCGGTCGAAGAAGGCATCCCGGTCTTCCTGTGTCAGCTCGCCGTTCTTGAGCATCCGGTCTGCCAGGCCGTCGATGATCTGGTTGATCTCTGCCCGCCGTCCTTCCGGAATGGAGAAGATGCCCTGCATATCCTGCCTCAGATTCCGCTTTGCAATGATTGGCAGACTTTCTGCTACCGGCTTCGTCTCGTTCTTCTTGCGCGGCTTTTTCTCCTTCTGCTCAGGCTCTGCCGGTTTGCTCTCCAGCGCCTGCTCGATCTCGCTGCCGGTTTCCGCCTGCGGTTCGTCCACGGAAAAGCGCATACCCTTCAGACTTCTGGCGATCTCCATGCGCTGCTCGTCGTTCCCGGTCTTGTACTCGATAACGTTCAGGCCCGCCGCCTTCATCTTCTCCAGCCGTTCCGGCGGGCAATCATCCGGCGCAATGCAGACCGGCTCGTCGAACGTGACCACGCGCTGCGGCTTCGCCTCAAAGTATCCCGTCGGCATTTCTGCTGCCTGGCGGTACATACCGGCGATCTCCGTGGCAAGCCCGCCGTCGATGTCATACCCCTGCCTGCTGAAGGCCTGCTGGATGCGCATGGCGTCCTGCCCGGCGTTCTCCATGAGAAGGCCCGCGATCTCATCCATGTCATAGCTTCCGGCCGTCTTCTGCACATCTGCAACGATGCCCCCGATGCGCTTGTCAAGCTCCTGCAGCAACTGGTTGTATTCTTCTTCCGGCATATTCTGCAGGCGGCCCTCGTCTGCATGGATGGCGTCCACGCTTTTGTATCGCGGCGTCGCCACAGATAAGATTCCCTTGGCGCCCACGCCCCAGTAGCTCTCGCCTCTGGCGCTTGCCTGGTTCATCGCTTTTACGATGTTCTCCGCCGTGTACGCGCCGTGCGTTTCCCGGAAGCTCCTGCGCTTGCCGGAAACCGTGAAGCGTTCCTTCCCATTGTAGATACCCGGCTCGCCCAGCACGCCGCGAAGCTGCCCGCGTACCCATGCCTCGACATCTGCATCGTCCACCGCCTCGCGGAGCTTATCCTGCGTGGCATAGCGGTCTACGCCGTCGCGTGTCTGGCCGCCGTCTTCATAAAGCGCTTCTGCATTCCGGATGAAATCCTCTATACGTGCGTCGCTGATCTTGTCTCGCTGCCGTGCAATGCGCGTCTCGCGCAGCTCCGGCCTTCGGCTGAGCGCATACTCGTGGTCTGCAATCCAGGCGCCCATGATGCTCTCGCGTGCCGTCTCCAGCTCAGTCTCTGTCAACCGCTCGCCGGTCTCCAGCTTTACATACAGCTGTGCCAGCTCCTGCGCACCGATTTTCTCCGTGTATTCCTGCAGCGCCAGGTTGCCGAAGCTGTCCCAAACTTTCTCCTTCAGCACCGGCTCGATGTCTTTGCCTTGCTCTGCAAGATATGCAGCCCGTACCGCGTCGTCTTTGGCCAGTTGCTTTGCAAGCTCCGCTTCGTCCATCGTGGCCACTTCGTCCACGCGGCTGCCGATGGCGCTGTCACGGGAGAAGATGCCGCCCGCCACCTGATTTGCCAGCTGCGCGATCTTCTGCTCTGCGGCGCGTCTGGCCTCGTAGTTCACTTCCCGCTCGACGATTGCGTTTGCCGCCGTCGGCGTCCAGGCGTCTGCTCCGTAGACCTTGTTGCGCCGGTCTTCCTGCGGGTCGATGCTCTGGCGTGGGAAGACCAGCGTATAGTCTCCGTATTGCGTATGCCCCTGGCTCGCCTTCACAATGGCGACCGACGGCGACGGGATAGCGCCGAGCTGCAGCATACTGTCCATCTTCTTGCCGTCCAGATTGTGAATGGCCATCAAGTCCTGCGTCTGCTCCACCGGCTCGTCCATAGAGAACCGGGCCTTGACAGGCAGCCGCTTCTCTGCTACACTGGCCTCAGAGGCATCTGTGGGCACCCTAACAGGGCGGTTTTCCGCTTTAGCTGTACCATTCTGGTACTGACGGGGAGGCGCAGGTGCTTTCTTTTCGTTCTCATTCAGCTGGATGGAGTACACAAATTCTCCATCCGGCTTTTTCCGTACATTTGCCAGCAGGTCATAGACCCGTCCGTCGATTTGCACAGTCTTCACGAAATATTCCCAACCTGTAAGTCCCTGGTGCGCTTCGGATGTTTTGCCCTGTTCTTTGCCGCTTCCGCTGTGCTCTGCGTTTTCGACCAGATCAAAAATGTTCCCGTCCGCTCCTGTGTTGATCTTCGCCTTCCAGCCTCTTGGCGAAGACTTCTTATCGCCGTAGACGTTCTTCCGCAAATCATTCTCATCGAATGTCGCGTAATAGACTTCACCATCTCGCGCTGTGAACTTCGCTGTGCGGCCTGCGTATTCATTCCGCATGATGTCCATAAAGGCTTCCATGCGCTTCTTGTACGGCAGCTTGCGGACGGCCTTGCTGGTTTCATACACTTCAGTCCCGTCGTCCGTCTTCCCGACGTAATCCAGGCTGTCGCTCAGATCGGCATAGACCGTGTTCTCATCAGCTCTGGCAGGCGGTGCCGCGCGGCGCTGCTCCGGTGTCAGCTCCCGGCGGCTGGCTGCGTCTCGCGCTTCAATCTCGCCTGCGGTATTGCGGTAAAGATCGTAGCTGTCCATCCCCACGCCGTTCTGAATGTCAATGATACTGTCTTCCAGCTCTCCGATCTTCGCTTCAATGGCGTCGTCTTCCGCCGTCCACCGGTTCAAATCCCACGGCAGCTGTTCTTCCAGCCTGGCAATCTCTTCCCGGATGTCCGCAATTCTCGCTTCTTTCGCCTCGTCCCGGTGCTGCTGCCAATACTCCGGCGATGCGCCGCTTGCAAATCCTTCTGCCTTCTGAATGGCGTGCTGGATTTCGTGGATGATCGTCGCCTCTGGTGCCGAGCGCAGCTTGCTGTCCAGCGCGATCTTGTTCTCGCTTGGAGAGAAATAGCCCTGCGTATTGCCCGGCAGCTCCTTGAACTCTACACGCACGTTGCGCAGCTGCGGGTACGCCTGGAACAGTTCCTCGTGATCGATGACGTCCTCCAGCGTGGCATTCCCGCTTTCCACGCGCTCGCTCAGCCGCCCGTACTCTCGGCCCCAGGTCTTGTCCAGCTCCTGAAGGCGCTCCTGGTCTTCCGGCTTCCACGCTTCTGCAGAACCGGTGAGCATCTTGTCCACGAGCTTCTGATATTCCGCATAGTCCGGGTGGCTCCGACTGAAGGCTGCGTCTCCGCCGCGATGATACTTCATCTTGCTGTCGTCGATCTCGAAACGCAGCTTTCCTTCCATGCCGGTGTGCCAGCCGGTTTCCTTTCGCACGCGCTCATCGTCTTCACCCTGCATCTGAAGCTCCTGTGCGCGGGCGAGTGTCTTCTGATCTGCTGTGTTTGCATTCACGCCGCCGTAGCTGTAGCGCTCTGGCGGCCCAGTCCTGCGCTGTGTCGCCGCTGCTGTCTCGCTGCCCGGCGTGGTGACCTTCCGCTCCTGCAGAACCGCCTGCGCCTCGCTGCGGTACTTTTCGGCGTGGGCGCCGAAGAAGTTGATTCCTGCATAAGCGTCCGCACAGATTTCCTCTTTGACGATGCCGTAAACCTCGGCTACTTCCTGTCCGGATGCGTGCTCCGGCAAATCATATACGCCGCGCAGGTTCTTCAGATACTTCTCGACCACTGCGTCAAATTCTTCCCGGCTGTACTGTTCTACGATGGCCCGCTCGATCTGCCGCACAAGCCCCGGATTGTTGGCCGCGTAATCATGGAAGGCCTCGTGGTCTGCGATCTGGTCGATGTTCAGATAGCGGTGGTCTGCCTGGACGATGATGCCGTTTTCTGTGTAGACGCCGCGTGCCGCGCTTACCGAGCCATCTGCCTGGCGGATGCGGATAGAACCAAGCACATACGTCACCGGTTTCCCGGTCTCATAGGAAATGCGCTGCGCCGTTTGCTGCATCTGCGTATCCCAGTGAGATTCCGGCATGACCTGAATCTCGCGTTCCTCCGTTCCGTTCGGCAGGCCCAGGCTCTGGCTGCTTACTTTTTCGAGCCGTAGAGTTCGTCCAAGATTCTCTCTTTCAACAGCTGTTCTGCCCTGGTTAAAGGCGCGTTGTGGTCTGCCTTCTGCCAGGATTCCACTCTGTCCGCCGGTACTCTCACGGAGAATCCGTCCGCCGTCTCCATCAGGTAGCTGCTCGCCCTGCTGTTCTGCGCCTGGCTGCTGCCCGGCTGGAAGCTGTTCTGTACCATTGTTCATTCCTCCTTCAGGTGTTGTGGCTTCATTCTGTACGCCGGGCTGCTGGCTCCCTGGCACCTGCTGCACGGCAGCATTGACCGGCTGCTGATTTTGTGCCTGCACGTTTCCGGACACGACCGCTTCGATGTCCGCGTCCGTCATCTGCCGCATGACGTTCTGCACTTCCGGGAAAGAGAGCAGCTTGCTGAGAACTTCACCATCTGTGATCTGCCCGCGATAGAACGCCTCAATGCCGCGTGCCATCGACTGTGCGCGTTTTTCGCTCACGCCCATGGCCTCCAGGCGTTCCAGCGGTGTGGCAGTCTGTTCGGTCTGCACCTGCTGCGGCGTCGGCAGCCCAGCTTCCTGCTGCGTGCCCTGTTCCAACTGCTGCGGCTGCACGGCTGCGGCCTGTGCCACCGTTGGAAGATTCGGCTGCTGCACCTGCTGGCTCTGCCCCGCAATCTGCGCAGCTGCGGCCGCCGCGTTCCCGCTTTGCAGAGCCTGCCCGCTCTCCGGCTGCTGTGCGCTCTGTGTTCCGGCCTCTGCCTGCTGCAGTCCCTGCTGGATGGCGGTCTGAATCTCCTGCTCCACCTGTTTTTGCATCTGCGGGTCTGTCGGTGTCGTTGGCAGGTCTGCCGCCGTTGGCAGCTGGCCCGTGCTTCCGCCGCCCGGCAGCATGACATTCGGCGTCTGCATGGCGCTGGACGCTGCGGTGTACCCATTGACATACGCCCGCATCGCCTCATCGATAAGATCGAGCGTTTCGTTCAGATTGTCCACGGCCTTCTGCTGGCCCGCAATGTAATAGCTGTTGACGCTTTCACGCAGGCTCTGCGTCTGCTGCATGATGAACTGCGCCCGCTGCGCCTTTGCTTCCGGCGTCATATTTTCCGTTCCGGCCGTCATTGCGCGGTATCCCTGCTCGATGGCCTGGTACGCCTGATTCATCTGTGCCTTCTGCTGCTGCGTCGCCTGGTAGCTGCTGATGGCACCGTTGAGTACGGAGAACGCGAAAGCCGTCACGAGGTTTGTGGCGATCTCTTCTTTCGTCGGCTTTTCATCCGCTGCGAGATAACCGACCGCCTGGTTGACGCTCGCATTCGTCACGCCGCTTGCTGTCTGCCGTAAAAACTCCATGAACGGCGTCATCTTATGCGTATCACGCAGCACGTTGGCGAGACCCGTTCCTACCAGTCCGCCTGCCAGGTTGCCAGCCATGCCCTGTGCGCCGCTGATGGCAATGCGTTTGAGGTAATCTTCCGTGCTCATGTCGCCCATGGCGGCTGCGCCTGCATTGTGTACGGCGTCAGCTCCGGCAAAGCTCAGCGCTCCCGCCGCCACCTTGAAGCCGAGGCTGCCGGTGTTCATTTCTGCTGCCGCAAGCCCAGCGCCCGCCGCTTCTCCGATGCCGGACATCAACGCCAGACTTCCCGCGATCTTCGCGCCGCCCGCGAGCACCGGATGCTCCGCCTGCGCCCGCTGCGCGTTTTCCATCTGCCGGTGATACTCATCCTCGTTCGCGCCGAGCGCTTTTCCGACTGCAGCCGCAGCCGATGTCACACCCAGTCCCTCCTGCAGCCCGCTCGCAACCGCCGTCTGCTTGGAGTACAGTCTTGTGTAAAGAACATCGTAAATCTGCTGCCACTGCGCGGCCGCCTCCGTGTCGCCCTTGCGCATTGCTTCCTGGTACGGCGCAAATGCCGTCACATTCTGCTCATAGCCAAGAAGCCCGCCGAACCCGTTCTGTGTGCCGATGATCTCTTCCGCCTCTTGCTTCTGGCGTTTCGTCCAGATTCCCGGAACGCTGGCCAGCGCAATGAGCCGGTCTTTATACCGTCCCACATTTTTCGCGGTGTACGTCTCCGGCCGCTTCGTGCCCTGCATCTGGCTCTCGCTCTCCTGGCGGTCGATCTCGTCCTGCAGCTCCTGGATGCGCCGGTCTGTTTCGCTCTGCGCAGAGCCTGCCCGGAAAGTTGGCAGCGTCGAATCGCTGGCTTTGCCCAGCATGGAAAGAATACTGGGCTGCTGCGCCTGCTCCTGCTTCTTCTGGCTCTCCAAGATGGCGAGCGTCCGTTTCATACCCTGCAGCTGATCGTGCGCTACCGTTTCGTCCAGCGCCTGCTCGCGCTGCGTGGTGTAGTAATAATCCTGCGCATCATGCAGCTTTTCTGCGTAGCTGTTCGCAGCATCCACTGTGTCGAATACACCCAGGAACTCCCCGGTGCCGTAGAAGTGCTGCAGAATTTCGTCTCCGTCGCTGCTGCGGTATGCCTTCCCGTCTTTCATCCAGACCGACGGAAGCAGCACCTCCTTGCCCTGAATGTTGAAGCTCGTGCTGTCCACGGTCGAGATGCTGCCGTCGGCGTTCCGATACTGCGGCCGGTTGTAAAGGTCGATGTTGCCCACGCCATACTGGCCGATCTCCTGGTTGTATCGTTCCTTCTGCCGCTGAGAAGTTGGGGCCGGTGCGCCGAGTCCTGCAATGCTGGCAGGCGTTGCCGTCCGGTCGAATCCGCTTCTCTCGCTCTGATGGGCCTTCTGCTCCTGTGCCTGGCGGCGCTGCTGTGCGGCGCTCTGCGCCTGGCGGATGAAGTCCTGCTTATTGAGGACGCCACCGGCCTCCTGGCCGGTGGTCTGTTCCCAGTTGCTCTGCTGCTTGTCCGCTTTGTTCAGGAAAGATTTCTTGGAAATAACGCTCATACTTTCCTCCTTACTTGTACTTCACGGAGTCGTCGATCTTGATTCCGCTCACCTCGTAAATCCGTTTCGCCACGTCAGACCACTGCTGCTTCGACATCTGCCCGCGTGCGCCGACGGCCACATCATAGGCCCTGTCATAGTTGCCCTGGCCGAGCAGTGTCGAGATTGTCCGCTGTACGCCGTTATACGAATCTCTCGCCATGGCCACGTTGCCGCTGTAGCTTCCGCCGCCGTTGATCTTCGAGCCGCCAGCGCTTCCGGAGCCGGAACCGCCGCCACTGCTTCTAGCGCCCTTGGCCGCCAGCGCTGCCTCGTATGCAGATGTGTCGATGCCCAGCTTCCGGAGATACGAATAGTCGCCGTACTGCGCAGCCAGCTGCGCCTTCTCCAGTGCCTCGCCGCGAAGTCCCGTCTGCTGGTTGATCTCGTCAAGCAGGTTCTGGTAGCTGAAACTGCGGTCTGTGTTGTACTGGTTCAGCTCGTTCAGATACTTCGTGTAGTCCAGCTGCTCCAGTGCGCTCGCCGTCTGCACGTCGTTTGCAATCCGACTGTAAGCATCTGCCCATGTCTGGTAATCGAAGTTCCGGTTCGTGTTGTACTGCTGCAGCTCGTTGAGATATTTGTCATAGTCCGACTGCTCTGCGCCCTGCACGGCGCCCAGATCGCTGAGCTTCATGTTGTAGTCGTTCATGTACTTGTTGTAGGCCAGCTGATAAAGCTCCGGAATCTTATCTGTCATCTGTGCCGCATAGTAGTCTCCGGCCTGTGCCGCTGCCGTCGCCGCATAGCTTGACGGGATGCCGCCGGACGCTGCTGCCGCCGCGCCGATGGCGTTCTGCTGTGCACGGTCTCCTTCGCGGGTGTACTGCTTGCGGTACTGGCTGTAGAGCTGGTCGCGCTCCGGGTCATAGCTGAACTCTTCGCGGTTCAAAATCTGCTTCAGCAAATCCTGGATGGTCTCGTCGTACCGGTTCGTGTATTCCGGCTGAGCGACGTCGTAGGAATAGTCGCCATAGTTCAGCTGCTTGTTCAGAAGATCGTCCACAAGCCCCGTGCGGTTCGAAGAGTACGTCGGCTTTGCATCCTGCTGGAAGCTGTTCGGTGAAAGTGGGTCGAGGTAGAACTGTGAACCCGCTCCGCCGCCCGTGTAGTTTCCGTAGCTGCTGCGGATGCCTTCCGCACCCAGGTTCGCCAGCGCCCGCTGTTCCGGCGTCGTGGCGTTGTGGTAGTCGCGCTTGTATTTCAGGATGCTCATTCCCGCATCCGGATTCTGCTGTGCCAGCTTCAGATCGGCCGCCGAGAACTCGCTGCCAAGTCCGGAGTTCGTCAGCTCCCGCTGAAACTCGTCGTATGTAAATCTCTGTGCCATTGTCGTCTCCTTTCGTGGTTACAGTTCGCTCCCCGTGTAGACCTCACGCACCAGCGAATACAGTCTGCACCCGCCGCTGCCCGTCATCCGGATGCGGAAGTGATCGCACCGGCGCGGCACAATCGGCAGATAGAAGCTGCGTTTCTTTTCCGCCTGCAGCGTCTTCACCTCGCGCCAAACGCCGTCTGAGTCGAACTGCATCTCGATCTTCACGCTGGCCCCTTCGTCCAGCTCCAGCCGCACCAGCAGCTTTCCGATGCCCTTCTTCTGCGGAATCGGCACCGATGCCGAGGAATACGTTGTGTACTCGTAGAAGTCCGCCCACTCTGTCATCCAGGAGACCTCTGTCTCCCGAACCGCCGTATCAGGCGCCGTCCTGGCATTGCCGTTCAGCAGAAGCCTTCCGTCTGCAGCCAGGAAATACAGCTCCCCGTTCCAGCCCCAGCCGACAACCTCCAGCGCATCTTCCTGGTGCCACAGGCCCCGCAATGTGTCATACACAAAAAGATGCCAGGCGCCCGCCGTGTCCTTCATCGAAACGTAATACTTCGTCCCGTCGCTGCCGCCCACGGCGTTTCGGAACCGCTGCGTGCCGAACGCTGCGCCCACCTGCTGCGGGATGCCGCCGGAGTAGGCGACAATGCCCGTGCGGGCCAGATAGAAAAGCGTCTCTCCGGCAATGGCAATGGACGCATCGCTGCCAGCCTCCACGCCCAATGAAGCGCTGCCCATCACCTGAAAGTTCGACGGCTTGTCTCCGTAGACCTTGTAGATGTGCTCTTCCTTGAAAAAGCACGGATAGCCCAGGTAGCTGCAGCACGCCGTGAAGTCGCCAGCGCTTCCGACATTTACGCTGTAGCTGTCCGTGGCCACGCCGTCAAACACATTCCAGTTGAAGATATCTCCGAGTTTGCTGGCATAGATCGTGTCTTCCTTGCAGCCCCAGAGCCTGTTCTCATTCTCACATAGGAAGTCCATATCCGGCACAGTTCTCTTGACGGTCAAGGTCTCGCTGTCCCCGCCGTCTGAGATCGTGAAGGTGTTTTCATAGAAGCGGAGGTAGTCGCCGTCGATTTCCCGGATGATCGGCGTTTTGTTGTTGCTCTCATGCTTCACTGCGCCGGAGATCGTCACCGCGTCTCCGACCTTGAAGATGGAATCCCATGCCGCGCCGGACGCATAGATCGTGTTGGCCTTTGCGTCCTCTCCTGCGTAGGTTCCGTCCTGAATCTTCGTGCTGCCGGCGAAGCTCGCTTCCATCGCGCCGAACTCGTCCGTCAGGCGGTTATAATACTTCTTATCCGGCAGAATGATGATGTACGCTCCCAGGCTCGCGAACTTCTTTCTCCCGTTCGTGACGGTTCCCTTGAGCGTTCCGTCTGCGTAGAACCCCGTTCCGTCCACCCAGTACAGCCCGTCATGTGCGTAGAACCCGTTCGGTTTTGTGAGCGTGCGTACCTTCCAGCGCGGGCGCCTGGGCGCGAGCAGGGGATAGAAGTCGCTCGTCATATTCTTCATGTCCCAGATGTCGCCGTTGTCTGCGCCGAGCGTGTGGTTGTATCCGCCGAACTTTGTCTGCTTGTATTTCTGGATACCGTCCTGGTTTGCCATTGGCGGCAGTCCGATCATGCGTCGTCACCTCCGAACCGGATGAACCCCTCCAGCGCTTCCAGATGGATGGGCTTGATCTTCTGCGGCTCCGGAAGCGCCGCCGGTTTCCAGTCGATCTCCGTCTCGACATTGGCCAGCTCAAACCGTCGCGTGTTATATTCCGGTGCGTCTGCCGGGTCTTTGAAAAGGAAGGTGCCGCGCTCCGTGAAGGCGACATTGCCTTTTTCGTCGAGCTGTCCGAACTCCTGCGTCAGCTTATTCTCTTCGCGGATATAGAAGTCCACAGATGGCTGCAAGGCCCGCCGCAGTCTTGCCAGCGTGAAGGCTGTCTTGTAGTCCCATTCCATCTGCGAAAGATAGTTCACCGCCATGCAGGCGTTGACGCATCGGATGAGTGTTGTTTTCATGCTGTGCTCCTTTCAGCTTGTGCTCAGCGGCGAGTCGTTGATGTAGACCGTGCCGTAGAATTTGATATTTCCGCCCGACGAGATCGTCACGCCGCTGTCGCCGTAGATGTAAATATTTTCGTCCGCCTCGATGGAGATGCCGCCTGCCGACTGCAGCTTCATGGCAAACGACACGCCGCGAATATAGTTCGTGTAGATGAACATTCTGTACCGGTTTTCATACTGGCTGCCTGCTCCGTTGGCGTCCAGCCGGATGCCGCCTGCGGTGTAGTTGCTGTTCATATAGCAGAACTCGATCTCACCGCCCCAGATGCCGTTCGACTGCAGGACGCTTCGGAAGGTGCTGCCCTCGATGGTGCAGCCGTAGATGTCGATGGCGTCGATCGTGCCGGTCGTGATGTTGCTGCCGTTGATCGTTGTCTGTCCTGCGGTGGACAGGTCTGAGAACGTGACCATGCCGCTGAAGCTGATCGACTTGCTGGACACCACCACGCCGTCGCGCATGAGCTTGATCGTGCTGCTGCTTTCTCCGTTGGAGACCGACAGCGTGATGCTGTTGACCGTCTGTGTCAGAGACGATACGCTGCCGTCCAGCGTCGTGATTCTGCTCTGCAGCGCCGTCGCCGTCTGCTGCAGCGACGAAACATCTCCTTCTGCGTTCGTGATGCGCGTCGTCAGGCTGTTGGCCGTCGCAGTTAGAGACGTGATGTTTCCTTCTGCATCTTCCAGCCTCGCACCCAGGCCCTCTGCCGTGACCTGCAGCGCAAGAATCTGCTTCTCGTCATTTTCTAGCTGCACATATACCGGCTCCGTGATGATGTTCACAATCTCATCAAATCCTGTCTCATTGAAGTTGTCTTTGTCCAGATTACAGAATGAATACCGCAGCTGCTCCAGCAGCATATAGAGATAGCTCGTGATCTGCTCGATCTTGTCCTTGTCCGAGCTTTCCTTTGTGAACTGCGGAAACCCCGTGTCCGCGCTCAAAATATTGGATGGCACCGTATCGCCTCCTTGTAGCGTTTTCGGGAAGGGCCGTCTCCGGCCCCTCCCGTGCGTCTCACGCCAGGCCCGCGAGCTTTGCGAACCGGTACAGTACCGTCACAAACTGTTCTCGCGTCAGCATGTCCTGCCACATATAGTTCGGCTCGCCGTCTTCCAGCGTGCCGCCGCCGAGCACGATGCCCTTTTCCGTGGCCCACTGCCGGGCTTCTTCGCTGTACTGGCTGCAGTCGTTGTCCTGCAGGTCTTTGCGCATCTGTCCGAAAAGCTCTGCGAATCTATCCTTGTCCATGTTCTCGTCCTCCATTTCTCCGTCGTCTAATGCCATTACCGTGTGTCCCTGGGATACCAGGATGTCGCCGCGCCGCAGCCAGCGATCTTCCGTCAAAAACTTCTTCCCGCTCAGCATCTCGAACTGCCCGGTCGTCGGCCAGTCGTGCAGCATACAGTAGGTCGTGCAGCTGTTGCCCTGGCGCTTGAAGAGCTTTTTCAGTTCCGTCGCGCCTGCCGAGATCGCGCACAGCATCATAAATGCCGAGCAGTCTGTCTCGACCGGCTTGTTGATCTTCCCGAGTGCAAAGTCCACGGCTTCCGCAGCGGCGTATGCCGTGTTGCGCCCGTCCATGTCATAGCCGATGTTCCGGTTCCGTACGCCGTCTTCGCAGGCCTGCGCCGCCCGCTCCGACATGGCCGGGTCTTTGAACCGGAGAATCCCCAGCCAGTTTCCGTTGTACCAGTACGAAAAATTCAGCTCCCGGCCCGTCTGATTGCCGGGCTTCTGCCCGCGGCCGCCGGTCTCTCCGAGGCTTGCCTGGCCGATGCGGATACTCACTGCGAGTCACCTCCTGCCGGAAACAGCCCTTTTTTGAGGTCATATACCGCCGCTTCGATCATGGCGTCCAGGCGCGTCTCGTCGAGCGTGACGCCGTGTTCCGCCAGCCAGTTGATGACGTATGCCTTCTTCTCCTGGCCGCGCCCGGAGCCTACATAAATCTGCTCCGCTGCGCTAACCGCAATGCGCACCCAGGCGTTGATCTCCGTCTGCTGCTGCGCTGTTGTTTTCGAGCGGATGTACGGGATGACGATGGCGGTAATGACCGCCGCAATGAGCGCGAATACTGTTTCGATGATTGGTGTAATGTTCATGGTGATCTCCTTTCAGATTTCTTGATCGGTTTCTTCTGCTTCCTTTTTCCCGACTGCCCCGAAGCCCTTCCGCTTTTCAAACAGACTCTTCAGGCAGTACAGAGCGACAACGCCGACGATCTCCGTCACGGCCGTCTGGCTCAGCTTCTCAGCGATGGACTCTTTTCCGAGGTATGCCAGGATGTAGCTGCACCACACCCAGCCCACGCCGTTTCCCAGGCAGAACCAAAGCGCCCGCTTTGTGGTCGTCTTTAAGCTGGTGCGTTTCTGCTGCTTCATGTTCCGTGCTCCAAATCGTCGATGCGATGGTTTGCAACCTTCAGCTTTTCCTCGAAGACCGCCGCCGCCTCTTCCAGATGGTAGGTGCGCTCCACCAAACCGTTGTGCTTCGCTACTTTCTTCTCCAGCTGTTCCAGCCGGTATGCAATGAGCGCTGCGCTTTTCCGGTTCGCCAGGTATGTCCCGATGAGCGTACCGGCAAGGCTCAGCACGGCCACTACGATGGTCTCCGTCATGCCGTCACCTCCTCGCCGGTGATGGCCTTGTACTGTTCCGCCGTGATCTTGCTGCTCTCGACGCGCGCCTTCAGTGCTGCCTTCACGCCGCTCTTTCTGGATGCCGGAACATTCGCCCACGTCTTGTTGCCTGCGATAAGACGGTTTGCCCAAATTTCGTTCATGCTGTCTCACCTCCGTTCATTGCTTCGTCAAGGTCGCACAGCGCCGTCTCGTAGGATGCGTGCGCCTCCTCATTCGCCGCGTCAATGTCGCACAGCGCCGTCTCGATCTCCGTTCTGCTCATGGTAGCGTCCTTGCCCTGCTGCAGGATGATCGTTCCCGCGTCTCGCTCGACGATCTGTACCTCTTCCAGCTCATCAAGCCCTGTGCGCCCCATCAGGCAGTATGCCGTTCCGTCCACGGCTACGCCCTGCGCGTCCTTCTCTTCGCAGAGGATGTAGAAGCCGTCCGCGTGCCTGCGGATGTAGTTCGGCGCCTCCGCCAGCGCGATCACGCCCCCGTCCTTCCGAATTTCGTACATTGATGGTCTCCTTTCTCCCCGAACAGCTTTCGATACAGCTTGTCCGTCTTCCGCAGCACCTTCCAGCTGTTTCCCCGTCGCATATGGCCCTTCCAGCTCTCATACGACGTGCGCACGTCTTCTTCCGTCATGCGTCCGTCATCTACCCACCGACGGAACTTCCGCAGCTTCTGCCGCATCTTTCTGGTGCTTTTGCGCTGCACCTTCCGAATGACGCCGCCGGTCTGCGTCAGCTTGAACTTCGTCTTCAGAAACCGCACGCCCTGCCTGATCGGCAGGATGCGCGTTTTCTTCTCGCTCAGCTGCAGCCCGATAGGTTCTCGTAACTGAATACCTGCTCAAAGCTGCCGCACACTTCGCTCCTGGCCCGGCGTTTTGCTTCCCGCCCGGCGCGACGTCTTTGATACCGGCCCTCTTTTCGCTCTTCGCTTGTCATGTATGGTTCTTCTCCTTGCCCGTTCGGGCACCCGCCGTAATGGATGATTGTCGGGTGCGCGTTCTACCCTCGTGGCAGTCCGGCTATGAAACAGGCCCGCGCACATCGGCCTGCCATGCAAGCAGCGTCCAGCCGTCTGCACCGGCGGATTGTTTTGGCTTTTGCCGGGAATAAGCTCTCCTTCTGCATGGGTACTGCTTCGCCGCCTTCCGGCGGTTACTGCGTCAGACCGTACTGTGCAGAATCCGAAGGCCACGCCATTGGCATTGCTGGCGTTGTTATTGTTCGCGTTGCCGTTGCTGTTGACCAGGCAGAAATTCGTGGAGTTGCTGGCATTCGGCGAGCGCTCCCACCAGTTGGCTGCAGAGCCGACGGCAACAAAAACAGAGCTTAACCCATGTTGTCTATTCTTCCGAAACTCCGGCAGGCCCGTCCGGCAAATCCTTGTACCGCTGCCGGTCTTTCCTCCGGACAGCTGCCAGCAGCTTCGCTTCCTCCGCTATTATCGCACCCCACTGCTCCATGGCTTTCCCAATCCATTTGCACCCTTCCGGGTTCTGCCGGGCCGCCTCGTACAGTAGCTGCAGCTTCGGGTCGAGATTCTGCAGCGCAATGTTTGCCCGCGTCAGCTCGTCCCGGCGCATCTGTGCCTCGTGCCGATTCGTCGGCCAGATGTTGTTGGCCGCTGCCGCGTGCTCATGCACGGCGCTGGCCAGCTGCATGATGCGCGACGTGAGGAAGAACGTGTACCGCTTCGGTGCCTTCATGCAGCAGCTGAGTGTGAACGCTTCCAGCTTCTTCGCCGTGTCCACGAACTGCATGCTGCTTTCGCTCCGTTTGGATTTGTAGACCGACATACCGTCTCGTCCTTTCTTGCCGCCTCCTGCCCGCAGCGCACAGGCTGCTGGCTGGAGGCAGGGCTTTCTTCGTTTTGAAATCTCGGCTTTCCGGATTCTGGATTAAAAGCAGAAGCCGAAGGCCACGCCACGGGCAGTGCTGGCGCCGTAAATGCTCGCGCTGCCGTTGCTGTCGACCAGGCAGAAACGCGTGGAGTAGCCGGCATTCGGCGAGCGCTCCCACCAGATGGCTGCAGAGCCGTTCCGATTCTTGACCTTGCTGTTGCCCGCCTTGTAGTAATCGTACTGCGTGCCTTCGCCTGCCGCCGAGTAGCTGGTCGAGCCGAAGATTTCGACCTCGCTGAGCAAAAACAGCTTGTCCGCCGTGGTGTTGATGGTGGCGCTCTGGCTGCCCGCCGAGGTCAGCTTATTCACCTCCCGGATGCCGTTCTGTATCTCCGTCGGCATCAGGGCAAGGATGGCGGGCAGGTGCGTGCTTCGCATGGCGCAGCTCGTCCATCCTCCGCTGTTGGTGTTCGAGCTGTTCATGGCTTTCGTGTCCGCGTAGCAGTCGTGCAGCTGGAAGGTCAGCGGTGCCTTCCCGCCTGCGGTGTAGGTGTCGTGGTTCTTGCCGATGATGTCCACCTGATAACTCGCGCCATTGATGGTCATCGTCTTGCTGTTGCCCACTACCCATGTGCTGGGCACGCTGCCGCTATGGCACGCCGCGATGATGGCAGACCAGTCATTATCCGCGAAGTTGTCCTTCAGGAAGCTCACCGTAACCGCGCAGGTCTTGCTCGTGGGCGCAGTGTAGTTTGCTCCTGCTGCCACACTGATGGTGATCGTCGCGCTGCCGTTGGCCTTGCCCGTCACCGTCACCGTGTTGCCCGATACGCTCACCGTCGCCGCCGCTGTGTTGCTGCTCACGGCGCTGATCGTGCCGTCGCCGCTGCGTGTCACCGTGATGGTCTTGCTCTTCGTCGTGGTGTCCAGCGTCATACTGGTGGGGGAGATGGAGAGGCTCCCTGCCGCCTTCCCGATACTCCAGCTCACGCTCTTCGCCGTCGTCGTTCCGTCTGCCCAGCGGTAATTGCTCTTCGGCGTGAAGGTTGCCGTGTAGCTTCCCGCGTTCGTGCCGGAGGTCGTGCCGCCGATGGTCAGCTGTGTCGTGCTGTAGTTGTTCCATGTGGGGGACTGGCTTCCGCCGTTGTAGGTCAGGCTCCCGCTCTGGCTCGGCACCGTGGAGATCGTCTTCCGGTTCACTGTCACGCTGGTGGTGGCCGTCTTGGTCACGTTCCGCTCCGTGTAGCTCACCGTGATCGTCTGCGTACCGACCGTGCTAAGCAGCGTCGGGCTGCAGCTGTAGCCGGTCACGTTGGCCGTGGCGCCGTCGGAATATGTGGCCTTTACCACCATGCCGGCGCTCTGGAAGCTGTCGCCGTACTCGTACGTAGTCTTCGTCGGTTTTGTCGTGATGGAGATCGACTCCAGCCGGTGCACCACCGTGATGGCCTGCTCCGCCGTCTTCGTCACGCCGCCTTCCGTGTACTCGATGGTGACGCTCGTCGTGCCGTCCGTCAGCTCCGTGTCCGGACTGAAGCTGTATCCGGTTGCCTTGAGCGTGGCGCCGTTGGAATATGTCGCCGTGACGATCATGCCTGCCGGATTGAAGGTCTCTCCGGAGACATAGGTCGTTTTTGCTGGCGGCGTTGTAATGGCGATCGACACCAGCTTCACCCCGCCGCCTCCGCCGCCTACCATGTTGAAGACTAATCCGTTCATGCCCCCACCTCAATTCTTGTGATGTTCACCGTCAATGCTGCCGTCGGCGTCTGGCTGCAGTGGAAGGTCATCTTTCCTGCCTGCGTCACATTGTCCGCGTAGATGATCGCCTCGCTGTACGCGCCAAAGCTGGCCGGTGCAGGCGACACCACATACGCATACGCGCCCGTCAGGAAGTTCGCGTTGCTCACCGTCTGCGCTTTGCTGCTCCAGTTGGCAGCCGCCAGCGTCACCGTGAAGGAAACAGCCTTCCCGCTCTTTGCGTTCCAGGCCGTCCGCTCCGCCGCCGTGACGTGCTTCGTGGTATCGGCCTCGTGGTCGTCGAGGTTGCCCTGCACAGTTGCCGCAGCGCCTGCCGTTTCTTTCCCTGCAAGCGCGGTGCGGATGTCGCTGTGCGCCGCGCTGGAGCTGTTGTGTGCCGACACCGCGCTGGCCGCTTCCGACTTGCCGGTTCCTGCCGGGTCTGCGCCTGCCTGCGCTGCCGTTACCTGGTGCGGGTTGTCCGTGTTGCCGGTGTGTGCGCCCAGGCTCGTGGCGTTGGCTTTCTTGTCCAGCTCCGTCTTCACGCCGCCGCTGGTCACGGGGTTCGTGCTGTTCGCCGTCGGGGCTGTGTCGAAGGTCAGCTTGTCCTGCTTGCCGTTCCACTTGGTGCGCTCCGCCGCCGTGACGTGCTTCGTGGTATCGGCCTCATGGTCGTCGAGGTTGCCCTGCACAGTGCCCGCCTTGGTCTCGGCGGTTCCCGCTGCGTCTGCGCCTACCATCTCCGGGGTATAGTCGCCCACCTTCGGAACAACTGCGCCGCCGCGTCCGTTGAAGCTCGTCACGCCGCCGCCTGCAATGGCCTGTGCGCTGTCGCACCAATACTTCGCGTTGTTGGTGTTCTCGCCCTCGCGCGTTCCTGTGCCGCCCACAGCCCAGCTCTCAGCTGCTTTTGCGTTTACCTCCACGCCCTGTGCGCTGCTCTGCGCAAGCTCCGCGCTTTCCTGCGCGTCCGCAGCCGCTGCCTGGGCGTCCGTCTTCGCAGTCTCTGCTGCAGCCTTGGCTGCCTGCGCTGCCTGCCTGTCCTGGCCTGCGCTTGCAGCGGATGCAGCTGCCGCCGTCTTGCTGCCGACCGCCTCATCTCTGGCCGCTTCCGCAGCCGTCTGTGCGTTTGCCGCATCTCCAGCCGCTTTTGTCGCCGCTGCGCTGTCTGCCGCGACGGATGCCTCGCTTTTCTTTGCGTTCGTCTCCGCCGTCTTTGCTGCCGCCTCAGACTCTGCCGCATTGCTGGCCGCCGACTCTGCGCCTGCCTTCGCCGTGCGGGCGTCCGTGGCCGACTGTGCCGCCTGCGCGGCGTTCGTTGTCGTGG
>ERZ791626.944-NODE-944-length-26116-cov-3.221672_pt1 | contig 26116 bp, 25 predicted proteins | sample MGYA00510266_ERZ791626 | MGnify/ENA primary metagenome ERZ791626 (study PRJEB30046, sample SAMN00715208) | human gut metagenome | study: EMG produced TPA metagenomics assembly of the A metagenome-wide association study of gut microbiota in type 2...
CCACCGCCGACAATGACAACGTCGGCCTCATGAGTAATTTCCTCCGCACTCACAACATTGGACAGCGCTAGTGACAGCGCCACAGCAGCACTGGTGATAGTCAATTTGAAGGATTTCATATACGGCTCCTTATCACTTGGCATTCAAGCGGAAATTGGCATGACACTGATTGCAAGTCGTCTTGGGACTTGCAGAATGCTCCCTGTGGCACAACGTGCAACGCACATTGCCAAGGTGAGAGTCGTGCGGATTCACTTCTACGATAGGACGGCGGGGGTTACGGTCAGGGTTGTAGTCCACATTGGGAATGACTTTTCCCTTGTACTGACCGTGACACTTGATGCATCCGTCTTGCGGAGCCAATTTGGTGGGTTTATCGGTACCGTGGCAAACGGCACATTCGACATTTTTGTGTTTGAGTGACATCTGCCCGGCCTGAGCGACACTAACGCTGACGAGAGTACAACCCAAAATCGCCAGACATAGACCATGAAGCAATCTCATTTAGCTTCCTCCTGCTTGATTTTGTTGCAACGAGCGCTTGAGTGGGGACTCGCTCGTTTGCAACGATCTTAGGAGGGTGAGATAACAGTACCGTCACGGTCTTTAGCCCAAACGTCACAATTACATAACAAGCTCTATAAAGAAATGGGTTCCTGAGCTAAATATTGTCCTAATGCTCGCCCAAAGACGAGACATTCCGACAGGTGCCCTCCACGATCGTGAAGGAAACGACTGACGGGGGCAACCTCACCGGCTGCAAACAAACCCGAAATAGGCTTGTTTTGCCAATCGATGACGCAGCGACGTTCATCTGTCGCCAATCCAGCTCCCATGAATGGAACACTGAGAGTAACCGGCATTGCATAAAAAGGAGGTTTTTTTATTTCCAAAAGCGTACTCGGATCTCTATCGAAATCGCGATCCACCTTTGTCTCGCACCACACATTGAATTGCTCAACGGTCTTTCTCAGAGTCGTTTCGCTCATTCGACCGGCGTTGACGGGTGAGTCGGCGATGAGACGAGCCAACCCATGGATAGTGGATGCCTTGAGTATCCAACCTTTCTTAACAGGAATACGATTATCCTTGTCCCAAGTAACGAAACCGTTGACAACTGAGCCCTCCCCGAGCGTAGCCAGCGGACCAGATCGCATGCGTTCCTCGTCACAAATGAACCACATCGGAGCACGGGGGTAAGACAGGGTCGGCAAGTCCAATTTCAGCAATTCTTGCGCGAATCCGAAAGAATGTTTGGTGTCAGAAAGTTGAGACTCAGACACAAATCGTCGCCCATGGTTGTCAACCAAAATCGAATGCGCTTTGCCGATGCAATCCAACAACGCTCCGACATGCACCCCCTGATGCATTTGAGGCAACAGCGCGGCGAACCGATCAAACAAACAATTGCTGGAAATGAGTTGGGCACCAGCTCTAATGCCTAACAAAATGCCGTCTCCGGTATTAAGCGGAGATCCGGATTCGGCCCAGAAATCTTGTCCTGGAGCCGGCAACAATGATGCTTGAAGCTCCTTGTTAAACCCAAAACCGCCGGTTGCAAGAACAACTCCGCACCGAGCCCCTATTTTCTGTGACAACGGTGAACCGGATTCGTCCGTAGCGGCAACACCGCAAATCCGCCCTTTCTTGTTTTTAAGAAGACCGGTGACCCTGGCGCCGTAGATTTCCTTTATCTTCCTGCTCTCGACACCATTTCTCAAACAAGCAAACAAAGCTTCTCCGTTGAGTTTTTCCTCTTTGGGTCTGTTGAAAGACGACTTGGAAAAATCTTTCCAACGCGAATACGTCGAAATAAGCGCGCCGATGTTCAGAGATGCAGTGCCCGGGAAAGAAAAACGGGGAGCTGTATAAAGCGAAAAAAGCGCAAACCTAAACGAAGGATCAAGCGAACGAAGCCAGTTGTAGGTTTCCGGCGCGAGCTTGGCCCAGGTATAAGCAAAATTCTGAAGCGTCTTATCCATCGTGCCAGCATCCCAGTCACTCAAGCCACTCGGAATGTAAGTGGAAGCGATGTACCGGGCCAAATTTTCCGTGCCGTTGTTTATGGCAGGACACTGGTAGATACCGGCCGACAAGCGCGTGGAGGGCACATGTGAAGAACGAGGACTACGCTCAACTATCAACACATCCAGACCACTGTCATGTGCCTCAATGGCTGTCGCCATCCCCGCAGCGCCACAGCCCACAACAACAACATCAACAACTTGATCCCACTGGTCATCGACTTTCAGACAGGTATCGAAATCTTCTGAGGTACGCAAACCTTCTGTCAAGTCTTCACTGACTGCCCCAGAAGCCTGCCCAGGCACTGCCATGCCCATAGCCGTTGTAAGACCCAATTGTTTCAGGAAACTGCGCCGATTCATTGTGCTCATACTGCAATACGTTGTCTTTTAGGAAACGGGAACGTCTACAATCAAACAGACCTGGGTACATCAATAGCTAATGTCCAAACATGCCGGATTTCTCACGATCATCCATCCGCTACAGGTTCGCTTGGTCAAATAGTAGCAACTTCACTCGTTCCGTTAGTCGCCACGCTGATTGTAGTGGTCTGGCACGTCTTGACGCTCAACGAAAATCTACGACTGCGACACATGGATTTGGCAAAGATCGTTGCCGAAGACGTCTCGGTGCAGCTTATCGAGAATCGAAATGCAATGAGGGCAGCCGCAGACGCACTGGGAGCAAGCGACGGCCCGGAACAGCAATTGGTGAAAAGAATATTCTCCGCTTTGCATAACTTCGAGACGCTGCTCTTCATCTCCTCAGACCAACAAAAGTCCTATCTCCAAGGTCACGTCGATTATTTGTCAAATTTATCCGAAACAAATTTATGGTGTGTCAGAGAATCCATTCGAGACAGACAGACCGTGATTGGTCAAACCTTTTCTCAAAATGAAGTAAATCTATTACCCATCGCCACACCAATATATAACATTCAAAACCAAACCGGATCTTTGTTAGGCTTAGTTGACCTTTCTCGTTTAGTAGATCAAATTGCCACTCGTCGTTTGGAATCATTTTCTCAACTTGATATTTATGAAGATTCCGGCAAACAAATTTACTCTTCTCGAAAAAGTCCAACCCAAGATTTAGGCGAGGACAAAGTCTTTGCCAAATTCCGTCTGGAGACAGTTCCGTGGATTGTTGTCGTCAGTAGTCCTGCAGAAAAAATTTTCACGAAAGAAAGAGTTGTCGTCGTTCTATCTGCTTTATTTATTTCTTTTGTACTGTTAATGACTTTTTCTACCGGAATTCGGCAATGGCGATCGTTGGGACACTTCTTTGACACCTTAACGATTGCCATGTTACAACTTCGTCAGGGAAAAACCCAAGACGACCAATCAAAGCAAGAATTTAGCAATTTCCCGTTAGAAATGAGGGAAATTCTGTTGCGCTTTGCGAAACTAGCAGATGATTTAACAATCAGTCGAAAAAGACTGTTGGAATTGAATCGACAGCTTGAGTTCAAAGTTTCCGAACGCACAGAATCGCTACGGAAACAAAATGAAGAACTATTAATTATTAATGCATTAATAGCACCGATTTCACATCTTAATCAAAAACTAAAAGACAATTTAAGAAGACTGGCCAAGCTTTTGGGCGTGAAAGAACTTCGATTAAACCGTGTCTCAACAGAAAAAGATCAAGAGCTCGTCGAAATCAGCGACCTTTCACCTTCGATTTTTGTAGATTCTGACAGTGTTGACAACTTAAATGCAAAAGAAAAGAATATTTTGCGAAGATTTTTAGCTGTTTATGATATTTTAAAAGAAAACGCAGACCTATTAGAAGACTCTTCTCGCAACAGACGTTTTTTTGAAGATATGCTCTCCGTCATCAACATGCCGATTGTCGTGTTGAATGAAATGCAAATTTTTCAATATACAAATCCCTGTTTCAAACAAGCTTTTAACCTAAATAAAGGACAAAAAATTGATGACCTAATAACCCTGATCGGCTCAACCAAAGAATCATGGGATGAGCTTCTGCTGAAAGATACTTCTCAACAGCTGAAGTGCGAGGAAAAATTTGAAGGTTCAGGGTTCAAGAGGATTTGGTCAATCACATCAGTGTCAATGGAGTCCCCCAAAAGAGACAGAACTGACCTGCAAATCAATTTTAATGGTAACAAGTCGCAATCCCATACAGTTGAAGATTCGCCTTCTTGGAAAGTTTTGCTCTTTCATGACATTACCAAAGACGAAGAAGTGAAACAAATCAAGGACGATATCGTGGCTTTAGCAGCTCACGAACTGAACAACCCACTTTCCACTCTTGGTGTTGGACTTGAAACTTTATTGTATCGAGACGATCGTTTAACTCATAGTGCGAGGCTTTCTATCCTTGAGCAATTACTACAGAACACTAAACGCCTGCAAACATTGATTCATGATTGGCTTGACATCAGCTCAATAAAAAATGGAGCAATTCGTCTTAGGTGCGAAAAGATCAGCGTTAATAAATTAAGACATTCCGTTTTATCATTGCTCTCCAGTGGATCTGACTATGTGATATGGGATACTCTTCCTTCAGATATGGATATCACATTTGTCGGCGACCCTATTCGACTTTCTCAAGTTTTCGTAAATCTCATTAAAAACGGATTAAAATACAATAATTCAATCAAACCTTTCGTAAAGGTGACAGTGGAGCAGAATAATAGTCTGACCATCTTCAAAGTCAGTGATAATGGGATAGGATTTTCGGATCGAGATAGAGAACACTTGTACGAACGTTTCTATAGAGGCACTCGCGCTCTCAATTTACGACCCAGCGGCTCAGGACTCGGTTTATCCATATGTCACACCATTGTTGAAGCTCATCATGGAAAAATCGAATTGATTTCCCTTCAAAATACAGAAACGAGAACTATTTTTGAAATTTCTCTACCCAATACAAATTCGTAATCTAGAAATATGACCAGTGCATCATTTAAAATCTTAGTCGTCGATGATGAAAAAACTCTCACAGATCTGATTGCTACAAATTTAGAGTTTGATGATTTTATCGTTGAAAAAGCTTACAACGGCGAAGAAGCTTTGCAGAAATTTGTATTTTTTCTGCCCGACCTGGTCATCTTGGACATCAACATGCCGGGAAAGGATGGATTTGAAGTTCTGAAGGAGATCCGAGAAAAAAGTGATGCCGCTGTATTATTTTTAACTGCACGAACTCAAGTCAAAGATCGACTTCTCGGGTTTGATCTTGGCGCAGATGATTACCTAATAAAACCATTTGCCTTGCCCGAATTACTGGCTCGAGTAAAGAGCATATTGAAACGCACTCGCAGCCACCGCAGTGAAGAAATGCAAATTCAACACGTCGGGAGCGTTTGTATTGATAGAGGCAAACATAAGCTATTGAACGGACAAACCGAAATAGATGTATCTGCCAGCGAATTTTTAATTTTTGACAAACTATCCAAGCATCCGGGAATGGTTTTATGGCACGACTCGTTGAAAGACGCCCTATGGGAAAAAGGCGGCATCGGTGACACGCAAGCATTGCGCATGATGGTCAGCCGACTTCGAAAAAAGATTTCTGATGCCGGAGTGATTGACGTAACGATACGGTCAATTCGAGGCGTGGGATACGTATTGGATGTGACAAGCATTCCAAAAGTTTGAAATAAATTACGCTCGATTCCCCTCCTCCGAGAATCGAGCGTTCAATCGTTTGATGGCTTTTGCGAAACCAACCGTCGACTAGGACTGAGTTTGGTCTTGAGGCAGGCAAGTAGCTCACGTTTGTCACTGACTACTTGCCTTGTTTGTGTCTCCTAGAACAGATACATCCCCACTGTGAAGGCGGCCAATGCCAGACAAACAGGAATAAATGTTCGTTTGCAAATGTCGATCGGATTCACTCCGGCAATTGACGCAATGACGATAACCCCACCAGCGACAGGAGAAATCGTGCGTCCAAGACCAGCAGCGACCTGAGCAACAGCACCGAGTTGGACGACCGTCATGCCAAAGTCTGCGGCATGCGGCGTGATCACCTCATTGAATGCCAAAGCAGCTGCGTTACCAGAACCACAAACGATTGCCATCAACCATGGGCCAATGACCGCCGAAGCCATTGCCACCGATTCCGACCCTTTCATCGTATCAACCAACGCTCCGGTCAGGCCGATCGATTTCATGCCGGAGGCAAATACCGCAGCAGCCGCAATGAGAAGAGCCACTTCGCAGAAAGCGTCACCGCAGCCGCGGCAAAACTTTTTGGATACCTCGCCGGGATTGAGTTTGTTGATCAACCCAACGATCAGGCCTACACCAGTCCCAATGAGCATGCAGCACGGAACAGTAAACACATTCGACGGCAACCAACCGACTTGCTTGGATGCTATGACCAGCAAGAAGAGCGGCAAAATCGGCACCAACGCATAGAAGTAGTTAACTTTAAATTCTTCAGTTTGACTTTCCTGAGAAACTTCCACGGTGTTCTGACTTCCAACACCTTCCTTCATGATCACGGCCAAGAAAGCCAATGCAACAGCTGCGATCAGCGATCCGACAAAAGCAGGAAAGAACTCCGCAAAAATCACAATCATTGCGTCCGGGGACTCAATTTCTCCTGCTTTGAACGCGATATCAGCAATCTGCGGATTAAACATCAAGCCGGGACTCACCACTGAACCCCACGTTCCCAGAAATACCGCCGCAGCGGCCATAACGGGACGGACCTTGAGCGCTATGAGAGCAGGAATCAACAGAACGCCTACAGCAGCGGCGATGCCGACGGCTGACGGCAAGACAATGTTCAGTATCCAAGTGATCACAACCGCCCCGGGTATGACCAACATGGGAACCTTTGCCAGCGGACGTACCAATGCATTGACCAAGTGATCCGCACACTTTGTATAACTCATGACGTAACCGAAACCCATCACGGTTGTGTAGGTAGGAACCAATCCGCCGTTTACAAACTGCTTGACAAACGCATCAATCGCCTGGGGAAAACCGATGGTTGAACCACCGAAAGATATGCCGAGCAATGTCATCAACATACCCGACAGGAACAATACCAACCGTGCTTCATAGTTTTTATAAATAAGCCAGAAGGTGCCCAAAACAATCGCAATACCAATCCAGATCATCTTTTTCTCCTGAATTTGTCATCTGAAACCAGGGCTAATTGAAACGATTGAGGCGATAGTCAAACAGCGCTTGCATATCAGCAACGCGTGCGTTTAACCCAGCCTCTAAGGCGGCTTTTTTGCCATTCGGTGTGGTCAAGAGTGTTCCGCCCTCGCCGACCACTTTGTTGTAGAGAAGGGTTGGATTACCCATGGAAAACGCATGGACGGCTTTTTGTTTGGCGTAATCCACAACCGTAATGTCCGCATCCGCCCCAACAACCAACCTTCCTTTGTTGGCTAACCCCAAAAGATTGGCCGCTGAAGTGCTTGACTTAAAAACAAACTCTTTGAGAGTGATCGCTCCGAACTTCACGAGCGACAACCCGTTTTCAAGAATGACATTGCGGGGAATGCCTCCTCCGTCCGTACAGAAACTATCCGAAAGAAACGTTCCGTTTGGACGCTTTTGGGTAGCGAAATAAAAATTTGACAAAGACGGATTAACTGCGAAACTCATTGATGCATTTGTGTTCTGCTCAAGCCAGAGTCGAAGTCCTTCGTTAGGCTCAGCCAATACAACAGAATCTGTCTTCTGAAGATGCACCCTCGCAAAGCCGTCCTCAATTGCCTCACGCAAACCTTGTTGTGTTTCCTCATAGCCATGGGAGTGCAGGCAATTCCGCGTAATACCGCTTTCGGGCACTCCATCAATGCATTTTCCGGAGCATCCGTTAATGGGTGACAAATAACTTTCGCTGTCAATCTCAGGATGCGATTGGAGAATCTTCTCCACAAAGGCAATTTCCTGAGGCACATCAAGTATGTTGCCCCGACAGTATGCGTTCGTATGCGCCAAATGAAACGCGTGACCCTCAGCACAATCAACGATCTCCTTGACTCCGTTGATATTGGAACCTTGCTCGGTTGAACCGGCATGAATTCCCAGATAGACGCCGTTGTTGTCGCACAACCTGATGAGTTGAGCAGATGCTTCGGGAGTAAGCGGATAATGTCCACCAAGTAGCTTCACGCCAAAGGCTCCGCGATCCAGTGCGTTGAAAATGACTTCAGACAGTTCCTCCGCTTTTGGCGACGCAGACTGAACATTCCACCCCGGTCGAATCATTTCAAGACAGCCAACCGTAATGCCGCTGCCGTCTTCGCGCAAGCCCTCTTTCACGTCTTCCAATGGCCCCGCCATCTCCAACGCTGTAGTTACACCGGCAAGGGCAAGCATCTTGTAGCTCTTTCTACCGGCCAACCAAGATGAGGCATGCATATGGCTGTCAATGATGCCCGGAATAACCAGCAATCCCGCTGCATCGATGCGTCGTTTGGCCGATTCGGTCGCTTTCCCAATAGCCGTTATCACGCCATCCTTGACTGATATGTCGGCCATGGTGTCTGTGTTGCTGAACCAATCGACCACATGACCGTTCTCGATAATGAGATCCTGCATAACTAGTCACCTTTACTGTTGTGTATTTTTGTTGATGCTGCTCGGATCCTCAGCAACCCAAACAGTAAAGAGACATTTGACTTTTGAAAAATATTATTTGTGACGAGTCTGATTAAGACAAATGTTATACTCGAGACGAACAAACTCGAAAGAAGAAGAAAATGGCCAACCGAATCCTCAAGCATCTGGAAGCGATCATCGAGACCGGTTCGATCCTTGCTGCAAGTCGCCGTCTTTTCGTCTCTCAGCCGTCACTTTCCCAATACGTCAAACGGCTTGAAGAAGAGTACGAAATCACGATATTTGACCGGCAAACCTCACCGTGGACTCTGACGCAGGAAGGTCGGGAACTGATTGAGGCTCAAAGGCAAATCGATGAAATTGAGCGCGAATGCCGACAGCGCTTCGCCGACCGACGCGCACTTAAGACCGGTGACCTGCGCATCGGCAGTACAGCCTATCGAACAGCGACGCTTCTCAACCCCGTTCTTTCCCGATTTAAGAAAGAAAATCCGGGCATCGTTGTGCGCATTGAAGAAGGCAACACTGCCGAAGTACTGGCCATGATTGAATCCGGCCGTGTTGATTGTGGCATTGTCATTTCTTCAATGGTTCCCGGTTCCCTGGATCATGTCCAGGTCTACAGTGAAGAGGTACTTATCGGTCTTCCCGGAGATCATCCATACGTCAAATCTCACCCCAAACCGCCTACTCGCTTTGATCCGCTGGATCTCAGCGACATTCCTGATACGCCGTTCATCATTATGAAAATGGGACAGGCGTTTCATGAGTATTTCTATCAACTTTGTCAACTCAATAAAACGAAAACACCTGTCACACTCGAAACTCAATCAATTCTGACGGTTCCGGCGCTCATTTCTACGGGCATTGGCGCTGCACTGATTCCTTCCACAATTGTCGAGGATTGCTTGGCTCGAGAGATAGCCATCTATCGACCTTCGCCAAAGTTCCCTCCCAACAACGTTTCCATTGCATGGAAACGCAATCGATATCAGTCTCTGGCAACACGTCAATTCATCGACAAGGCCTTGGAATGGCTACAGCCTTAACGAGAAGACAGAACCGTTAAAGTAACAAACGCCCGCAGGCCTAGTTCCGACAAACTTAGATTCCCTCGCGAACGCAGTCTCACCATGCATCGCGAGGGATTTTGTGTCATAAGGCTTCCCCTCCGACCTTCCCAAATAAAAGCGCCCGACTCCCATTCCGAGAATCGAGCGTTCAGTCACTTAAAGGCTTCTGTTAGACCAGCCAATGCCCGGCGACCAACCCGGCCACCATCAGCATCGAAAACATCAGCTGCGTCTTTGCCGTCAAAGCGTCCAGCGTTGCAATGCTTGCAGTATTTACACCGTCAAAACGCAAGGCTTGTTTGCACAAGGTCATCACGGCCACTGCAATCGGCAGCGTAAGCAACACCGTCATTGGCAAAATTCCAAACCAGACCGTTGCCAAAAGAATCGCAAAAGGTGAAAGCATTTCAAACTGATAAAGACTTTTTTCCCAAAACGGAGGCCAAAGAACGAATGCCAGCCTCCGTATCCGTCTGAGCGTCGCGCAAGTTGTTGGCGTGCAAAATGCCGACCCTCAGAATGCCCGTGGGCAAAACCGCCCAGATAGCATCAAGCGACCACGTACAAGGAGGTCAAGCACGGAAAACCGCGGAACTGTTCACCCTTGCGAAAAAGAACACAGGACATCGTTTTAATCGTTTACTACGCCAATACAGGAAAGATTGCCAGGGCTAAATCCCTTTGAGTACAGGGTGTCGTTTCAATACAACTCTCAGTTCACTCTTGTCCGTTTTGGAGTCTAAATCCCTTTGAGTACAGGGTGTCGTTTCAATGTTGCAGGTGCATTCAATTCAACTATTGATGGGTCTAAATCCCTTTGAGTACAGGGTGTCGTTTCAATTGAGACAACTAAAAGCATTTCAATGTATTGAAGTCTAAATCCCTTTGAGTACAGGGTGTCGTTTCAATACGAGGAATGGTGTACTTTGCACACTCTTCGGCTGTCTAAATCCCTTTGAGTACAGGGTGTCGTTTCAATCCTTGAGGGTGAAAAAATACAACAAAATCAATGAGCTAAAGAGAGCAATTCCAACTTTTGGATGCCATCTCAGAGCAGGGGTTGCAAACGTGTATTTCTTCAACATGCCACTCTTCCAACACGAGACTACCTAGCTTATGCATAGGAGTCAAATAACCCGGATTATCTACCCCAAATTTCTCTCTTTTTCTGCGCATTCCTTCCACGGTCACCTGAGCACTCCGAAACTCGGCAGACTCCAGTCTTATTGCCTATGAGCTCAGTCGTTTACTGCTAACTATTATCGTGAAGGTAAAACAGTTGACAGTGATCAATAGTCAACGTCAAGTGAGACCATGAAGAGTCTTTGTTTCTCTTGTTTACTATTAAGCTATTTCGTTAATAGTCTTCCGTCCTTCACAAACCGCGCAACTCTCCTGGGTAAGTTTTGTTCAATTGCCGAATTTGTGGTTTGCAGCTTTTCTGTTGTCATCAAAGTCAATCCCCATCTCTCGGCAATTGAGGTCCATTATCTACGGAAATTTTTTTCGCAAAGAAGCCTAGGCACCAGCTTTCAGCCACGACTGCCATTGCCGCACCTAAATTCGCTTTCATCTCCTCAAAATCTCCAATAAAGCTTCCCTCAATCCCAAAACATCACCGTCCCTCCACGCTTACCATCTATGTCGGGTTCCAGTCGCAAAAGACACTTGGGACACATCAAGACTCTGCTCATTTCAACATTACAGTCCGGACAACAAGGTCTATATCTCCACATAGTTACCCGTGTTGTTCTATCGAACCAATCTTTTGCCGATGGATCCTCTTTTTCTATATAAAAACTCAAATCTTGCAATGTATGAAAACTTTTACATTTTGGACATTGAAAATTAACAAGGGATCCGGATATAAATCCTTCAGGATACTTTTCAAGGATCCTCTTTAATTCAGGTATTTCGTTGCTCTCCAAATAATGTTCTCGCAACTCTTTCGACACACGCCAATAATTTAATCCTATTCCTGACCTTAGGAAAATCTTAAAATTGCATTTCTCACAAAAATATGTGTATCCATTCCCCATGTTGCAACTCGCTTATTTAATGTGCTAAAACATTTATCAAACGACAGAAATCTGCATCACTTCCCTTCAGCTTAAAATGGTATTCTGAATCAAGACTTAACCTCAAACAGAGATCTTTGAATACCATTTCCCTAAAATTTGCTTTGTCTTCATCAGAAAACTCTGCATCAGGCATTGCAATGCCGTCAAAGTTCGTATGTCCATTCGGGTGATACATTGTAAAAAAGAATGGACCAAAATAATGATCTTCACTTTTTAAAAAATCTTTTTTCTTCGGGTCCAAATATTTTTTCGCTGTCGTTTCTGAAAAACAAATCTGTTCTACCGTATACGCCAAAATTGGCCGGGAAATTGAAACTTCAGGGTCATATACGTGAGCGGCATACTGGAATCTGAAACTCGGCGTAATGTCTTCGTCAACTGCAACACCCTTCGGTCGAACCGAGATCATCACAAGATATTGTTTGCAAGTCCACGCTTCCCCTGCATCCTCTCCCATAAACGGAAGTGGGAACGGCGTAGTGAAAATGGATAGCGCATTTGTGAATTTCATTTAGTACTTTCCTTTTCATTGAATATGTCTTACCAACCGTAATATGCACGATGTGCAGCAGTAATACGGTCATGATCCTCTTCTGAAACCAACACCATGTTGTCAAGACTGTCAGGACCGCCTTCGCTCACCGGCAAAATGTGGTGTACGTCATAACCTTCCGGCGTATTTTCGTAGCCGTGCATCTTCAAGAAAGCCTCACGCACAGTCGGATCACGCTGAATTTCGTCAGACGGGATGTGCTCCGTATCCGGTTGTTCTCCCGCTGCAATCAATGCATTCAAGTCGTCCGTGTCACCAACAAACATACCGTTTTCAATTGCTTCAGGATCCACACCATCGATCGCTGGCGTCGAGCCATATGCTTCATTTGAACCGTAGTCATGCACTACGGCCTCATCGCCATCAATTGCATCAATCAGCAACCCCGTACCAAGCCCCACCATCGCAACCTGAGCCACACGCCTGGCGTTACGACTTGTGAAAAAGCGATCCGCTGACTTCGCTGTAACCGCCTCGTCAACCAACCCGCAGGCACTTTCGATCGCACCGCCCACCGCAAGGCCCACCCCTTGAATACGTTGTCCTAACCGCTCGCAGGCTTTCTCATAGTCTCCCTTATTCAAATCTCTCAATACTTGCGCGCCTGTCTGCAATGTCGAAGCCGTCTGACTGACTACGTTGGACGCAAGGTTTACGCCCACTCCTGCAGCAAACCTGCATGCCTTGAACGTTAGTTTGAGGTTCTGAGCAAAACTCATTTTCTTTATCTGTTCTTACTTACCGTCTACCGCTGATGGCTTGAGAGTTCTCTGCAACAGTACTTAAGCTAATTTGCTGGAAGAATGAATCTCACCTTCTGATCCAGGCAAAGCGTAGCGCTCTGCTGGGTAATTTCCCTGGATCACAAATTTGTGATTTCCAGAGCTTTTTGTAACTAGGCTATAGTGTTCGGCACGAATCGAAGCGTTCCAAAGGAGTTCCACGAATGGATTTGCTTTCGGCATCATGCCGCGTCGCTCTCGCCGGACTTTGTCATGATCTTGGAAAGTTCGCGCAACGCGCTCAAGAAGTTTCTTCTCAAACCGATAAAAACACCCACATTCAGCTGTATTGCCCCCGTACGCCAGAGGGCTATCACACGCATATCCATGCTGCGTTCACAGCTTTGGCATTCGGAGTCATTGAAAAAATTACGCCTCCCATTGTTTCCGGGGATCTTTTTCCTTTCGAAAGTAGAGACTCGCTGTCAAAAGCCACCGACAGCCTGATCAATTGCTGTGCAGCTCACCATCACCCGCAAACGTTCTTGCAGTGGATCGTAGCGACTGCTGATCGCGTGGCTTCAGGTTTTGAACGCGAAACTTTCGACGAGTACAACACAGCCCCTGAGAATGACGATTTCTATTCAGCGCGTCTCCTGACGCTTTTTGAACAAATCCGTTTCAGCGATACGATCCGAACCCCTGCACCGTTCAAGTTTGCCTACCCTCTGGCTCCCCTTTCCGTTTCGGCTCTCTATCCGAAGAGCATTGCCCCAATGGGCAGAAACCAGGCAGTTGAAGAGTACAAACGTCTCTGGACTGAATTCAAACATTCCGTTGAATCGCAAGACTCGAACACATCGGCCATCCGCCAACACAGCTCCAACTGGTCCCTGTGGCTCGATCACTTCGACACGCTTTGGCTAACCTTTACTCACAGCATTCCTTCGGCAACTGCTTTCGGCGCCAAACCGGACGTTTCTCTTTACGACCATTCCAAAGCGACCGCAGCATTTGCCACCGCACTCTGGCGCTGGCACTATGCAGCTCAGCAGACGGGCAACGAAGCGGCATCTCTCCTTCAGAGTCGACGTGACTGGGACACTCAAAAGTTCCTTGTCATTCAGGGCGACTGTTTCGGCATTCAGGATTTCATCTTTTCCGACGGCTCGAACACGAACAAAAAGGCGGCAAAGATTCTGCGCGGCCGCTCGTTCTACGTCTCGCTCCTGTCTGAACTAGCGGCTTTGCGAGTGCTCGAAGAGCTGCAGCTGCCGTCCACAAGTCAGGTGATCAACGCGGCCGGCAAGTTCCTGATTGTCGCTCCCAATACGCCCGACGTCATTGAAAAGCTGATACGGGTTCAAAAGGAAATCAACGACTGGTTTGTACGCAATACGTTTGCGGTCTCCGGTCTTGGTCTGTGTTGGGAAGCCGCAAGCTGCAACGACTTCATCGGCGGCCGTTTTGCCGATCTGCAACAGAACCTATTTGCTGCGATGGAAAAACTCAAGCACCAGCGTTACGGTCTATGCGACAAAGATTGTCCCGTTGTGCTTGAAGCCGATTACGCCAACGGCTCTTGCGACTGGAACAACCGCTACCCGGCAGATCGAAAGGACAACGGCGAATCCAGCTGCGCTCTTTCCCGCGACCAAATCCATATCGGCGAATGGCTGACCAAGGCTACACATATTCAGATCGTCAGTGCCGAGGCGGATGTGCCAGCTGGAGCAAAGGCATGTGAACTACCGATTTTCGGCTACCGAGTCGTATTTTCTGAAAACCGCGTGGAAAGCACGCACCGTCAGGCTCTGAACGGCGAGCTGATCCGCATGTGGGACATCACAATGCCGAGCACCGAATCGGAAGTGCTCTGGCACGGTTGCGCGCGACGCAACATCTCCGGCTACGTTCCTCGTTTCACTCAGAACGACGAGCACAAATTCGATACTGGGGTTTACGACAGCAACGCTGTTGCTGACGGCAAACCTGACAGCGCCGCCCCCTATCGACTGAAGTCCTTCAGTCAACTGGCCTGTGAAGACCGAATCATTGACGCAAACCATTCCGTCTGCGGCGTATCCGCATTGGCTATTTTGAAGGGCGATGTTGACAATTTAGGCCGGATTTTCAGCGAAGGCCTTGCCTCAAGCGCATCGGGCAACGGCAAACGCCAAATGACTTTTGCCAAAATGGCAACGCTGTCACGGCAAATGAACAACTTTTTCAGCATGGCCGTGCCGTTGCTGAATCAGTCCCGATACCCAAACATCTATACCGTCTTTGCCGGCGGAGATGATTTCTTCTTCATCGGTCCGTGGCTCTCAACTCAGCGTTTCCTGTCGGCACTGCAAAGCGAATTTGAGAAGTACGTCACCGGCAACCCCCTTGTCCACTTCTCCGCGGGCGTGTCAGTCTGCAAACCCAATACCTCGGTAAGCACGATGTCGCGATTTGCCGAAGATGCGCTTGAGCAAAGCAAGAGTCTTCCGGACAAGAATGCCGTCACGATCTATTCGCACTCCGTTCACTGGCCCGCTTGGGCTGAACTTCAGGAATGCGCGCAGCACCTGGAACGCCTTCAGGCGACATATCAGCTGAGCACCGGTTATCTCTACGGTCTTTTCGAGCTGATTGATCTATCCGACAAGGAAGCCGCTGATCCAGCCGCCAGCTTGTGGCGCAGCCGCTTCCGCTACCGGACGGCGCGCTTCGCCGATGATGTTGCGCGGAAAGGCTGCGGCGAAAGATCCGTCGTGATCAACGGGCTTTCTGATGAGATCTACAGATACATTGACCGTTACCGCGGCAACTACCGCATCGCTTTAACCAATTTCTTCTATACCCGCCGTCAGTAACCGGCTGGAGAATTGCTTATGTCATTCAACACCCGTCAATATTCGTCCCGATCCTCCGATTCGGCTCCAACCTCCGATCACAAAGCGTGGGCGCAGAAAAATATTGTGCTCAAAAGCAGTGATCCCAATTTCCGAACGGATATTTTCTCTGACGTTGCAGAGGAAGCAGCCAATCGATGCTTCCACAAACAGTTCAACAAACCGGCTCAGGTGAGAATGTTTTATGACGAACTGGTGCGTTGGCAAAGCAAGGTTGCCGATTCGCAATCCAAGTTCGAGGAGTTGCTGCCCTACATCCGCATGATGCGTGCGAAGTTGGCCTATGCCAAAGGACGACAGTTAATCAATGATGCTTTCTACGACATTTTCTCGACGTGCATCGATAAGGTTTGCGACATTGAATCCCTAAAACACTGCAAGCTTTTTTTCGAAGCATATCTGGGCTTCCGTAAAGCTCTTGGCGACTAACTTTGTATGAATTTCAATTAGAAGAGAGAATCACATGCAGCTCACAAAAGTACACGTTTTGCATGCAGAACTGGTTTGCCGTTCAGGCGTTCATATCGGTGCCAGCGACAGTGAAATGCATATCGGAGGCATTGACAACGCCGTTGTCAAGCACCCCATCACGCAGGAACCCTACATTCCCGGTTCCAGCATCAAAGGCAAGGTACGCAGTCTTCTTGAGTGGCGTTCCGGTTTTGTCTCGAACGGACCGCTTGGCTGGCGGGACTACGTCAACAGTCATTCGGACAAAGTTCTTGCCATTCTGAAGCTTTTCGGTGTCGGAGGTCAGGTACTGACAGACGCACAAGCCAAGGAAATCGGACCGACCCGTTTGTCTTTCTGGGATTGCAGTCTTCTGCCCGAATGGATTAGCTCCGTTCGCACGAGCGAGGGTTCTTATACCGAAGTCAAAACCGAAAACTCGATTGACCGTATTGCCGGTACGGCAAAAAACCCTCGTCAGACCGAGCGTGTTCCGGCTGATGCCCGCTTTGACTTCAAAGTTACCGTTAAAGTTCTTGACGATGAGAATCTTCTCGACACTCTGCTTGCAGGTTTGAAACTTCTTGAACTCGACGGCATCGGCGGTTCCGTGTCCCGCGGCTACGGCAAAGTTAAATTTGAAAAACTCAGTCTTGACGGAAAGAACATTTCCGCCGATTTTGACAAGATCGATCCGTTTGCCAAGTAAAGCCTCTGATCGGTTGCTTTTATGAAACGACTGCTATTGAAAATCCAGCCGCTGACAGCTTTCGGCAGCAAAATCAACGGCGGCATGCTGTTTGGTCAGTTCTGCTGCACGATTAAGATGCTCTGCGGCGAAGAGCGGCTTCAATCCCTTTTGGACGGATATTGCGACAACAAACCCTTTGCGGTCTTCTCAGATGCGATGCCGCAAGGTCTGGTGCCGATGCCGACGCTGCCCTTCACAATGTGGGTGCCTGCCGAGAGTTCGGCCGCCGAGCGCAAGCGTTGGAAAAAAATGCGGTGGCTTGCGCGCGCCGCCCTTGACTATTCGCCGGACCGGTGGCACGAATTTGCTCAGCCGCATTCCGAGACAGACGTCACGCGAGCCGCCGTTGCCCACAACACTATCCGGCGCGACACCATGACAACGGGCACAGATCAGTTTGCGCCATTCCAGAAAGAAGCTTCGTTCTACGAGCCAAATTCGGTTCTCGATATTCATATCGTGCTTGACGAAAAGCGTTTGTCACGAGAAGAACTCCTGACAATCATGCGGGTTCTTGGTCAGGTCGGCTTCGGTGCGGATGCGAGCGCAGGATTGGGCAAATTCGAAGTTTTGTCAGTGGATGAAGATCCGACAGCCGATACGCCCTGCCGACGTTATGTCGCACTTTCGGCCTGCACACCGCAAGGAACCGGCCTTCGGGCAGAGAGTTCTTTCTTCCGAAGTCAGACTTATTTCGGCCGCCACGGTGCCGAACGCGTCTACGGACCGAGTCCCTTCAAAAGACCAATTCTGATGGCTGCTCCCGGAGCTGTTTTTGACTGCGGAGAAGCCGTTAGTCTGAGCTGGATCGGGAAAGGAATCTCCGGTCATTCCGTCTACGCTGACACCGTTCATCAAGGCTACGGCGTCGTGCTTCCCATCGCGCATTGGTTCAAGGAAACATCTCATGCGAAATGATTTCAAGCTTCAGACTTTTCGCTGCAGCATCACACCTCTAAGTCCTCTTTTTATTGGATGCGGTGAAGCATACACGCCGACAGACTACGTCGTCGACGATGGCGTTCTCTACAATTTCAGGCCGGAGTCTGTGCCGCTTACGGAATCATTGCGTCACAAATTGCTTGATGCGGCCAAGTCCGACAGCATCGCTGCCGTTCCGGCTTTCTTTTACGCTAACAAACAACTGTTCAGCGCTTTTGCCGAACATGCTGTCGAAGTCAGCAATGCAGTTGAATCAACGTACCTGAGCATGGTGCAGTCTCGCATCGACCGCAATCAAAACTTCATCTTCAAAACAATGTACCGACAACTGGCCGACGGTTCAGTTGCGCCGTATATTCCCGGCTCTGGACTCAAAGGCGTCATTCGTACATCGTTGCTCGATCGCTTGAGCGGAACTGCTGTCCAATATGGCAAATTCGAAGCGAAACTGTTGGACGGCGATTTTTCGAACTCGCCCTTCCGTTTTTTGCGCATCGGAGATTTTCTCTCTCAAGGCGCTGCCAGAATGCGCGTTGAAAATTGTTCTCGCTATCGGAAAGCCCCTGAGAACGACGGTAGTTTTAAAAGATTGATGAGCAAAAAGTGTGTGTTTGTTCTCCCTGCCCAATACAGGCTTTTCCAGGGTGAGATTCAGATTCAGTATGCAATCTCAGAGTGCATCAATCCGTCGAAATGCTACCAATCAATCGAAGCAATCTTTTCGGACCTCAACAGGTTTTACCTTGCAAGGTTTGAGGAAGCCTCCCGTCAGGCTTTGTATCAGTCCTGCCGCATTCAAAAGCAGCCGTGGATAAAAGAATGCCGACAACTTCTGATGAACCTCAAGTCTGAGATGTTGTCCGGTCGTATTGCATTAATTCGTATCGGCGGCAATGTTGGTGCGGAAAATCTGACGCTACGCAACGGCTCTGCCCAGATATTGAACCGACAGACCAAGAAAAAGATGCAGCACGCGTCAACTGCATGGACGGCAAGCGTCGGACAGGACATCATGCCGTTCGGGTGGGCTTTGCTTGAGGTTAATACTGATGCCGACAACACGCCGCTCAAAAATTGGTGTTCTCGCTTCTACAACGAAGCCAAAACCGCCAATGAGCTGATGTTGAAAACACGCGCTCATAAGGCCGCGTATCAAGAACTGGTTCAGGCCGAAGCCAAAGCGCTTGCCGAGCAACAACAAGCCGAACAGGAAGCCCAACAAGCCGCTGAGGAAGCCAAAGCAAAAATGGCTGCGCTTTCGCCCAATCTGCAAAAAGTCGAGCGTCTGGTTCAGGACATGAATGCGCAAACAGCAATCAAACCAGGGAGCGAGCTTTACGGCAAAGTTTGCGCACTGCTGACTGAAGCTGAGAAGTGGCACCCCGACGAACAAAAGTACTGTGCCGAGCAAATCGGGCCTCTCGTCAAAAAGAAAGACATGCTCCAAGGCAAGCGAGCCAAAGAAATCAAAGCGACCTTGGCAAAACTGAGAGAGGCGTGACATGCAAGACTGGTTCAATGTCGATTGGCCAATTGCGCGCTACCGGTTTGAATTTCTCGTCACGAGTCCGATCAATCTGCCGGATTATGCCGGATCTACCCTGCGCGGCACCTTTGGCAGAGCTCTGCGCAGAATTGCCTGCATGACGCAGGAAAAGGACTGCAAAGCCTGCCCCTTATACCAGGACTGCGCTTATACCAACATCTTCGAAGCACCGGCTCCGAGAGAACACAGTCTTCAGAAATTCAGTCAGATTCCTAATGGGTATGTCTTCGAACCCCCTGCTTGGGGAGAAAGACAATATGCGGTCGGCGAGAAGCTGGTTTTTCACATGGTACTGATGGGAGACGAACTTGCACGCTTGTCTCTGATTGTCTATGCGTTAAAGAAAGCTTTTCAACGAGATGTTGCCCATGGGACAGCCGAATTAGATCAGGTCTGGCTTGAGTCAACGACTGGCGAAACGCTTGTTTATTCAAGTGAGGAGCCCACGATCGCCGCACACAATGCAAGTATGCGTTTGGCTCCGCCCGAGCAAACAGCTGCTGTCAAACTCAATTTCGTGACTCCGCTTCGACTTCAGAACAACGGACGAATATTGAGTTTTGACGAAATTTCGGCCCCCACTTTTCTGATGGCCTTGGTGCGCCGCATGGGTTTGATCGCCGAGTTTCATTTCGGAAAAAAATTGGACGTTGACTATTCTGACTTAAGAGACAAGTCTTTAAAATCGGCGTTCCAATCCAATCTGCGCTGGGCTGAATTCACTCGTTATTCCAGTCGACAAAAAAAACTGTTGAATTACAACGGCTTGGTTGGCAGGTGCGGTCTAAACAACATCCATCCCGACTTCCTTCTTTTCCTTCAATTGGGAACCTGGACCCATGTCGGAAAGGGTGCAACGTTCGGCCTTGGAAAATATCTGATGGAGTAAATTTCGATGCCGGCAAGCTCTGCTCCTTCACCGAAGCAAAAACTTGGAAACGCATTACGCAAACTATTGATTTTAAGTGATTTTTCAATGCCATAGAGTTCAAACGTAACCCTGTTCTCGAAGGGATTTAGACATTCTGTCCGTTCATAGTAGCAGTACCCGTCAGTTCAAACGTAACCCTGTTCTCGAAGGGATTTAGACAGGACGATGTGAGTGGTATGACTCATTTGAAAAAGTTCAAACGTAACCCTGTTCTCGAAGGGATTTAGACCCTTCTCGTTCGTCATTTGGCAACCCCTTTCAAGTTCAAACGTAACCCTGTTCTCGAAGGGATTTAGACGTTTAATATCATTGATTGACAGCATTCTATGTTCAAACGTAAACCTGTTCTCGAAGGGATTTAGACCCCATAAGGATGCTAATCATCTGTGCGAAACTGCTGTTCAAACGTAACCCTGTTCTCGAAGGGATTTAGACACAGCTTCATTTTTAAGAATGAGTTTGAAGAGATGTTCAAACGTAACCCTGTTCTCGAAGGGATTTAGACAACTCTTTGATCGCATCACCGACCTTGTCGAGTTCAAACGTAACCCTGTTCTCGAAGGGATTTAGACGAGCACTTCAGCGTCGGTGTAGCACGCTCTCGGGGTTCAAACGTAACCCTGTTCTCGAAGGGATTTAGATCCGACATTGACCCAGAATACGGACTTCTTCTGCGTTCAAACGTAACCCTGTTCTCGAAGGGATTTAGACTCGAACCACTCCCAGAGCTTCACAGTGTCGTGTTCAAACGCAACCCTATTCTCAAATGGATTTAGACTTGAGTTCTCGATCAAATTTAACCACTTCTGATAGTCCAAACATAACCCTGCCTTCAAAGGGATTTAAACAAGTTAACCTTCAGAGGCAATTAGATAAAGTCAGCCACACTAACATATGCACCAAAGAAGATTTAAAATATATTCATAAACGACCAGCCTTTCTAATAAAAAATATAAATCAAACAGGAATCCGCATCACAAATTAACAGAAAACACAATCAAACGGATAAGTAAGGTTGTTTTGCCTTTAGATTTTTCGCAACTCAAGCACAAGCCCTAGCGCTCATTCCTCAACTTGCCCTTCTTCAATACCGCTACTCAATCACAAGTTTGTGATTTCTCACTTCGCACTGAAAGAAGCCAATAATTCCTTCATCAACCTTCACGAAGTCCTTTGTGCCCCGAAATCTTTACTTGATCGCATACGACATCTCAGAACCTGCTGCACTGCGCAAGATCCTGAAATTGATTAAGTCATACGCCATAGGCGGTCAGAAATCGTTTTATGAGTGCTGGATGACGAAGCAAGAGCTCAAAGCATTCCTGGGCGATGTCATTGAGCTGATTGATGCACAAACGGACAGCGTCATGATCTTTCAACTTGATTCGCGCCTGAAACCGCAGATTGAAGGGCAACACACGCGCATCGCCTTTGACCCGTTTGTCGTTATTTAGGAGAGAAGTGCATGTCGACTTTGTACGTAGACCGTCGCGCCACCGAAGCCAAACTTGATGCCGGGGCAATCGTGTTTTCTGCTGAGGGCGTCCGTCTTGCTACGGTCCCCATCGCTCCCGTCACCCGATTAATCATCAACGGAGGCTTAACTCTCGACAGCAGTTTGCTTGGAAAACTGGGAGAACAAAATATCGGCGTCATTATTCTGACCGGCTACAAACATGAACCTGTTCTTTTCTTTCCGCGCGCTCACAACGATGCGGCCAAGCGTCTGCGACAAGCCATGGTGGTCAACAACGAACCGGCCACATTGGTTTGTTCTCGTAAATTGGTCGAGCTAAAAATAACCGGTCAAAAAGACCTTTTATCTGCAGAACTCTCCAACGGTTATCCTCGGCCCTTGGATCTAAAAGAACCCATTGAGGAAATGACAAATATCCTTGCCAGGCTTCCGCAACAGTCTTCCTGCTCGGCTTTGCTCGGCGCTGAGGGAGCTGCAGCAGGTGCGTATTTCCGCGGTATTGCTTGCATTCTCCCAAACTCTCTTGGATTTCAAGGAAGGAATCTCCGCCCGCCGAAAGATCCTTTTAATGCTGTTTTGTCGTTGTGCTACACCCTTTTGTACGCAGAGGCCCAACTTTTGATTCATGCCGCTGGCTACGATCCCTATTGGGGCGTCTTTCACAAGATAGCGTTTGGTCGAGCTTCTTTTGCCTGCGATGTCATGGAACCCATTCGGCCGATGGTTGATCGTTTCGCAATCGATGCATTCCGCAATCGGATTCTCCGTGTTGAAGACTTTTCAACCAGTCAAAACTCTTGTTTGTTGGGGAAGGCCGGAAGATCCCGACTCTATCCTGCATGGGAAATATTCATGGACAAGTGCCGCCCGTCAATACACAAAACGCTGGCTGAAATGGAATCGCTGTTTGATACTCTCCTACCTCGTCAGACAGGTTCGGCATGAATCAGTACGTCATTGCTTATGACATCGCCAACAAAAAGAGACTGGTCAGGCTACATCGCTATCTGCAACAGCATGCAACTCCTATCCAACGAAGCATCTTTCTGTTTTACGGTTCGGAATTGCAAAAGATGGCCTGCATAACCGGGGCCTTGCGATTATTGAATCCAAAAGAAGATTCTTTGTGCTGCTACCGCCTCCCTTCTCAAGGGAGAAAGTTGCGCATTGGCGCAAAGCTGTTTCCTGAAGGGGTCTTTTTTGCTCCGGTTGAAATGCAGACAATAGCCGCTTCCCCCTGTTAAATTGCTTTTTTCAATTAGTCGTTTGGAGAAAATTACCCGTGTCCGTTTGGTTTGTATCCAGACACCCCGGAGCCATTGCCTGGGCTAAGAACCAAAATCTTGGTATAACTCATTGGCGTTCACACCTTGTCATCGATGAGGTCGCATCCGGCGATACCGTTATCGGCACTCTGCCGGTACATCTTGCTGCAGAAGTTTGTGCTCGTAACGCTCGGTTTTTTGCACTGTCTATGGAGCTTTCGGTCGATCAACGCGGACGCGAGCTTTCGTGTGAAACGATGCAGACGATGAATTGCTCGTTGCAGGAGTTTGTTGTCACTGCTCGTTCTTGAGGAAGAAAAAATGTCTAGTGATCAAACTGATGATATGAATGTTCACACTCAGTTTTGCCTGGTCTCAGGCGAACAGATGCCCAACCTCCTGCCTATCTTTCAGCTCGGTGCTAAGAGAGTTGTCCTGTTTGCCACCCCTCAAATGAGCCATCAGTCTGAGTTATTGAAGAAAACACTTCGACAAAGGTTGCCTGCCATTGAGGTCGCCACGGTCAATCTTGTCGACGCCTACGACTTCAATGACATCGCTAATACCGTTCTCGATGAATTGGCAAAGGCGGAGACCATAATCAAGACCGACGACTCGAACGGTGAAATCGTTCTCAACGCTACTGGCGGGACCAAAGTCATGGTGCTCGCCGCAGTCAGTATTTTTTCTGCCAACGGCAACAGAATTTTCTATCTCAGCGAGGCGACGAATGAATTGATCTTCCTTCCGATCGTTGGCTCAAATGAAACACAGATCAACAAAGCCGTTTCAAAACCGATTCGCCTGCTCGACTATCTGGCCGTATACGACGTTACCGTAGAAAAACAGAAAGAAGAACGTCCGACTCTGTCCAATGACTTATTCCAAGAGCTTATCTCGCGCCAACAGAAATATGAGCATGGCATTGCCGCTCTCAACGCCATTGCCCAGGCTTCTTTGATCAACTCCAAAGGCAAAAGGGCTATCTCAACAGAGATGGATACGCCGCCCAACTCGGAACTTAAAATGCTGCTCTCCTGCTTTGAGCAGGAAAAGCTTCTGAGAGTTGATGGCAATAAAATCACCTTCCCCAGCGAACAAGCGCGGTTTACTGTCAACGGAGGATGGTTTGAAGACCATGCGTTCAACGTAGTGTCAGGCTTACGCAGCCACGGCGTTCACGACCCCGAGAAAAATTTGAGAATCGCCCCTCAGGGGCAACTCATCGGCAAGGGCGCTGATTATGAAATCGATACCTGCTTCATGCACAATCACACGATTTATCTTGTGGAATGCAAGACGTGCTTGATGGAAGACACCAAAGTCACAACACCGATACTCAATAAACTTTCGGCCATTTCACAAAGTCTTGGCAAGAAAGTTCGCTCGATTTTGATCAGTTATCAACGCCTCAATCCGAGTGCCAGAGCGCGGGCTGCAAACGAAAACATTGCCGTAATTGACGGCAACAGTATCTGTCGACTCAGAATCAAGCTTCTCGATATTCTGAACGAGAATACAGCTACATCATGACTTCCTGGGATAAGTATTCAAGACGTATTCTTGTCTCCGTCACGGGACTGTCGCCGCAGGTCGTGACGGAGACACTCTTTAGCCTCGTCACGGAACACAAGTTCGTTCCGACTGAAATCGTTCTTTTAACAACCTTACACGGTAAAAATCGAGCTGTCCGCGACCTGCTGGACCCTGTGGACGGGAAGTTCGATGCATTCTGTAAAGAGTACGACCTGGAAGGAAAAATTCGATTCACAGCCAACGACATTCAGGTGATTACCGGTGCCGACGGCACTCCGTTGACGGACATCAGAACACCTCAAGACAATGTCCGCGCGGCGGACAAAATCGCCTCTGTCATCGGAGAACTGTGTTCTGACGACAACTCTGTGCTGCATGTTTCGATTGCAGGTGGGCGAAAGACAATGGGCTTTTTTCTCGGCTACGCCCTTTCCATCTATGGCCGTGAGCAAGATCGCATGTCTCACGTTCTTGTGTCTGAACCTTATGAAAACAACAGAGACTTTTTCTATCCGACTCAAACTCCGAGGGAGATTTACCATTCGGACGGCAGTCCGCTAGACGCTTCCCAAGCCAAAGTCTCGCTTGCAGAAATTCCCTTCATCAAACTTCGAGCTGGTCTATCCAAAGATTTGCTCTCGCGAGACTGTCAGTATTCGAATGCCGTTGCGCGAGCACAAACAGAACTGGCCCCTGCCGTCTCGCTCACGCTCAACATCAGAACACGTGAAGTAACATGTGCAGGACAATCATTCCGGCTTCCTCCAGTGCATTTCGCTGTCTATCTTTGGCTTGCTCAACGAGCACTTCAAGGCAAGGAAGCAATTCGACCTGGCTGCAACGGGACAGCGCAAGAATTATTGAACGTCTACAAAGAAGTAGTCGGCGCATCAAGTGCCGATTACGACAATGCTTGTGCTGCTCTGAAACGTGAAGAAGACTTCCTACCCTATTTTCAGGAAAAAAGATCTCTCGTTAACCGGGCCATGAAAGAACATCTGGGCACCTACAAATCACAACAATACAAAATTGTGTCCGTAGGGAAGCGGCTCGCAACAGCATACCAAATCACTTTATCCGCTGAACAGATCATTCTCCTGAAAGAATGATGTATTGGGCATCTCATGCACAGCAAATGACAGTGAAGACCGCCGCATCAGAGGGCAATTTGTCTTCTCATAACTTTCCCGTCGATCGCAATAACGGTTGTCTTGACGACGACTTTCCAAAACAAAAACGCCCGACTCCCATTCCAAGAATCGAGCGTTCAGTCGCTTAAAGGCTTCTGTTAGACCAGC
>ERZ791626.964-NODE-964-length-25706-cov-6.994893_pt1 | contig 25706 bp, 20 predicted proteins | sample MGYA00510266_ERZ791626 | MGnify/ENA primary metagenome ERZ791626 (study PRJEB30046, sample SAMN00715208) | human gut metagenome | study: EMG produced TPA metagenomics assembly of the A metagenome-wide association study of gut microbiota in type 2...
TTTATCTTATCGAGATAATTTCTTAACGCTTTCATTAATATATTTACTATTTTACTATTTACAATTTACTATTTGCCGACAGTCGGGCGATTATGCCATTTCAGCTCGCAGCATATCGAGTCCGGCACGAACGATGCGTTGCAGCTCCATCTTCGAAGAGCAGACGAATTCGCAGAGAGCGAAATCTTCGGGTGCGACTTCGTAGATACCAAGCGCTTCCATACGGTCGATATCACCGGCGATGATAGCCTTAATCAGATATTCGGGCAGGATATCCATCGGGAATACCTTGTCGTACTCACCGGACATGATCATGTGGCGTTCGCCACCTTTCACGCGGGCATCCAATGTATACTCCTTCTTGCCCATCAGCCAACTGAAATATGAGCGGTTGGCGCTGAACTGATTGAAGCGCGGCATGATCCATCCGAGCATTTCATGAATATCATCCCCTTCGGGAATCACCGTCAACTGGCTGTGGAACGCTCCCAGGAATCCGTTCGGAGACACCTGCTTTCCAGTCAGCACATTACCGCTGATATAGCGCAAGTCCTTGTCCTTAGTGACATTGCCGGCAAACACGTTGGTGAGCAGCGCCCCTACCTGAAGTTTGCAGTAAGCAGGTTTCAGCACTTCGGAACCTGTCACTGCCACCGTACGGGTGAAATCCACACGACCGGTATTGAAAAGACGGCCGATGAAGATAACAGCTTGCGGATCAATAGTCCATACCGTTTCTCCCTTAGAGACAGGGTCGAGATGGTTGATCTGAACACCCACGTTACCGGCGGGGTTCGGTCCGTCGAATGCGGTGATTGTAACGTTCTTGGCCTGCGTCAGAGCGGCAGCATTCTGTTTCACGCTGATACTCAGATAAGTTTTTGCCAGTTTGGCGAGCGCATCGAGTCCTGTCTGGAAATTTGCTTCTTCACCTTTCAGCGCAAACTCAAAATCGGGTGCCAGCGGATTGGTATCGAAAGCAGAAACGAAGATACCTTTCGGAGTCACCGTCGGATCTGCGATAATGTCATAAGGACGTTGTCTGATAAATGCAAAAAGACCGGCTTCCAGCAAAGCGTTCTTTACAGCCTCCGCATCCATCGTTGCCACATTCTTCTTGCCAAATTCCTCGTAGTCCTGCTCAGTAGCAGCTTCTACCACGATGTTCAACACCTTACGACGAGCTCCACGCTCTACACTCGTCACTACGCCGCTCACGGGCGAAACAAATTTAATTTCAGGATGATACTTGTCGATAAACAAGGGTCCACCGGCCATCACATATTCCTGTTCCTTTACGACCACCTTCGGTGTCACACCAGGAAAATCATCGGGCACGAGGGCGTAAAAACCCGGCTCCTTCACTGTTGTGTACGTTTCAGCAGCTTTACCTTTCAGGTTTATGTCAAGGCCTTTGCGTAACTTTATTACATTTGCCATGCTATATAAAATAATGGTTTCATAAATTTGCCGCAAAAGTAATAAATAAGATTGGGATTCGGGAGGAAAAAAGGGAGTAATTACGGAGATTTTTCCGTAATTATCTTCGTGCTCGCACACGTACCCCATCTTTCTTTTCTCCCGAAAGCAAAGAAAAAGAGCGAATTTACATTTATTATCTATGAATATGAAAACTAATCAGAATAAAAGCGTTTTCTTTGTATCCTGAAATTAAGAAAGAATATGAAACAGCCGAAGCTCTACAAGATGAAGAAATATATAATAGATATATGGATGGCGTTGTTGCCTATCGGTGTCATGCTGGCACAGACAGACAGTACAAGGACGGTAAAAGATACCAAACGCGAGTTACGCCGCCAGCGTGTGGCGAAGCGGAATTTGCATTACAACATTCTGGGAGGTCCCAGCTACACACCCGATTTCGGTTTTCTGGTGGGCGGTAGCGCGTTGATGACGTTCCGGATGAATCCGAGCGACACCACCCAGAGACGTTCCGTCGTACCCATGTCCATCGCGTTGATATTCAACGGAGGGCTCAATCTCATGACAAAGCCGCAACTCTTCTTCAAAGGTGACCGTTTCCGCATATTCGGCACTTTCTCCTACAAAAACACCATCGAAAACTTCTACGGTATCGGATATAACACAAACAAGGACTATCCGCGAGGGGAAGATACGAGTGAATACCGATATAGCGGCATTCAGGTGAATCCGTGGTTTCTGTTCCGGTTGGGGGAAAGCGATCTCTTCGCAGGTCCTCAGGTTGACTTGAACTACGACAAGATTACCAAACCTGCGGCGGGAATGATTGAGCAACCGTCATATATCGCAGCAGGCGGTACGGAGCATGGATACACCAATTTCAGTTCGGGACTCGGATTCCTGCTGACCTACGACACACGCGATGTACCCGCCAATGCCTATCGGGGCACTTACCTCGATTTTCGGGGGATGATGTACAGCAAAGCTTTCGGAGGTGACGATAATTTTTACCGTCTGGAGATAGACTACCGTCAATACAAAACGGTCGGAAAGCGGAAAGTTCTCGCCTGGACCGTACAGAGCAAAAACGCATTCGGAGACGTCCCCTTGACGAAATATGTATTGAGCGGAACCCCTTTCGACCTTCGCGGCTATTACATGGGACAGTTCCGCGACAAGTCCTCTCATGTAATGATGGCTGAATACCGCCAGATGATAAATACAGACAAAAGCACATGGATCAAAAAGATGTTGAACCACATAGGATATGTGGCTTGGGGAGGCTGCGGATTCATGGGACCCACACCGGGAAAGATAGAAGGCGTCCTGCCTAATCTCGGAGTCGGCCTGCGTATTGAAGTCCAGCCCCGCATGAACGTACGTCTCGACTTGGGAAGAGACATGGTGAACAAGCAGAATTTGTTCTATTTCAACATGACGGAGGCTTTCTAGCACAACGTGCCAGAGCCCTTCTAGCACAAATTAACAAGAAAGAATGCAAAATTGACAACAAAAGACTGTTCATAAATGAAATTAATCCTTATATTTGCGCAAGCTATGTCACAACAGAACACAGCAGAAGCAAATAACAGGGTTATTTTATGAAACAAATTATATATATCTGTTTAGGATTACTCCTTTTATTCACCTCCAACACACCGATCGTTGCGCAAGAGGTCAGTGATTATACTCAATTAAGCGAAGAAGATTACAGCAACATCACTCTTCCCCCACTCTCCGTCCTGTTTGAGAACGCCAAAGACAACCCCATCTATGAGATGGCAGATGTCAAAGCGGCGGTAGAGCGCAAACTGCTGGCGAAAGAAAAGCGTGCATTTCTCGGATTCTTCAGTCTGCGGGGAAGCTACCAATACGGTACTTTCGGCAACGAATCCACCTATACAGACGTTTACGTAGAGCCATACCCCACCTACTCCACCCAAGCCCAGAACGGATATACGGTAGGAGCGGGAGTCAGCATCCCATTGGACGACCTGTTTGACCTCAAAGCGCGTGTCAGTCGTCAGAAGCTCAATCTGAAGAGCGCGGAGCTTGAGCGGGAAATCAAATACGATGAGATCAAGAAGAACATAATCGAAATGTACGCGATGGCTACATCACAGATCAAAGTCCTTCAGATGCGAAGCGAGGGTCTGGTGCTGGCGAACGTGCAATATGAGATTTCCGAAAAGAATTTTGCTAACGGAACCATCGAATCCATCGACTTGGCGACAGACAAGGAAAGGCAGTCGCAAGCCCGTGAAGCATATGAAAAGAGCAAGTTCGAGTTAACCAAGAGCCTCATGATGCTTGAAATTATTTCACGCACGCCCATTATACGAAAATAAAAGACTAAGATATGAATCTCATCATTTCCATCATACGGACCCTATTTCGGCATCGTTGGCTGATACTGATAGGGACCACTCTCTTCACATTACTGGTCATTTATTACACACGCCATATGCGAGGCGGGTATGATGTGAAAGCAACCCTTTACACAGGAGTTGCTTCGGGCTACAACCTCGAAAGTGACAAACGCACCGATTGGGCAACCGTACAGAACTCCATGGACAACCTCATCAGTATCATGCAGGCCGAAAGTACGCTGAAAAGAGTCAGTCTGCGATTGTTCGCCCGCATACTGATCAAAGGGAATCCGGAAAAAGAGAATGACGGAATCACCCCTGCCAGCTACAACTACACATACAACCATCTGAAAAACAGCCCTCCGGGAGACGAGATACTGAAACTGATCGACAAATCGAGCGAAGATAAGACAGTAGCCAATCTGGAAGCATATATGCGCCCGCACAAGGACAATTACATCTACGGGCTCTTTTATTATTCCCATCCCTATTACAGCTACGGTGCTCTGAAAAATGTAAAGGTACAGCGCCGCCTCACCAGTGACCTGCTGGACATCAGCTATACTTCCGGTGATCCGGGTATCGCCTACAACACCGTAAGTATCCTGATGCACGAGTTTGTCGAGGAATACCGCCGTATCCGTTACGGAGAGACGGACAAAGTGATCAAGTATTTCGAAGAAGAGCTGAAACGTATCGGCAAGCAACTGAGAGCGGAAGAAGAAGACCTGACGAAGTATAATGTACAAAAACGCATTATCAACTACCTCGACGAGACCAAGGAAATAGCCGCCATCAGCAAGGAATTCGAGCTGAGAGAACAGGATGCGCTTTTCGCATTCAACAGCACCGCGTCCATGCTCAAAGAGTTGGAAAAACACATGGACAACAACGCCAGGCAAGTACTGAAAAACATGGAATTCGTAGACAAGCTGCGCGAAGCCTCCAACATCACCGGCAAGATATCGGAAGCCGAAGCAATGACCGATTCCAACAAGAAAGACCTCCATTCGCTGGAAGGAGACAAAAAGCGGTTGAACGAGCTTAAACAAGAACTGAATGAGTTGACTACCTCATACGTAGGTCACAAATATACCAAAGAAGGTGCGTCGCGCACCAATATCATCGACCAATGGCTGGAACAGACATTGCTGTACGAGAAGGCGAAAGCCGAACTGAAAATCGTACAAAGCGCCCGTCGCGACTTGAACAACCGTTACGTATTCTTCGCACCTGTGGGTACCACCATCAAGCAGAAAGAACGTAGCATCAACTTCACGGAACGCAGCTACCTGACCGTCCTGCAAAGTTACAACGAAGCTTTATTGAGGAAAAAGAATCTGGAGATGACCTCCGCCACGCTGAAAGTCCTCAATGAGCCTACCTATCCGATCGGAGCCAACTCAACCAACCGGAAACAGATCGTCATAGCAGCCTGTATTGCCATCTTCGTGATTATCATAGCTTTGCTGGTATTGGTAGAATTGCTTGACAGAACACTGCGTGACGCCAGCCGCACCCTGCGGGTGACGGGATATAGGGTGATAGGTGCCGTTCCCAGCCTTTCGACCGCCCGCTACGGAGGACTGACCAGAACGTACATACAACTTTCCGTAAGAGAGCTGACCAACTCCCTGCTCCGCTTCCTGACCAAGCGGAAATCCCCCGGTGTGTTTATCATCAACCTGTTCAGCACCAGCGAGGATTCCGGAGAAGACATAATCGGGACACTGATCTGCGGATTCATGCAAAGCCGCAAACTGAACACGAAGTTCATCTGCTACAATAAAGATTTTGACATCGCATCCACCCAATACCTGCTTGCAAGGAACGTCACGGATTTCTATACGCCGCAAGGAGAAGACGTACTGATCGTCGCCTATCCTCCTCTGTCAAAGAGCAGCATATCGAGTGCCCTGTTGCATGACGCCAACGCCAATATACTGGTGACTCCGGCCAATCGCGGATGGAAAACGATAGACAAGCAACTATGCGAGCAGCTCATGTTGCAGTTGGGCAAGAGCAATGTGCCTTTCCGCATCTGCCTGACCAACGCCAGCCGTGAAGCCGCCGAAGACTTCACCGGACAGTTGCCGCCATATACCCTGTTGCGCAGGTTCAGTTATCACTTCAGCCAGTTGTCATTGACAGAAAAAATCATATTCAACCTCAGAAGAAAAGCAAAGGAAGCAGAAGACGAGGACGATGACGAATAGGAACACTACTTTCCATATCCTGCTTGCCGCACAATTCGCGCTAATAGCGGTAAGTATGCTTGTAAACGTCAAGACAGGGCTGTTCTCAATGGTTCTTATCTTGTTGCTCACTACCGTTTGCCTGATACAGCTCAGTAACGGCAAGTCCACCGAATGGAAGCGCGGGCAAAACATCATGACCTGGCTGTTCATCGTCTGGCTGTTGTACTATATCATGGAGATCATGAACCCCAACTGCGTGTTGGAGGCATGGAACATCAACATCACGCCCTACGCGCTCATTCCCCTGATATGCGCATTTGTCGTTCCGGTCGTCATACGTACCAGGAAAGACATAGAACTGCTATTGCTCGTATGGTCCGTGTTCGTCATCATCTTCACCCTCAAAGGATACTGGCAGAAAAATCACGGTTTCAGCACCAAAGACCTTTACTTCCTGCACGTTCTCGGCGGTGCGCGAACCCACATCATCTGGTCGGGCATACGATACTTTTCCTGTTTTTCGGACGCGGCAAACTACGGTGTGCACTCAGCGATGGCAGCCGTCACCTTCTCCATCTCCGCATTCTTTGTCGACTCCAGATGGAAGCGCCTCTATTTCCTTTTTATAGCCTTGTGCGGTATCTACGGCATGGGTATTTCCGGAACCCGTTCCGCTATGGGAGTGCTCATGGGCGGCATGCTGATGATTACTATCATAGCCAAGAACTGGAAAGCGTTATTAGGGGGAATATTCATATCTATCGGCATTTTCGTATTTTTCTATTACACCAATATCGGGAGCGGCAACCAGTATATCCATAAGATGCGCTCCTCCTTCCATCCCACCGAAGACGCCTCCTACCTCGTGCGTGTCGAAAACCGCCAGCGGATGAAGGAGCTGATGGCAAGGAAACCGATAGGCTATGGAATCGGGCTGGCCAAAGCGGGAAACTTCGATTCGAAAGAACAAATGCCTTATCCACCCGACTCGTGGCTGATTGCCGTCTGGGTGGAAACCGGAATTGTAGGGCTGATACTTTATCTTGCCATACACGGCACTCTCTTCGCCTGGTGTTCATGGCTCCTGATGTTCAAAGTACGCAATAAGAATCTACGAGGACTGGCGGCGGCATGGCTTTGCATGAATGCCGGACTCTTCATTGCCGCCTACGTCAACGACGTGATGCAATATCCCAACCAACTGACTGTATACACAGGCTTCGCCCTCTGCCTCGCCGCACCTTATATAGACAAACACATCGGTAAGGAGCCGGAGGAAAGTAAAAATCCGGAGGAAAGTGAGAAACAAGAACCGCACCTGATTAAAGAACCAAACGAATAAAAAAATGACAGACAGCCACCGGACGGACATATCATTTATCACGATCTGCTACAATGGTTTCAAAGACACTTGCGAGCTGATAGAATCGTTACAGGAGAAACTGCATTCCGTAACCTACGAGATCATTGTGGTAGACAACGCCTCGCACGAGGACGAGGCTGCCAAGATATCCAGACTATACCCCTCAGTCATCGCCATCCGCAGCGAGGTAAACAGAGGATTCTCCGGCGGCAATAACATCGGAATCCGTGCGGCAAGAGGAAAATACCTCTTCTTCATTAACAACGACACCTATATCGAGTCAGACGCAATCTCCTGCCTGGTAGAACGGTTGGAAAGCCGTCCCGAAATCGGAGGCGTATCGCCGAAAATACGTTTCGCTTTCCCGCCGCAGCACATACAGTTTGCAGGCTTCACCCCCTTGTCGCGAATCACGTTACGTAACCATATGTTGGGGTTCGGCTGTCCCGATGACGGGAAATACGACACTCCCCACCCCACTCCCTACCTGCATGGCGCAGCCATGATGATCAAACGTGAGGTAGTCGAGAAAGCGGGGATGATGCCTGAGATCTTTTTCCTGTACTACGAAGAGCTGGACTGGAGCACAAGCATGACACGTGTCGGCTACGAGCTATGGTACGAGCCCCGTTGCACGGTCTTCCACAAAGAAAGCCAGAGTACCGGACAACTCAGTCGGCTGCGTACCTATTATCTGACCCGCAACCGCCTGCTCTACGCCCGCCGCAACCTGAGGGGAGCCGCACGTCTGGGCTCCGTGCTCTATCAAAGCACTGTCGCAGCCTTGAAGAACGGTCTGCTCTATGCTTTAAAAGGACGCTTCGATCTCTTCCTGGCCGTCTGCAGAGGCGTCAATTCAGGACTGATCCTTCCGTCGGCCACCAAAGAAACAAAAGAACAAAAAAACGAATACTATGAACATCATTGACTGGGTTCTCTACATCCCCCTCACGCTATGCGTATGCTACTTGCTGCTTTACGCCATCGCCTCCAAGTTCTACCGGGCTCCCCAATATCCCGAAGCCCGTACGCTCCGGCACATTGCCGTGCTATTCCCCGCCTACAAGGAAGACCGTGTGATACTCTCTTCGGTCCGCAGTTTTCTCGAGCAGGACTATCCGAAGGAGTTGTTCGACCTTGTCGTCATTTCCGACCAGATGCAACCGGAAACGAACGAAGCCTTACGCACGCTCCCCATCCGGCTACTGATGGCGGATTACACGGAAAGCTCCAAAGCCAAAGCGCTGGCTATGGCCATGAACAACATCGACACCGATCTCTATGACATAGTGGTTATCATGGACGCCGACAACGTGACCGTCCCCGAATTCCTGTCCTGCATCAACCGTGCGTTCGACAGTGGCGTAAGATCCATACAGGCTCACCGGACAGGTAAGAATCTGAACACCGATATCTCCATTCTGGACAGCGCGAGCGAAGAGATCAACAACGGCTTCTTCCGCAGCGGGCACAACGCGCTCGGACTTTCCGCCGGGTTATCCGGCTCGGGAATGGCCTTTGATGCAAAATGGTTTCAACAGAATGTGCAATACCTGCAAACGGCAGGCGAAGACAAAGAACTGGAATCCATGCTGTTGCAGCAACGGATCCATACAGTCTATCTGAACGACCTCCCTGTGTTCGATGAGAAGACACAGAAAAAAGAAGCGATCAGCAACCAGCGCAAACGTTGGATAGCGGCGCAGTTCGGAGCACTCCGCGCTTCGTTGCCCCACCTGCCGAAAGCCCTGCTGCAAGGCAATATAGACTATTGCGACAAGATATTCCAATGGATGCTGCCTCCCCGCCTGATACAGTTGGCAGGAGTGTTCGGACTGACTTTCGTTTTCACCGTTATCGGTCTTGTCATGAGCCTGCGCAATGGAGGAAATGAATGGACGATGGCCATCAAATGGTGGATTCTGTCGGTAGCACAGGTCTCCGCCATGATTCTACCCGTACCGGGAGGGCAACTGTTTACCAAAGAGGTAGGGAAAGCCATCATGAAGGTACCCATGCTGGCTGTCACCATGACAGGCAATTTATTCAAACTTAAAGGAGCAAATAAGAAGTTCATCCATACAGAGCACGGTGAACATCACTCTCATTCATAAACACATTATCCCAAACAAGAAGCAATGAAAATAGCCATTGAAGCACAGCGCATCTTCCGCCCCAACAAACATGGAATGGATTTCGTCGCTCTTGAAACAATCCGTGAGTTACAGAAGATGGATCACGAAAACGAGTATTTCATTTTCGTCAGTCCCGGTGAAGACAAATGCCTGAAGAGTTCGGAGAATATGCACGTCATCGAACTGAAATGCCCTACCTATCCGTTGTGGGAACAGGTGGCTCTTCCGCGAGCGGTGAAGCGCATCCGCCCCGACTTGTTGCATTGTACCAGCAATACGGCTCCGTTGAACTGCCCCGTGCCGTTGGTGCTGACGCTGCACGACATCATTTATCTGGAGAAACGCCAATCGTCCAGCCTGTCGCTATATCAGGAGATGGGATGGCATTACCGCCGCCTGATAGTGCCCCGCATACTCCCCAAATGCAAGAAAATCATTACAGTTTCCCAGTTTGAACGTCAGCGTATCCTCGATGCTCTGCACCTGTCCGACGAACAGTTGGTTGCCGTATACAACGGATTCAACAGCCATTTCCATCTTCAGCCCAAAGCTCCGGAAATCACCCGGAAGTATATAGATGCGGACGAATATCTCTTTTTCTTGGGAAATACTGATCCGAAAAAGAATACGCCGCGAGTGCTGAAAGCGTACAGTGACTATCTGAAACGTTCGCAGAAGAAGCTCCCGCTGCTCATAGCCGACCTCAAGGAAGACGCTATCGACCGGATACTGGGGGAAGAGAAGATTACGGACATCAAAGGCTGCCTCCGTTTTCCCGGATATATTGCGAATACCGATCTTCCGGCACTGTATAGCGGTGCATTCGCATTCCTTTATCCCTCTCTTCGCGAGAGTTTCGGTATCCCTATGCTCGAAGCAATGGCCTGCGGTACGCCTGTCATTGCCGGAAACACTTCGGCAATGCCCGAAATAGCGGGTGAAGGGGCTTTGCTGGCTGATCCGTTCAGTTCGGAGGACATCACGGCGAAGATTCTTCAGTTGGAAGGAGATGCGGAATTTTACCGGCAACAAGCGGACTGCGGAGTGGAGCGCAGCAAACTGTTCTCATGGAAGAACAGTGCGAAAGCATTGCTCGATATTTATAGGAATATGGCGGAATAGAAAGCGATTGCCCAATATAAAAAGACTTGCAACACCGGTAACTGAATACCAGTGTTGCAAGTCTTGTTTTCCATTCTACTCTTGACCGGAGAAGAAGTCGGATTCTTTCACCTCAAAGCACGGACACGCCTTAATCCACTCTTCCGGCTCTATCTCCCCGTTTCCGTTCAGGTCGGGGCTCAAGTCACGATGACCGCAGATACGGCAACCGGGATAGTCACGCAGCAACGCGAGAACGAGCACACGCATGGAATGAATCTGCCACTCGGTACGGGTATCGGTGGGACGACCGTGACAATCCAGCCCACCCTCATAACAGATGCCAATCGAACGGGCGTTATAGCCACGCACGTGAGCTCCGATACGTTCTATTTCACGGGTAGACTTGATGTCGCCATTTTTTCGGATATAAAAATGATACCCCACACCGTTGAAACCACGACGGCGATGGCACACGTCCAGGTCGTCTTCCGTGAAATCCCTGTCCGCCCTAGTGGCGGAACAGTGGATCACAATCAGGTCAATCTTCCTCATCAACCTGTCCTTTCATTCTTTTAGCTTTTCTCTTTCTGCGAAAGAAAAACAACACTTCCAATACAACTTCCAAGATTTTGTCAACCATAGCTTTGCATTTTTAATTGATTATTTATTCACTGAACATCCCCGCCGGATTACTCCGCCGGATCCGGAGCTTCCCCATTGTTATCTCCGTCCTCTCCTCCGCCAGAACCATTCGGGTTGTCCGGACTGCCGCCATCACCTCCCGCAGCGTTTTTCTTATCCGAGAGCAACTCAAACACCATATTATTATCTCCGCCACGAGTAGTGGCCGTACTGTCGTTTGCCAGTCTGAGGGAATTGTCGACTTTGAAACGAAGATTGACACGGGTAATGCTTTTCACGGTGCAGTCTTTCTCCAATTCCACACCGGGACAGGTCAGCGTGGTATAGAAGATTCCCAACCCCTCCACTTTCACTTTATTGCCTGCCACAAGGACTTTCTTCATCGCGCGGACAAAGGATTTCATGACGTGCGACACATCCTCCACCGAAAGCGAACCGATCGTTTCGATTTCGCGCGCCAGCGCCTCTATTGAATAGATTTTTGACTCCCCCGACTTAGGTTTGAGGGCAAATACCATCGGCGAATCCGCATCGCTGATTCGTTTTCTGCGCTTATAGCGCACCACTGTAACTGTTGCCATAAAAATTGTTGTTTCTACGAAAAGAAGGACATTCTTCCTTTCTGTTGGTACAACAAAAGTACGACAACCGAAAGACGGATTAACGGATTACACCGGACTAGGAGGGATTAGAACGGATTAAGAAAGGATAACAAGGAATAAGAGAATCTCATCCTCAAAAACAGCCTGAACAGCTTGGCAAATCCGGTAAAAAAGCGTAACTTTACACTCTATAAATACGGACTAAAAACAATCAGAAAATGAAGACAGATGCAGAGCCGACCGATGACGAAAAGAAAGAGAAAACATTTGAATACCGAAGCTACGGAAAAGGGGAGCTTGCCATGTTGTACCTCCCCGACATACAACAACAGAGTGCGGTAGACCGTTTCAACAAATGGATAGCCGCCGCTCCGGGACTGAAAGAACGACTCATCGCCACCGGCATGAATCCCCGAAGCAGAAGCTATACCCCCGCACAAGTACGGCTAATCGTAGAAGTACTGCAAGAACCTTGAGTAGGACTACTGCAAGAACCTTGAGTACGACTACTGCAAGAACCCTGAGTACGAGTGCCGCTTACGACTCAAACAGCTCCTTATCCGGCAGCCAGCAACTGGAGTCGAACGTCACACCTCCGACGCGCTGTTCTACGGGAACAGCCGGATCATGCGATTCCACGCACGGCAGGTAACGCCCGCTCACGGGATCATACGCGAAAGTCACCATCCCACCCATTCCGAGATGTTTGAACTTCACCTTATCCACATACACGCGGGTCACCCCCACCCCCTTGTCACGTTCCACCACAATACCATAATCCGCCTTATTGAAGAAATCGGCAGAGCCGTTGATATCATACATCTCCACGCGCGGAGTAGTGTTCGTCACCGGGTTACGGTTCATCTTGCGCGGATGGGCGACAAGCACCACCAGGCAATTATGCTGCACCGCAAATTCCGTAATCATATTCAGGAAATTGGAAAGATACTGCGTCTCCGTCTGTCCCGGCTGCGGAGTGTGGTCGAGCCGGTTGAGCGGGTCGATCACCAGAATACGGCACCCCCGCCGCACCACCAGCTCGTGCGCCTTCGCAAGCACCCGCTCCGGCGTGGCGTTCCCCTTCAGAGAGATATGCGACACGTTATCGGTAAGAAACTCCTCCGACCGCATCAGCAGCCCTTCCGAAATGCCGCACCCCTTCTGAAAACGGTGTCCGGTCAGCTTCTCCACCAACTTTCGGATGTGATAGACAATCGGCGTATTCTCCGGACTGAAAAAAGCGATCTTCCACTGATGGCGCAGACAAAGCCGCAACACCAGCTCATCGAGCCACTCCGATTTTCCCGCACCCGGCACTCCCGTGAGGATGATAAGCCTCCCCCGTTCGTAAGTGCAGATCTTGTCCATTTCCTCCCAGCCGGTTTCCGCGCCCGGTCCGAAACCATTCTCAAAAAGAGCAAGCAGGTCGCTGTGCAGGTCGGTGGCCGTGAACACCCCTTCGAGCGGAACCTCCGCCGCCTGCTCGATGGCTACCCGCAGACTGGCAACCCCGTATTTGCACAGATGCTCGTTCGCATCCTTGCAGCCGGGCCCGTACGCCACCACACGGCAACGCTCGGCACCCAAACGGTTGATCAATTCGTCACGCAGTTGCAGTCCGGCTGAATCGGTATCGACGGCAATGATAACCTCCGTCAAATCCTCGAAATGCGTCTCCATGAAACGGTCGAGCCAGGACAAGTTCGAGTTGGCTCCGGCAGGGACGGAAATCACGCTCTTGAATCCGGCGGCAAGGGAAGAGGCGGCATCCAGTTCGCCTTCGTGGATGATGCAGGAAGTCTGTCCGAGCACGGAGTCGATGTTGTAGGGAATCAATTCGGCACCCTGAACCATCTTGAAATGCTTCGCGTCCACACTACGGAATTTCGTGTTGACCAGTTGTCCGTCCTCGAAATAGTTGAAGCAGACGCAACGCTCCTTCTGACCGGATTGCGGCATGAATTCCTCCTGTTCCGTGATGCGCAGTCCGGCGATGACGCCCTGCGGGATGCAACGTGTCTCCACCAGCCAACGTTCTACAGATTCGGAAAGCGTAGTCCGTGCCGGATCGAACACCGGACGCTGGAAATGACGGGGAACGGCTGCCGCACGACGCTGGCGGGCAGCACGCCGTTCGGCTTTCTCACGCTCTTCCGCTTCGTCGGGGACGTAAAAGTCCGCCCCGCAATGATAACAGTGACAATGCCCCGTATCAACGTTGACACGCAGCGAACGGTCGCGTTTGTTGTGGCGCGTGGCCTGACATTTATTACAAACAGTTTTCACTACGCCGCTTGTCCTCCGACGGACATCGACATCGTAACTGGCAAAATTTCTCATAACTTGCTTTATTTTTAAATGAATAATTATATTTCCCACACACAGGGAAAGGAAGACAAACGCTTCGTGTAGAACACGGAGAGATTGATACTTTCAAATACGGGATGAACCGCTTTCGGACGTGGGATGAATGACGCTCAAGCGTGGGATGAATGACATTCAAGCATGGGGTGAACGGCACTCAGACGTGGGATGAATGGTGTCCAGACGTGGGATGAACTAATGCCCCCATCTTTTGTGCGCATCATCCCACACCGCCGAGTTGTCGGGTCTTGGCGGTGCGCTGTCGGGAATAAGACGTCCCAGATACATCCGTTTTCCATCCACAACACTTTCAAAACGGCTTACATCCCTGCTCTCCCGCTCCTTGATTTCCCGCATCAACTCTTCGCGCAGCATACGGCAAGTAGGCGATCCGGCAGCGATATAATTGGAAAAATAGCGTTTCACGTCCTCAAAGAAGAGCAAGCCGCTCTCTTTTCCGTAGAGAAGGATATGTTTTTTTGAACAGACCGATAATCTGCTGCTGATGGTCGATAAAAAGCCGTCCCAGACCGGAACGCTGCCCCGCCAGCTCCATATACAAGCGTGAGTCGGCAAGCCGGTCTACCAGCGTTTCCCAAGACAGCACCGGCTGCAACGGTTGCTGCCCCTCCTCATCCACCGCCCGAATCCTCATTCCCCTTCCAACAGGAACGGAAGAAGCAGTTCGGACTTCCGAAGTTTCCGAAGTCCCCGTAGCAGAAATCTTCTCCTCCGTTTCCGGAATAACCGTCATCTCCGAAGTCCTCGAAGTTCTCGAACTCTCCGAAGCCCTCGAACTCCCCGAAGTCCCCGCAGCAGGAATCTCCGCCACAACCATAGCAGCGTCAGCAGCTCCTCCCGCGAGGGTATTGCTGCTGTTGTTTACAACAGGAGTAATACCTATCTTCTCCTCTTCTCTCCTCTCTTGGGTTTCGTTGGGTTTTCGCCCTTTGGTGGCGGGCGTTTCAGCGCATTTCGCACGCTTCTTCGGGCGCCCTCCTTTTTTACCGTTTTCGGTATCCATTCTCCACTTTTCCTCAAGCCTTTGCATCACCCGGTCGAGATACGGAGCCCGGAACGTCTGCCGCTCCTCGTCCACCTCAAAAAGATTATAATCATGGAGCACCTTTTCCAGCATATCCAACTCAAGGTCATGCCGCCGCGCGAACGCCCTCAACAGAAGCGGAGTGCACGACGCCTCATAATTATCTTTCGTGCGCAGGTGCAACAGCAACATCACATAAATGCCGAGCGCTTCCGCCGCATCCAGTTCCGACATCATACCGGCGATATTATCGTCATTCAGCAGATTTACTTCCAGATTAAAATACTGATCCTTCTTCATTATTCTTTCTATTTTAATAAATTATTCACGAAAATCATCCTTTTCGGACGAGCTAACTCAGTGAGCGCAAAGGTATTTTAAATGTTTTGGTTACACTTGTTGAAAAAAACAGAGGGCTATTACGATTCTTTTAACAACCTTTGCAGCAATATAATAACCATAAATAAAAATGTTTTTTAAATGAAAATGAAGTCAAATGTCATCCTGAATGACGACAAAGTAATCAAAGAGAGATTGAAATATTGTGTCCACATCACGTTAGGACGTTTTCTGAACATCCAGCGCACCGTATCGCCCCTGTCGCACGAGAAAGTGGCGGGACAGACCACCATCAATTCCAGCACGACATGGAACATGGAACAAGTCCGGAATTACAGCATATTATCGTACGCGCAAGTGATCTACACGCATTTCATAGCCTTGAAGTGCAATTTCTACGTCCTGCATCTTTCAAAGGCGATGATCAAAGCGATTCAAAACGGGCAGTGCATCATCATCAAAACCGTAGATCCCGACGAGCTGGACGATTACCTTCCCGGCGAAATCCTCCTCGAACAGCACCCCGACGCGGAAGAACTGGAGCGGAGGACAAAGGCGAGAGAGGCGTTACTGAGCAAATCCATGCACCTGCGGATAAGCAAAAGTCAAGAACGGGAAAATGAAAAGAAGAAGAAAAAGAAAGATAAAGGAAATAAGGGAAAAAAGAAATCGGAAAAAAAGAGAAAGTTATCATAAGTTTACTACCTTTGTAGCACAAGAAGGATACAAAAGCAAGGACATGAACGATTGTGAAGAGACGAATGGCAAGGCAATAAAAGCGCTCATAGTATTCAGAGAAATAAGTGATACGGACAATCTGTTCGCTCCTATTCTATGCGATGCTATCCGCATGACGGGTATTGACGTACGATGTTCCAAAGAAGCATTTTGGGAATCAGACACGGCGTATGACATCATACACTTCCAATGGCCGGAAGAAGTAGTAGGCTGGAACTGCGAAAACCCCGACGTGATACGCCGGCTCGAAGAGCGCATCCGTTTCTTCCGTTCGCGCGGGGCGCATTTCGTCTACACGCGGCACAATGTGCGCCCGCACTACGCAAACGACATCATCAGCCGCGCCTACGACATCATCGAGACGCAAAGCGACATCGTGGTACACATGGGACATTTCAGCGCGGATGACTTTGCCGCCAGATACCCCCAAAGCCGGAATGTCGTCATTCTCCACCATATCTATGAATATACTTATCAGGAGGACATCAGCGAGGCGCGCGCACGCCAATATCTCAATCTGCCGCAGAACGCGTTCATCGTCACCGCCTTCGGCAAATTCCGCAACCGGGAAGAGATACGCATGGTGCTCGGAGCATTCCATGCATGGAAACGGCCGCATAAACTGCTGCTCGCTCCCCGTCTCTACCCTTTCTCCAGACGCAACAGGTACGGCAAGAACTTCCTCAAGAGATGGCTCTCGCGCTTCGGCTACTACGTGGTCAGGCCCCTGCTCAACCGTTGGCTGCATCTGAGAGCCGGAGGCAACGACGACCTGGTGGACAGTTGCGACCTACCTTATTATATAGCAGCTTCGGACCTGGTAATGATTCCACGCAAAGATATCCTGAATTCCGGCAACATCCCCCTCGCCTTCCTCTACCACAAAGTGGTGGTGGGTCCCGACACGGGGAATAACGGTGAGCTGCTGGCCATCACCGGAAACCCCTCGTTCGACCCCGACGACCGGGAAGATATCGTCCACGCGCTCGAAACCGGCGCACGGTATGCCGCTTACGAACACGGGGAGGCAAACTACGACTACGCCATCGAAAACATGAATATCAAAAAAACGGGACGCGAGTATGCACAAGTCTATAAAGACGCGATAAATGGCAGATAATCTCAAAAGTCAGCTGTTCTCCGGAGTGTTCTACACAGCGCTCGCCAAATACAGCGGTGTCGTCATCTCGCTTGTGGTGGCGGGTGTACTGGCACGCCTGCTCTCGCCGGACGACTTCGGCATTGTAGCGATAGCCACCGTAATCATCGCCTTCTTCAACTTGTTCACGGACATGGGTGTATCCCCCGCCATCGTGCAGCACAAGACGCTGACACGGGAGGAATTGTCGGATATTTTCTCGTTCACCGTGTGGACCGGCATAGGCATAAGCGTCCTCTTCTTCGCCGCGTCATGGCTGATAGCCGGTTATTACAACAGCGACATCCTGCGGACACTGTGCCAACTGCTGTCCGTCAACCTGTTTTTCGCTTCCGCCACCATCGTGCCGGGGGCTTTGTTCTACCGCAACAAGGAGTTCAAGTTCATTGCCGTGCGGAGCTTCGTCATTCAGATTTCGGCAGGGGCGGCAGCCGTCACCGCAGCACTCTGCGGAGCGGGACTGTATGCGCTGATTATCAACCCGATCGTATCCAGCATACTGATATTCGCCATCTCCTACCAACGCTATCCGCAACGCCTGCGCCTCACGCTGGGCCTGACGGTGCTGCGCAAGATATTCTCCTATTCCGCCTACCAGTTCCTGTTCAATGTCATCAACTATTTCAGCCGCAACCTTGACAAGCTGCTGATCGGCAAATACATGGGAATGTCCGACTTGGGATACTACGAAAAATCTTACCGTCTGATGATGCTTCCCCTGCAGAACATCACACAAGTGATCACCCCCGTGATGCACCCGATATTCAGCGATTTTCAAGACGACAAAGGGAAGCTCGCCACCTCCTACGAACGGATCCTGCGCTTTCTCGCCTTCATCGGACTGCCGCTCAGCGTGCTGCTCTTTTTCACGGCGGAGGAAGTGACGCTGATCATCTTCGGCGACCAATGGCTGCCGTCCGTACCCGTTTTCCGGATTCTGTCACTGTCCGTAGGGATTCAGATCATACTGTCTTCTTCCGGCTCCATCTTCCAGGCGGCGGGCGACACGAAGAGTCTGTTCGTGTGCGGACTGTTCTCGTCCGCGCTCAACGTGGCGGGCATGCTGCTCGGAATCTTCTATTTCGGCACGCTGACGGCAGTGGCAAGCTGCATCGCCGTCACGTTCACCGTCAACTTCGCGCAATGCTACTGGCAGATGTACCGGGTGACTTTCCGGCGAAGCGTCCTGCCGTTCGTCCGTCAGCTCCTTTCTCCGATGGCGGTAAGCCTGCTGATGGCGGCCATTCTCCTGCCGATACAGTACGCGACGGAAGGAATTAATATTTTTCTTACAATAATTGTAAAAAGTATAGTAAGTTTTACTATCTTTGGGGGATATATACAAGTTACGCGGGAGTACGACCTCTTGGGGAAAATACGAAGCATGGCGGGAAAAGGAAAATAAATGAACGGAATAGACAACATACATCAAGACAAAGAGCACGCATGAAAGCCTTATTTCTGATATTTCACGGTTTCGACAAAGCAAACGGAATCAGCAAGAAGATACATTACCAAGTGAAGGCACTCGAAAAGTGCGGCGCGGATGTCCGCTTGTGCTACTACGCCACCACGCCTTTCGGCAACCGGCGACTGATGATCGGCGACGAGGTGATGGCCGATTTCGGCAAAGGGACGATGGCGAAGTTGCTGAAACGTGTCTACTACTCGCCTATCGTGAAGTATGCGCAGCGAGAGAAGATCGACTTTGTGTACATCCGTTCCTATCACAACGCCAACCCTTTCACGCTGCGGCTGGTGGAACGCCTGAAAAAGACGGGGGCGAAAGTGGCGGTGGAGATACCGACATATCCTTACGATCAGGAGTACATCTCATGGTCTATGAGGGCTTCGCTCGCTGTGGACCGTTGTTTCCGCCACCGGATGGTGAAGCTGCTGGACGGCATCGTGACTTTCTCCAGCGCGGAAACGATTTTCGGAGGCAGGACAATCCGGATTTCCAACGGGATCGATTTCGACGCTACCCCGATGCGGAGCGGGCAGAACGACACTTCGCACGAGCTGCACCTGATCGGTGTGGCGGAGGTGCACTATTGGCACGGGTTCGACCGCCTGGTACGGGGCCTCGCGGAGTATTACCGGACGAATCCGGAATATAAGGTTTATTTCCATATCGTAGGTCCGCTATCGGGCGAACGGGAACGGGAAGAGATTCTTCCCGTGATACGCGACCATCGTCTGGAGGAGTACGTGATTCTGCACGGACCCCTGCACGGAGAGGAACTCGACGAGCAGTTTGAACGCGCGGACTTTGCCATCGGCAGTCTGGGACGCCACCGGAGCGGTATCACGGAAATCAAGACACTGAAAAACCGGGAGTACGCGGCACGCGGGTTTGCCTTCACTTACTCGGAGACGGATGCGGATTTTGACGCTATGCCGTATGTGTGGAAGGTGCCTGCGGACGAGTCGGCGGTGGACGTCCCGAAGCTGATTGCATTTCAACGGTCGTTGAAGATTTCGCCGGTTGAGATCCGGGAGTCGGTCCGCCCACTGTCATGGAAAGCGCAGATGCAAAAGGTGATTGAGGAGGTAGGACTTAAAAAAACAACTGATGAATAAACAATTAAGAATAGCCTACTGCATTCCTTCGCTTTATTATCCCAGCGGTATGGAACGGGCACTGACTCTGAAAGCGAATTACTTTGCAGAGCATTTCGGCTATGACATACATATTATCCTGACGGACGGAAAAGGGAAAGAGCCTTACTATCCTCTGCATCCGTCCATCACGCTTCATCAACTCAGTATCAATTACGACGAAATGTACGGGCGTTCATTGCTGAAACGTATTTCGGGATATTCGAAGAAACAGCGGCTTTACAAGAAGCGGCTGAACGAGTGCCTTTGCGAAATCCGTCCGGATATCACGGTGTCTCTGCTGCGGCGTGAGATCAACTTCATCTGCGATATGAAGGACGGCAGTGTCAAGCTGGGAGAAATCCATTTCAACAAGTCCAACTACCGCGAGTTCACCGACAACCGCCTCCCCGGATTCGTGCAGCGAATGGTGAAGCAGTATTGGATGCGGCAACTGATCCGCCAACTGCGGAAAGTGCGCTATTTCGTCGTGCTGAGCAACGAGGACGCAGCCGAATGGACGGAACTGGACAACGTGAAGGTGATTCACAACCCGCTTCCTTTCCTCCCCGACCAACAGTCGGACGGCACGCAAAAACAGGTGATTGCCGTAGGAAGGTATATGCCGCAGAAAGGATTCGACCGTCTCGTGAGTGCCTGGCGCATCGTCAGCCGGAAACATCCGGACTGGACGCTGTCGATCTACGGGGACGGTATGCGCGAGCAACTCCAACGGCAGGTGGATGAGGAAGGGGTGGCTTCGAGTTGCCTGCTCAAACACACGGTGCAGAATATCGTGGATAAGTATTGTGAGAGTTCTGTCTTTGTCCTGTCCTCGCGCTATGAGGGGTTCGGAATGGTCATCATCGAGGCTATGGCGTGCGGGGTGCCCCCCGTTTCGTTCACGTGCCCGTGCGGACCGAGAGACATTATCGCAGACGGCCGCGACGGGTTGTTGGTGGAGAACGGTGACATCGGGGGATTGGCGGAGAAGATCTGTTATCTGATTGAGCATGAGGACCTGCGCAGGAAGATGGGACGGCAGGCACGGGTGGATGTGGAACGTTTCAGGATCGAGCATATCGCGGAGCAATGGAAAGAGTTGTTCGAGGAGGCTTTGGAAAAATAAACAGATAAGCGGTACGCTTAATAAATCAGGAAGTGAGTTATGGGAGTTTGGTATAAGAAATATTTGCAGGTGTACGAGAGACCGTTTGCGGAAGCTCCCCAGGCAGTGGTGGAGGAAGTGCGGCAGAAGATCGCCGGGCTTCAGAGCGAAAATCCGGTGGTTACCGTCTCGCTGATAGGCTACAACGAGGAAAAACATCTGCTGGCTTGTCTGTGGTCGCTGAGCGAGATGCAGTGCAAATATCCCCTAGAGATCATCGGGGTGGATAATGAATCGAAGGACCGCACGGCGGAGATTTTTCAGGCGTGCGGCGTACCTTATTATACGGAGACGCAGCATAGTTGCGGTTTTGCCCGCCTTTGCGGGTTGAACCACGCACGGGGGAAGTATCACATCAACATTGATTCGGACACGATGTACCCGCCCAAGTATGTGGAGACGATGGTGGATGCGCTGGAGCGTCCGGGCGTTGTCGGGGTAAGCTCGCTATGGAGCTATATTCCGGACGAGGAGCATTCCCGGTGGGGACTGAAGCTGTATGAGGCTACCCGCGACCTGCATCTGTGGCTGCAATCGTTCAAGCGTCCGGAGCTGAGTGTGCGGGGGCTGGTGTTCGCTTACCGCACGGATTTGGCACGGAAAACGGGCATCCGCACAGACATCATCCGGGGCGAGGACGGGTATCTGGCGCTGCAACTGAAACAGTTCGGGAAAATCGCTTTTGTGAGAAAACGCCGCGCACGTGCCGTCACGGGGTATGGCACGGTGGGAGCCGACGGATCGCTGTTCAACAGTTTCAAGGTTCGTGTGGCCAACGGGCTGAGGGGGCTCGGAGGACTTTTTACCAAGAAAAAGGAATATAAGGATGAGGAGAGCAATCTCGTGAAAAAGAAATAAAGGAAAGATATAGAGAAATAACCCAAACAAATAATATATAGCATTATGATTACCCGTATCCCGTATGACAGAGATGATTTGAAGATCGGAAAGAAGGACAAGGTATTGGAAGTTGGTCCCGGTCATAATCCGACTTTCAGAGCCAACGTTATCGTTGAGCAGTATTTGGACAGTAATTTCCATCGTTGCGGAAACGTGAAGATATACCCGCATCAGGAGTTGGTCAATGCGAACGGTGAGAATTTACCGTTTGAAGATAAGGCATTCGATTATGTGATTTGCAATCAAGTACTTGAGCACGTGGAAAACCCTGCAGAGTTTATCCATGAGCAATACAGGGTAGCGAAAAGGGGATATATGGAGACTCCCAGTTTGCTGGGCGAATTTCTCTTTCCCAAGAAATCCCACAAATGGGTGGTTCTTTACTTGGACAACAAACTGATCCTTTTTGAGAAATCCAGAATGCCGGGAAATTACGAGAATAACTATGGGGAACTGTTTCTGAATTATCTGCCATACCAATCGCTGACGTATAAGCTATTGTGGTTTACCGAAGGGAATCTGATGTTGAACCGATGCGAATGGAAAGATGATATCGAATTTATCATCAATCCGACAGATGAAAAGTATACCGATTTTTTCACTAAGCCGTGGAGCAGACAGATGGTGGAACAGATGTATCCGCGCAGAAGCGCGATGAAAGAGCTGACAAAGATCGGTACCGCTTTATATTATATTGTGAAAAATAAAGTAAAAAATAAAACCCATAAGCACTCTCCGATAAGCTTGGAGGAGTATATGCGACTAAAAGAATAAAAGCTAAAAAATCATGAACGATACACTTACTCTTTGTCTCGAAATTCTTTTCTGGTTTGCCCTGTTTGTTGTGTTCTACACGTATCTGGGCTACGGAATCCTGCTTTACATCCTTGTCAAGCTGAAAGAGTTTTTCGTGAAACCAGTGAGACGCTCGCTCCCGGCAACGGACGGGGAACTGCCGGAGGTGACGCTGTTTATCACGGCTTTCAACGAAGAGGAGGTGGTGGACGAGAAGATGGAGAACTGCCTTGAGCTGGACTATCCTGCGGATAAGCTGCACATTGTCTGGGTGACGGACGGCAGCAATGACGGGACGAACGAACGCTTGCAGACACGCTGGCAGGGAAAGGCGACCGTGCATTTCCAACCGCTCCGGCAAGGTAAGACGGCTGCAATGACGCGCGGAATGACGCTTGTAGACACTCCGCTCGTTGTCTTCACGGACGCCAATACGATGGTGAACCGGGAAGCGATACGGGAGATTGTACTCGCTTTTCAGGATCCGAAAGTGGGATGCGTGGCGGGAGAGAAACGGATTGCCGTGCAGACGAAGGACGGGGCTGCCGCCGGTGGCGAAGGGATTTACTGGAAGTATGAGTCGACGCTGAAAGCGTTGGACGCACGGCTATATTCGGCGGTGGGGGCTGCGGGTGAACTGTTTGCCGTACGCCGCGAACTGTTCGAGGCGATGGAACCGGACACATTGCTCGACGACTTCATCCTATCGCTGCGCATCACGATGAAGGGGTACACGATTGCTTACCGCACCAATGCCTACGCCATCGAAAGCGGTTCGGCGGATATGAGGGAGGAGGAAAAAAGAAAGGTGCGCATCGCTGCGGGAGGATTGCAGTCTATCTGGCGGCTGCGCCCATTGCTGAACCCGTTCCGCTACGGGGTGCTCAGCTTTCAATATACGTCGCACCGGGTGTTGAGGTGGTCGGTCACTCCGTTCCTGCTGTTCGCACTCCTGCCACTGAACGTGGCGATTCTGCTGTCGGGCGGTCCGACGGCATTCTACGGGGTGCTGCTTGGGATGCAGCTCCTCTTCTACGGGTTGGGATATTGGGGCTATTATCTGTCTGCCAGGCAGATTAAGAACAAGATACTCTTCATCCCTTATTATTTTCTTTTTATGAATATCAATGTGTTGAAAGGGATCCGTTACCTGAAAAAGAAAAAAGGAAACGGAGCATGGGAAAAAGCGAAACGGTCGGAGAAGTAAAAACAATTTGAGATATCTTTTGTTATCTTATAAAAAAATCATACATGGACAGAACATTACACAATGCAAACAATGCACAAAGAATTCTGGAACTGACGGCAGACACAATGTTGCTGATAGACAGGAATGGTATCTGCGTGGATATCGATTCTCATTGCGATTTATGGTTTCTGCAGGAAGAAGTTCTTTTAGGGAAGGATATCTTCGAACTTTTGCCAGAGCGGACAAGGGATAAGGTAATGCCGGTGTTCGAGACGGTGATCGGGGAACACCGGAGTGTCAGCAAAAACTTCAAGCTGGAGCTGAAGAATGAGACATTCTATTTCAAGTGTCTCATGCATCCGTATGATGATATGGTGCTTTGCCAATATAGGGATATCACGCAAAGAAGTAACGTGAAACGCCAGTTGGAGCAGGCAAACCGCACGTTGCGCGAGATTCAGAAGGTGGCGCAAATCGGACACTGGACGTATAATACGGCGGAAAATGTGTTTCATTATACAGGATACACGGGAGTATTGTGCAAGGAGGATGTGCAGCATATCTCTTTCGATATGTACAAGCAGTTAATAATGGAGGAGGATCACCCGGCTTTCGAGAATTGGTGCGAAAAGAATGTGTCGGAATTCAACCAGGAAAGTATCAGTTACCGGATCCGGCTGGACGGGGATATTTTCTATGTGCGTATCCAGACTTATCTGCGGGAGGAATTGCCCGACGGAAGCTGCAATATAGAAGGGTATATCCAGAATATCACTGTTCTCCAACACCGGAGGAATGATATCAATACACTGACTCATGCCATTAATAATGCGAAAGAGAGTATCTATGCCGCTAAACCCGACGGTACGGTGATCTTTGCCAACCGACGTTTTCTGTACAATCACGGTCTGGTGGATAATACGGACATCAGCCGACTGAAAATCTATAATATCGTTGCAGATATGCCGACCGAAGAGGCTTGGCAGAAACGGTGCAGGAATGCGGTGCAGAACGGCAGCAATACGTTTATCGCGCATCATCCCTCCAGAATTCATAAGGATATTCTGGCTTACGAATGTACGATGTACAACGTTATCAGTGATTCCGGCGAGGAGAGTTTCTGGTCGTTCGCTCATGACATCTCGGAAAGAATGAGGTATGAGGCGCAGATCAAACGGCTCAACCGGATTATGGATACGACGATCAATAACCTTCCCGCAGGGATTGTGGTGAAAGAGATTAACAATGATTTCAGATATGTGTATCGGAACCGCGAATCGTACAACCGCGATCATTTCAATGATAATCCGGTGGGCAAGAATGACTATGACTTCTATCCGCCGATTGTAGCGGAAAAGAAGAGGCAGGAGGATATTGAAGTAGCTGCTACCGGAAAAGGACTGCATTGGATCGCTGAGGGAAAGGACAGGAACGGGAATCTGATTATTCTTGACAAACGGAAGATTAAGGTGGATGGTGACGAGTTGTCCTCTCCTATCATCGTCAGCATTGAGTGGGATATCACGGAGCTGGAGATGATCAAGCGGGAACT
>ERZ791626.977-NODE-977-length-25349-cov-5.778564_pt1 | contig 25349 bp, 22 predicted proteins | sample MGYA00510266_ERZ791626 | MGnify/ENA primary metagenome ERZ791626 (study PRJEB30046, sample SAMN00715208) | human gut metagenome | study: EMG produced TPA metagenomics assembly of the A metagenome-wide association study of gut microbiota in type 2...
CAATCCTGTTCGGAGCCTTAATGGTTTCGTCAACAGGAACATTTGTGTCTTGTAAGGACTATGATGATGACATTGACCGCATCGACAAGGAATTGAGCGAAGTCAAGGAAACCATTGCAAGTCTTGACTCGGCAATTAAGGCAGGTAAATTCGTTCAGTCATGTAATGAGGTTACCGGTGGATATGAACTGGTTTTCACTGACGGTTCCAAAATTACTATCAAGAATGGTACTAATGGAGCAGATGGTACTACTGTTATCCCTGAATTCCGTGTGGAAGGCAATTACTGGCAGGTTAGCACAGACAAAGGTGCTACTTGGGTGGATGTGAAAGATACCGAAGGTAACAAAGTTCCGGCCAGAGGTCAGGATGGTGAAGCCGCTGGTTCAAACGTGTCTTGGGTGACAGTGGACGGTGTGGAATACATCAAGATCGGTGACAAAGTTACTGATTTGAAGCAGAACAATGAATTTCCTAACATTGCTGTAGATGCTGAAAGCAAGACTGTAATTGTGACTATCGACGGACAGAACTATACTTTGCTGCAGGAAGGTTCTGCATTCAAAGGGTTGCAGACTGTAGTTTACAGAAAACAGGCTGTTAATGATGCCAACGATGTTTGTTATGCTTATAATGTGTATAATACAGATGATGAATTGTTTGCAGCTGTTCCTGCTTATGCTTCTTTCAAGGTTTATCCGGGTGATTTCTCATTGGACAATGCTAAATTCTCGTTCGTTGATACATACAAATTGAGTCGTAGTGTAGAACCGGCTTTGGTATATATGGATGGTTCGGCTACTTTAGCAAACGGAGTATTGAAACTTGCTATGATACCTAATGAAGGAATAAGTGAAGGAACAGTAGTTGCAACTTCTTTAGATGTAACTATGTATGGTCAATACACTTCTGCTTCTGATTACTTTACAGTAGGAAGAACAAATGTTACTACTGATAATATCAAGAACGCATTCACTTCCACTACCGTAACAGGTAACAATTATCCGAAGATTATTACTGAAGGATGGAATGCTTATGATGGATATGATTTTGGTAAATTCAACTATCAAGGTACTTACAATGTAAATGATTCTATTGATGTTTATATTCAAAGTGCTAAGGTTTGGGTAAAAGAAACAGGTATTGTTTATGAAAAGGCTTTCAGACTGTTGGATCAGAATGAAGAATACACTTTTAAGGGTCAAACTATCAAGACTCATCAAGGTATCTTTGAACTGAAAGATAATGTCTTGTCTGTGAAATCAACTAACCAAGCTTCTGCTATTGATGAATATGCAGCTATTGAAGTAACTACTACTGTTAAGGCTCAAGAAGAAGGAATTAAAGATTATGAGATAAAGAATGTAGTATTTATCAAAGCAGTTCGTCCTGCTGTTAATCCTAACTTCTCAACTGTTGCTTTGAAACCGTTGAACGCTACAGACAACTTCACATTTACTTACAATAGTGCAAAATCTCAAGTTATCATTTTGGATGTTCGTGACTTTGAAAATGCTATTGAAGGACGTGATGTTGTTTCAAACAATAATAGTGTATATTCTACTTTTGTTCAGTTGTATAAGCCTGTATATGATACAGCTAATAAGTTGACTGGTTATGCCGATATGTCTCAAACAAGTTACAATAATTTCTGGACTATAAGAAACGGATTAGCTAATGCCAATTTGGAAGAGAACGTTACCAATGTGGCTAACTATATTGAACAGAATTTGAATATCACTAATGAAGCTGTTCTGTACTATAAGAATGGTGGAAACAATGCAGACAAAGACTCTTTATTCTTAATCTTGACACCGGGCGCTAATCAGGAACAAATAAAGAAGACTACTTTGTTGATGGGCTCATCTTGGTCTTATGATTGGAACAGTGACTATGATATGATGATGACCGATGGTGTCAACACTCCTTACGGTGTTTACAACAAGTATGTAAACAAACTGTTTAAGGTTGCTGTTAACGACTTCTCTGTAACTTATACATTCGATTGTCCTATTAAGGAGCAGTATAAGAACCGTATCATCATGGGTGAATGGGTTAAGAGTGGAGCAAATTACACAGACTTCATTATGCAATCTCAGGTATTTGACGAAATGTATGATGTTGTTCCTGAAGATGCTATAGTGAAATTTGATATGGCTTCAAAGAACCAGAACGCTTATGTTCAGGAAATGATGAAGAGTGGTGATATCAAGTGGGCTACTACTAACCAGATTGTATTTACTCCACGTGTAGATTTGGCTAAGGTTGGCAAACTGAAAGTTGATATTTACGATATTACAGCAGGTGATACTGATTCTAAACGTGTACTCTTCGATACAGAAGAATGGACTGTGCAAACACCGATCTTGGCATTCTCTGATGTTGTTGACTTGAAGTATAACAATCCTGCATTAGCAACTGGTGAACAAATTAATCTCTTTGATTTGATTAATGGCTTGAAAGTTGCTACTGACAAGAAGAAATGGACAGATTTGACTTTGAAAGATGCTGTTGGTAATAAGTTGGTTGTATATGATGGAGCCAATGATCTTGCTAAAGCAGAACCTATTGCAGCTACATTGTATCAGAAGGACTCTGAATCTACAGGTGTTAAAGTTGATATCTCTGAAGCAGACAAGGCTGAATACAGCTATGCTAACGGTATCCTTACTTGGAATGGCGAACCTACAGGTACTGTTTATGAGCATGATGTTCAATTCATCATCACTTATACTCATGACTGGGGTGTTGTAACCAAGACATTCAAGGTAACTGTCACAAGAAAAGTACAGTAAACATTCGGGCTAAGATAGGAAGTATAGTTTAAATTTGATATGCTTTCTTCTTGATAACCTCAAGCGAGGAGGGGATATGAATCTGATAACAGAGGAATATCCTCTCCTTTTTTATTATAAAAATAGATTCTTGATATAATGACGAAGTTAGTTCGATGCGGTATAAACTTTTATGCGGATGTGGATCATCAGAAGGCGGTAAATGATAGGGATTCCTTGCAGAACACTAAATTAATGGAACATTATACTCACCTTCTTGGCCAATTACAATATGAAGGAGCTGGTATCTGGAGCCGTTTTAATATTATGTTCGGAATAAATGTTTCTTTATTCGGATTGGAAACCGTCTTGTTTAACTCTGTATGCCAAACTTCTGAATACCTGACATTTATTATTGCATTTGGAGGATTGTCATTCTCAATATGGTCTATTTACGTAATGCAGAGATTATGGAGTTATCATGAGCACTGGAAGAATATGTTATGTGAAGCGGAAAAGACTTTTCCGGATGAGTATGTGAAACTTTTCACAAAGATTCCTTCTAATTTGAAAAGAGAGAAAAAATCTTGGGAGTTATGGCTGAAATCATACACTCAACCTTTTTTTGCCATATTGTCTCTTATTTGGTTGCTTATTATAGTGTTAAATCATGCTATTTATACTGATATGCTGAATAAGGAAAATATTATTCATCACGTGGGTGTGGTGAAAATACAACAGAATGAAAATTTAAAAAATAATGAAGATGAAAAAGATGATGGATTCGACTACTGCGATTATTACTACAACAGATAATAGAGTATTGTTGCAAAAAAGAGATGAGAATCCGGATATAGAGTACTCCGGATGTTATTCTCTTGTTTCTGGCTACCTTGAGGAGGAGGAAACCCCTCTAGACGGTATTATCAGAGAACTGAAGGAAGAATTTGAACACAAGAAATCCTCAAAGGTACATTTTAGTTCTATAACCTATCTGGGGTCTGAGTATAGAGCAGACTATGATAGATGGGAATATATTCATCATACTTATTTGATGGACGATGCAGCGGATATCCGTATTTTGGAAGGTGAATCTTTTGTCTTGCTGGATATGGATGAGTGTTTGAGATTGGAGAATCTTGCTCCTCATCATAAATTGTTTTTATTAAAGTATCGTGCCGGATTATGTAAAATTGACGTGCGTGAGCAATCGAAAAAAATGTTTGATGAAATAACTGTCAGAGATTTGATAAAAGTGGAATCCGTAGGGAATGTGAAAAATTATAGCTTGCTGGAGGCGGGAACTGGTTTTGTAATTGGCGAGGATACTACTTTGAGTGCTTCAATTCCAGCGGTGGAAGCCGCTAAATATATAGGATTCTTGCAATTCGTCCCAAAGGTTCTCAGAGGTAATCATTATCATTTTAGAAAGGTGGAATATATGCTTATTTTACAGGGGCGTATGCAGGCTACTTTTCAGAAATATGATGATAGTGAGGCTGTAATAGAAGAGATTTGGGAAAAGGGGGATTTGGTAAGGACTTTACCGGGGTGCGTCCATACATTAACAGCTTTAGGAGAGTCGAATGTGTTGACTGTTGAGTTTTCTCCACAGCCTTATGTTGCGAGGGATGTGTTGATGAATGATAAAAAATAGCTTGAGTATGGGAACCATTGCAGTAACGGGGGCTACCGGTTATTTGGCTGAGAAATTGATAGAACGGTTGATTACCCAAGGACATACTATTCATGCGATAGCCAGGAATGAAGGAAAACTGATTGCTCTGAGGGAGAAATTTAAAGGCGTTCAAATCTTTCCATGCCCCATTGAAGATTATCTTTTATTGAAAAAGGCATTGAATGGTTGTGATGGGATATTTCATTTGGCTGCGTTTAAAGATGTCATTTTGGCAAAAGAACATCCTCTGAAAGCTGTTCAGACTAATATTCTTGGTACGTTGAATCTTCTTAAAATAACTGTTGAGGAGCAGAACATAAAATTTATTCTGGCAACAAGCACTGATAAAGCTGTTCAAGTTTCAGGAACGTATGGGGCTACTAAATTGCTTATGGAGAATCTTTTTGAGGATTTTGAACAAATAAACGGATCGAATTGCGCTTATAGGATCGTTCGTTATGGAAATGTATTACATTCTACAGGATCTGTTTTGGTAAAATGGAAGTATGCATTAGAAAATAGGAAGGAGCTTATATTGACAGATCCTGAAGCTACCCGGTTTTTTATTACGTGGGAACAGGCAATAGATGTTATTTTTTCCTGTTTAAATGATGCTCAAAGTGCGGAACCGTTTTATCCGCCTAATATGAAATCGATAAGCTTAGGAATTTTATTGGAACTCGCAATAAGAAAGTATGCTAAAACTATTCCTGACATCAGAGTTATCGGTTTACAAAAAGGGGAAAATAAGCACGAGTGTATCACGGCAGACTTAAGCAGTGAATATGCTGAAAGATGGAATAATGAGGAATTATTAAACCTTATCTAGAAAAGGGGAATGAAAGATATAAATTATTGTTATGATGAGGATATGTTGCTACTATGAATGATAAATAGTTAAATCTTTCTTTTAAGACGGGGAATTGCAGTATATTGATTACTTTTATCCTGTATCATAACTTATTAAACCTCGGATAGATATGGGAACAGAAGGCATATAGGATAAATACATCAACCCTTATACCGATTTCGGCTTCAAGCTGCTTTTCGGCACGGCAATGAACAAGGAACTTTTCGAGGCTGCCGAGATAGCTAAGTTCAATCCTAAGGAATTAGGCGAGTATTGGGAAAGTTTGAAGAATTTCCGCGACTGGTACAGCGTGATGTCCACCCAGTTGAAAAAAGGGCGTGAGGAAGGTCTTAAAGAGGGGCTTGAAAAAGGTCTTGGGCAAGGTCGTAAGGAAGAATGCTTCAAGAATGCAAAAAAATGAAACAGGCCGGTATTGCATTTGATGTAATTGCACAGGTTACCGGTCTGTCTATAGGGGAAATAGCGTCTTTGTAAGTCGTTTACAGCACCAGTCCGTCCAGCATCTCGATATAAAGCCTTATCGCTTCCTCAATTTCCGAAACCATGATATATTCATCAGCCGTGTGTGAACGGGAGGACTTTCCCGGACCGATTTTGACAGACGGGAACTTCATCAACGCCTGATCGGACAAAGTAGGAGAACCGAAAGGTACACGTCCTAGTTTTACCGCGCGTTTCACAAAGGGATGCTCGGCACTGATATGAGATGAGTTCAAGCGGAAAGAACGAGCTTTCGCCTCGCTTTTTAGATGGGCACTTATTTCTTTGAATAGTTCTTCGTTAGAGTAACATTCATTACTGCGGATATCCACAACGAAAGTACAAGTATCGGGGATGACATTATGCTGCGTGCCGGCATTTATTTGTGTCACGCTCATTTTGACAGACCCCAGCAGGGAAGATTCCTTTGGGAATTTATAATCACGGAACCACTGAATGTCTTCCAGTACCTTGTAGATAGCATTCACTCCTTCATTGCGTGCGGCATGTCCGGCTTTGCCGTATGCGGTAACATCCAGCACCATCAATCCCTTTTCGGCAATAGCAGGCTGCATTTCTGTCGGTTCACCCACTATGCCTAAGGTGATGGGAGGTAGTTGGGGCAATACGCTTTCTATTCCGTTTTTTCCGGAAACTTCTTCTTCACATGAGGCAAGAAAGATCAGATTGTATGCCTGCTCGGTTGTAGAGAGATGGCGGTACGCCTGAAATAAGGATACTACACTGGCGCCGGCGTCATTACTTCCCAAACCGTAAATCTTTCCGTTTTCGGCTTTCGGAGTGAAAGGATGTTTCCGCCATCCGTTTACCGGTTTTACGGTATCGATGTGGGAATTTAGTAAAATAGTCGGTTTGTTGAGGTCGAACATCGGACTGATACACCAAATGTTGTTGCCCAAACGACCGGTCATGATACCTGTTTCTTCAATATAGTTCTGCAGAAAGTCAGCGGCAGCTTCTTCTTCCCGGCTCAATGAGGGGATACCGATTAACGAATTCAGCAATGTGGTTGCTTCGGAAGTGTAATATTCTATATCAATCATCTTGATTTTAATAATTTAATGTGTTGCAAAGATACTATTTTTGCGTGGTAAACGGTGATGAAAAAAGTAGGTAATTAAGTTAGATATGCAACTAAAGCTTTCGGCTGATTTCTTCTAACTCTTTGACTAATTGGGAAAATTAATGCCTGTTTATAGAGGATAATTCCAAATTAAACGATAACTTTGCCGATGAATTAAAAATAAATCTTTGGAATGAGTAGTTCTTTCTTATCTGTCCTGATACAACGTCAGGCAGGGAAATATGGTGATCGTGTAGCGTTGCGTTACCGCGATTATAAAACAGAAACATGGATTCCGGTTTCTTGGAACCAGTTTGCCGCAACTGTAAAAACAGTTTCGAATGCATTGATAGAATTAGGTATAGGCATACAGGAAAATATAGCAGTTTTTTCTCAAAATAAACCGGAATGCCTGTATGTGGACTTTGGAGCTTTTGGGGTACGGGCTGTTACTGTACCATTTTATGCTACCAGTTCCGAGGCGCAGGTACATTATATGGTAGGTGATGCCGAAATACGTTATATTTTTGTAGGTGAACAGTTGCAATATGATGTGGCGTTCCGGGTTATGCTACTGGGAAGCCAACTGAAACAGATTATAATTTTCGACAGGGAGGTAAAGCGTGATGAGCGGGACCAGACTTCCATTTATTTTGATGACTTTCTGAAATTGGGTGAGGCGCATCCGCATCAAGCTGAGGTAGACAAGCGTACTTCAGAGTCGGGTAATGGTGATCTTGCCAATATTCTTTATACCAGTGGAACAACCGGAGACAGCAAGGGGGTGATGTTGCATCATTCTTGCTATGAGGCGGCCATTCCGGCACATGATGAACGTTTCCCTCAATTGGGTGATCAGGATGTGATTATGAATTTCCTTCCTTTTACTCATGTGTTTGAGCGTGCATGGACTTGCTGGTGCCTTTCGATGGGGTGTACTTTGTCTATCAACTTGCGTCCTGCTGATATCCAGAAAACAATAAAGGAAATCCGTCCTACGGCTATGTGTAGTGTTCCCCGTTTTTGGGAGAAAGTGTATGCCGGCGTGCAAGAAAAAATCAATGAGACAACCGGATTGAAAAAGAAGTTGATGCTGGATGCTATTAAAGTGGGACGTGAACATAATTTGGATTATGTGTACAAAGGGCTGACTCCTCCGCCTGTATTGCACATGAAATATAAATTTTATGAGAAAACGATCTATAGCTTGTTGAAAAAGACTATTGGCATTGAAAACGGGCGTTTCTTCCCTACTGCCGGTGCGGCTATTCCACCGGCTGTACAGGAGTTTGTTTTGTCGGTGGGAATTAATATGGTAGCCGGTTATGGATTGACGGAATCTACTGCAACGGTTGCTTGTGAGAATGATAATGACCATGTGGTTGGTTCGGTGGGGCGTATCATGCCCCATGTGCAGGTCAGAATAGGGGAGAATAACGAAATAATGTTACGTGGTGAAGGAATCACTCATGGCTATTATAAAAAGGAAGCTGCTACGAAGGCGGCGTTTACTGAAGACGGATGGTTCCATACCGGTGATGCGGGTTATATAAAAGATGAGCATTTGTTCCTTACAGAGCGTATCAAGGACTTGTTTAAAACTTCAAACGGAAAGTATATCGCTCCTCAAGCCATTGAAGCCAAATTGGTGGTAGACCGTTATATCGATCAGATTTCTATTATTGCCGATGAACGTAAATTTGTTTCTGCTTTGATTATTCCTGAATATAAACTGGTGAAAGAGTATGCCGCAAAAAAAGGTATTCGTTATGAAAGTATGGAGGAACTGTTGCAGAAACCGGAAATTATCGATTTGTTTAAAGAGCGGATTGATACACTGCAGCAGCAGTTTGCACATTATGAACAGATCAAGAGGTTTACTTTGTTGCCCCATCCTTTCAGTATGGAGCGTGGTGAGCTGACCAATACGTTGAAAATAAAACGTAATGTGTTGAACAAGAACTATGCTGCCGAAATAGAAAAGATGTATGAAGAATAATGGGAAAATGAATAGATTTCCACTATCTTTGCATCCTGAAATGCAAAAATTCTCAAGATGATAACAATAGAGCAACTGAAAGACGTAAAAGAACGTACTGCGGCACTTGAAAGATATCTGGACATAGAAAATAAACTGGTTCAGGTGGAAGAAGAACAACTGCGTACGCAGGCGCCCGGTTTTTGGGATGATGCCAAGAAAGCAGAAGCACAAATGAGGAAGGTCAAAGATCTGCAAAAATGGATCGACGGTTACCGTGAGGTAAAGACGATGGCAGATGAACTGGAATTGGCTTTTGACTTTTGTAAAGACGATTTGGTTACCGAAGAAGAAGTGGATGCAGCATATCAAAAGGCTGTCACTGCGGTGGAGGCATTGGAACTGAAGAATATGCTTCGCCAGGAGGCTGACCAAATGGATTGTGTATTGAAAATTAATTGTGGTGCTGGTGGTACTGAAAGTCAGGATTGGGCTTCCATGCTGATGCGTATGTATATGCGTTGGGCGGAGACCAATGGCTATAAAGTGAGCGTGGCTAATCTTCAGGATGGGGATGAGGCCGGAATCAAGACGGTGACAATGAATATTGAGGGCAGTTTTTCGTATGGTTATCTGAAAGGTGAGAATGGAGTTCACCGCTTGGTGCGCGTGTCTCCTTATAATGCTCAGGGGAAACGGATGACTTCTTTTGCTTCTGTGTTTGTAACGCCGTTGGTGGATGATAGTATTGAAGTGACAATTGAACCTGCCCGTATGTCTTGGGATACTTTCCGTTCGGGGGGGGCCGGCGGACAGAATGTGAACAAGGTGGAATCAGGAGTACGTCTGCGTTATCAATATAAAGATCCATATACCGGTGAGGAAGAGGAAATCTTGATTGAGAATACTGAAACCCGTGACCAGCCGAAGAATAAGGAAAATGCGATGCGCCAGTTGCGCTCAATTTTATATGATAAGGAATTGCAGCACCGCATGGAAGAACAGGCCAAGGTGGAGGCAGGCAAGAAGAAGATTGAATGGGGATCACAAATACGCAGTTATGTTTTTGATGACCGTCGTGTGAAGGATCATCGTACTAATTTTCAAACTTCGGATGTGAACGGAGTGATGGATGGAAAGATTGATGGCTTTATCAAGGCATACTTGATGGAGTTTTCCGGTTCGGAGAATTAGTAATTTCTTCGTAATTTATTTGTTTTCTTCTAGAAACTTTGTACTTTTGGGATATTCAAAGGAGATGGTTTAATCTTAAAAATGAAATACTTATGGGAAAGAATAAGAAAGCTGCTTATAGTAAGCGGGAAGAAGAGAAAGCAAATAGGATTGTAAAAGGTCTGTTCATCGGATTAATCGTATTAGCCCTTGTTATTATGGTAGGCTATGCCATGTATGGATAAAAACAGAAGAAGAAGAAATAGTGAAGTCCTGCTGAGGTTATTCTTTGCGGGGCTTTTTTATATATTAAAACGCTATGGGACAAGAAATAGAACGAAAATTTTTAGTAAAGGATGATAGTTATAAACTAGGGGCTTATGCGCATAGTCATATTGTGCAAGGTTATATCTGTAGTGCTCGTGGAAGAACTGTCCGGGTGCGTATTCGGGATAATAAAGGGTATCTTACTATCAAAGGGGCTTCCAATGACTCCGGTACAAGTCGTTATGAGTGGGAGAAGGAGATCAGTTTGCAAGAGGCCGAAGAGTTGATGAAACTGTGTGAGCCTGGGGTGATTGATAAAATCCGGTATTTGGTGAAAAGTGGAGAGCATATCTTTGAAGTGGATGAGTTTTATGGTGAGAATGAGGGCTTGACTGTAGCGGAAGTGGAATTGAATAGCGAGGACGAATTGTTCAAAAAGCCCCATTTCATCGAAAAAGAGGTAACGGGAGATATTCGTTATTATAATTCTTTTTTGATGAAGAATCCTTATACTCGCTGGTAGATAATATATAGGCTTCTTTAACGTCTGAAAATAAACTACTTGCTATCGTTTACCTACCTTTGTAACAAACACAAACTCATTATTGATATATGAAACACAACATTTTATGGGGCATTATCTTGCTTGTAGCAAGTTTGTCATTTACGGCGAAGGCGCAAAAGGTTGTCCAAGGCCAGTTCTCAGTCAAGGGAATCTTATTAGATTCTTTGTCTAATGAAGGGGAACCGTATTCTACAATCCGTATTTCATTGAAGAATAATCCTGCAAAGCCGGTGAAATTGGCTGTGACAGGAGCGGACGGCAGGTTTGACGAACGGCTTGCCGTGCCGGGGACTTATCTCATTCATTTTACTTCTGTAGGAAAGTCTCCTGTACAGAAGGAATTCTCGATATCGACCAATCGTAAGAATGTTGATTTGGGTAAGATCCTGATAGCAGAAGCGACTGAAATGTTGAAAGGAGTGGAGGTGGTAGCGCAGAAACCTTTGGTAAAGGCAGAAATAGACAAAGTGACGTATAGTATAGAGGATGATCCGGATTCTAAAACCAATACGACTCTTGAAATGCTCCGTAAAGTTCCGCTGGTGACTGTAGATGGAGAGGATAAAATTCAAGTAAACGGTAGCAGTAAGTTTAAAGTGCATGTTAATGGCAAGCCGAATAACATGATGAGCAATAATCCTACCGAGGTATTGCGGAGTATGCCGGCCAATTCCATTAAATCTATAGAGGTTATCACCGAGCCTGGGGCTAAATATGACGCGGAAGGGGTGGCGGGCATCTTGAATATTATCACTATAGGAGCTGGAATGGAAGGATATACGGTGACATTGAATGGTGGTGCAAGCAATACGCGTGTGTATGGTGGCGGTTATGGTACGGTTCAGTCGGGCAAGTTCACTGTTACCGGTAATTATTCTTATAACTACCAGGGATCTCAAAAGGGATTTGAAGATTCATATCGTGAGGATTTCACATCTCAGGAAAATAAATTTTTGGAGTCGCATCGAAGAAGCAAGAGCTATGGCAATTTTCAATTTGGCAGTCTGGAAGGAAGTTATGAGATTGACACTTTGAATCTGATCAGTTTTTCTATGAATCTGATGACTGGCAATTTTACGAATAAGAGGATTGGAAATACACAGATGACTAATTATGCCGGTAATCCGGTTTACGGTTACGGTTCTTTAGGAAATAATGAATCGGGCTTTGGCGAAGTGGGGGGCAATATGGATTATCAGCATTCGTTCAAAAAGAAAGGGGAACTTCTTACTTTTTCTTATCGTTTTAGCCATTCACCCAATAACAGTGAGGCGAATACGGATTATGAGGATACGTTGAATGTTCCTTATCTTTTGCAAAACCAATATTTTAAAAATGATGCCAGCACACAAGAGCATACGGCTCAATTGGACTATACCAATCCGATAAATTCGATACACAGCATTGAAACTGGTATAAAGTATATTTTTCGTAGAAGTAAAAGTGATGGTAAATATTATCTGGCCGATAAAACCGGAGAATATAAGTATGATCAGGATATGAGTACGCAATATGATCATAAGCAGGATATTCTGGCTGCTTATTTGGGCTATCAGATGAAGTACAAAAAACTCGGTGGAAAGGCGGGAATTCGCTATGAGCATACATTTATGGATGCGGATTATAAAAATAAGGATGAGAAGTTTGATGCTCAGTTTGATGATTTGGTTCCATCCTTGATGTTCTCTTACCAATTGGCTCCTACTCAAAGTTTGAGGGCATCTTATAATATGCGTATCAGTCGGCCGGGTATTTGGTTTTTGAATCCGTTTACTGACACCAGCAACCCCACTGCGATCAGTTACGGTAATCCTGATTTGGAAAGTGAAAAGGCCCATTCGCTTAGTGTTACTTTCGGTAGTTTCTCGCAGAAATTTAATGTAAATGTCAGTGCTAATTATTCTTTTGTCAATAATGGTATAGAGCAATACTCTTTTATAAAAGATGGTGTGATGAATTCTACCTATGATAATATAGGAAAAAGTAAGAATATTAATTTGTCTTTGTTCCTGAACTGGAATATGTCTCCTAAAACCCGCTTTAATATCAATGGACGGGGAGCTTATGTGGATTATAAAAGTTCAGGGCTTGATTTAAAGAATCATGGCTGGGAAGGAAATCTCTTCGGAAGCTTTCAGCAGACTCTGCCTTGGGACCTGCGTCTGAGTCTGAATGGAGGGGGTGGTACTCCGCATATCTCTTTGCAAGGTAAAAGTTCCTCTTTCTATTATTATGCGATAGGGTTCAGTCGTTCTTTCTTGAAGGAAAAGAGGCTGACTATTTCTCTTAACTCGTCCAATTTATTTAATAAATATATTACTTTTAAGAATAATATCAATACTTCTACTTTCTGCTCTTCTACTTCTACCAGAATTCCGATGCGTTATTATGGATTTAATATTAGTTGGCGCTTTGGGGAGTTGAAGGCTCAGGTAAAAAAAGCAGCGCGAAGCATTAATAATGATGATTTGAAAAGTGGAGGAGGTAATGCTGGGACCGGTGGAGGGATACCGGCTAATTAAAAGTTAAAACGAAACCACCTGTTAACTGTTAATTTAGGGGGTAAAAACTGTTATTTGATAGTTTATACCCCCTTTGTTGTTAGTTTTTCTGTCGTGACTTTTATAAGAAGTCGTTAATATTGCAACAGAAAACAAAAACAGAAAATAACAACTTAAAAATAGATTAATATGAAGACAGTCGACTTTACACAGCATTTACTAAGTATACAAACCGAATTATTTCGCTTTGCATTTAAATTGACAGCTGACAGAGAAGAGGCTAATGATTTGTTGCAGGAAACTTCACTTAAAGCTTTGGACAACGAAGAGAAATTTACTCCAGATACGAATTTTAAAGGATGGATGTACACCATCATGCGTAATATATTTATAAATAATTATCGTAAAACAGTGCGTGATCAGACTTTCGTCGATCAGACGGATAACTTGTTCCATTTGAATCTTCCACAGGAATCAGGATTCGATTCTACAGAAGGTGCTTATGATTTGAAAGAGATACATCGTATCGTGAATGCGTTGCCTAAAGATTACCGCGTGCCGTTTGCTATGTATGTATCAGGATTTAAATATAGGGAAATTGCCGAGAAACTGGGACTTCCGTTGGGAACAGTGAAAAGCCGTATCTTTTTCACTCGTCAGAGGTTGCAGAATGATCTGAAAGATTTCCGTTAAGTTGACTCTCTATCTTTATTATATAACTTTGACTTTTATCATCACGCCGACTGTTCGCGAAGAATCGTCGGCGTTTCTTTTTAGGATTTACGCCATATAAGGGGGCGAAGTAAGTAATATCCTATTAAGGCAGCTAGTCCAACTCCAATGCTGTTTGCCAGAAAATCCAGCCAGTCACCGCTGCGGGTATCTGTGCAATAAGCTTGCATCAGTTCGATACACCCGCTCATAGCTACAGGAGCTATGATGCCTCCCCATATTACATGATTCCAATTGACAGTCTTATGATTCCTCAGATATTCTATCCATAAAATGAGACAGAGTCCCCCATACATGCATATATGCACTACTTTGTCTATGTAGGGGATTTCTTCCATATCTGTTTTGGGAGGAGTGAAAAAGGAAAGATAAAAGATGATAGCTACAATGATCAAGGATACCGGATATTTTCTAAAATAATATAGCATACTTTAATTTTTTTGTGATTCATCGCAAAAGTACGATTAATTTTATACTTTTGCAGGCTAATTAGTGTTGATTTATAATAATTTGATAGTTTTTTATGCAAAAAAGCGAAAGAGTAAATTTCGGAAGTAAGATTGGGGCTGTTCTGGCGGCGGCAGGTTCGGCTGTAGGACTTGGTAATATATGGAGGTTTCCCTATGAGACGGGAAATCATGGAGGTGCGGCATTTATTTTGGTATACTTGGCGTGTGTTCTTATGTTGGGAATGCCTATTATGATTGCCGAATTCACAGTAGGTCGTCATTCAAAAGCAAGTACGGGACGTGCTTATAAGGTTTTGGCTCCCGGAACTCATTGGAAGTGGTTGGGATATTGGGGAGTTTTGGCCGGTTTTCTTATTCTAGGATATTATTCGGTAGTGGCAGGATGGACTTTGGAGTATATATTGGAAGCGGGAGTTAATGGTTTTGCAGATAAGAAGCCGGAAGATTTTGTGGTTGCTTTCCAGAGTTTTTCGAAGGATCCTGTTCGTCCACTTATTTGGCTGGTCATCTTTTTATTGGTTACCCATTTTGTTATAGTAAAGGGAGTGAAAGATGGAATAGAAAAATCTTCGAAGGTGCTGATGCCTGTTTTGTTTGTACTGATAGTAGTTTTGGTGGGGTGCTCATTGTCGCTTCCCAATGCGGAAAAAGGTTTGGAGTTTCTGCTGAAGCCTGATTTCAGTAAAGTGAACGGAGATGTTTTCTTAGGGGCTATGGGGCAGGCGTTCTTTTCCTTGAGTTTGGGAATGGGATGTCTTTCAACCTATGCTTCTTATTTTGGGAAAGAAACCAAACTGGGAAATACGGCTCTGAGTGTCGGTGTGATTGATACTTTTGTGGCTGTCTTGGCCGGATTGATTATTTTTCCGGCGGCCTTTTCTGTAGGTATCCAGCCGGATGCGGGACCATCATTAATTTTTATTACATTGCCTAATGTTTTTCAGCAAGCTTTTAGCGGTGTGCCGATATTAGCTTATATTTTCTCGGTGATGTTCTATGTCTTGTTGGCTTTGGCTGCATTGACTTCTACTATTTCTCTACATGAAGTGGTGACGGCTTTTCTGCACGAGGAATTCAATTTAACTCGTGGCCGTGCTGCTAGATTGGTCACCTTCGGGTGTATTATAATTGGGGTCATTTCTTCCTTGTCATTGGGGGTTATGCAGAAATATACGCTGTTTGATAAGGGATTCTTTGACTTGCTTGATTTTGTCACTGCAAAAATAATGCTTCCTTTGGGTGGTTTGCTGGTATGTATTTTTGTAGGATGGTATTTGAAACGTTCCGTTTCTTATGAGGAATTGACCAATGGAGGAAAGCTGAAAGCAGGTCTTTTCAATCTGTATATCTTTTTGTTGAGATACGTGGCACCTGTGGCTATCATTTTGATTTTTATCAATGAATTAGGGCTAATTTAGAATTGTAATGTGGAAAGACTTTTTCTATTTCTCGAAAAGCGAACGCAGAGCTATACTTTTTTTGTTGACTTTGCTTTTCATATTTATGTGTATATGGGTTCTTTTTCCAGTAAAGGAAGAGTCTTTGGAACAGGATCAAGAGGGAATAGAAGAAATAAAAAACTTTCTGGCCGGAGTACATGAAATGGAGGAGAAGGAATCTCTGCAATATTCCTATGATAAGCCTAAGAGAATAGAGGTGGTATTGGCTGCCTTTGATCCAAATTCAGCTGATTCCATCGAATTTTTGCAATGTGGATTGCCTCCTTTTATTGCACATACTATTTTGCAATACCGGAGAGCCGGCGGTAAATTCAGGACAGCGGATGATTTCTCTCGTGTTTATGGCTTGTCGTCCGAGAAATTTAATATCTTAAAACCCTATATCCAGATTTCAGAGGCTTTTCGGCGGAAACAGGATACATTGCACTTTATCAAAAAGGTGGAGAAAGATACGTTGGCAGCTTATAAATATCCGGAAGGAACTTTAGTCGATTTGAGTGAAGCGGACACTACCGAGTTGAAAAAGATTCCGGGAATAGGCAGTGGCATTGCACGCATGATTGTGGCTTACCGGAAACGTTTGGGAGGTTTTTATGACACGGTTCAGTTAAAGGAAGTGAACTATGTAGATGAGGATATGTTGAAGTGGTTTAAACTCGGAAATACACCAATTCATCGGATAAATGCCAATAAGGCTGGGCTTGACAAACTTCGCTCTCATCCTTATATGAATTTTTATCAGGCAAAGGTGATTATAGAATATAGGAGGAAAAAGGGAAAATTAAAAAGTCTTTCCCAGTTATCCTTGTATGAGGAATTCACTGAGAAAGACTTGGAACGTTTGTCGCACTATCTTGCTTTCGATTAATTGTTGGGATAACCAGCAGCTTCTGCTATTTTTACCGGAATTTCGGTATTGTCAATGCGACCTTGGAATAGTTGGGCGCCGGCTCCGATAGCGAATACGGGTACATAACCTCCAGAGTGCCCACCACTGGTCCAACCTACCAGAGCGATGTCATCCAGAATTCTCTTGGCCTCAGCTGCCAAAGGTTCGTCTTGTTGATATTCACTTTTGGTTAAATCTATCTCTTTACCGCTAAATGATTCATCATATACTTTCTTCAGGGATGCTTCTTGCTTTTCATTCAGTTGAATACTATCCCAAAATCCGAAATTATCCTTCAATGATTGCTTGATAACTTCCCAAGGTACTTGATTCTTGTATTTTTTTCTTAATTCGTTTACAATTTTAGTATATCCGCTTTCACTTACTTTTTGTGATTTTAAAGCTTGCAGGTTCAAAGTATACGGACCTTTTCCTAAAACGATTCCTCCGGTTTCGTGGTCGGCTGTTACTACAATCAGGGTTTCATCAGGATGTTGTTCATAGAATTCGTAAGCAACTTTTATGGCATTGTCCATATCCATTACTTCGTGGAATACGGTAGCGGCGTCGTTGCTGTGGCAAGCCCAGTCTATTTTACCTCCTTCAACCATCAGGAAGAACCCTTTTGATAGATCTTTAGACAGGAAATTGATTCCGGCACGGGTGATTTCAGTTAAAGTCATATCGCCTTTTTTTCGATCGATAGCATAGGGGATAGCACTATTGTCTGTTGCTGTCGCAGGTTGTAAGAGAATCAGTTTGTCCGATTTTTTTGCTTTTTTCTGATAGTCTTTGTAGCCACGGGCTATGGTATATCCGGCTTTGTCCACTAGTGTATACAAACTTTCTGAATTTGAACCGGCGGCTTTTTTGTTGGTGGGATCTAAAAAGTCTGATCCTGCATAGAAATCGAAGTTGGCATCAATCAAATCCAGACCTACGTTGTAATAGCTGCTTCTTTGTCCTTGGTGTGCGTAAAAAGCAGCCGGTGTAGCATGGTCTACGCTGACACTGGTACTGATACCTACACGGCAACCTTTTTCTTTTGCCCAAGAAGCAATACTGTTAACTTTGGTTTCCAGATCCTTTTTCACACCTAATGCGCCATTTTTTGTTTTGTTTCCCGTAGCAAGTGCTGTTCCTGCAGCGGCTGAATCTGTCACTCCGTTGGTTGCCGAGAAAGTAGTGGCTATGGTTGCATAAGGAAATTGGGTGAATAATAACGGAGTCACACCAATTTTGCCTTCCAACTCCCCACGATACATCTCTGTTCCTAAAACTTGGTTAACACCCATTCCATCTCCGATGAAATAAAATACATACTTTGCTTGCTGTGCCTGTACAAAAAGAATGGACAGGAATACAAATACGGTAATAAATGATAGTTTTTTCATATTAATTGAGTTAATGACATTTTTCTTTTTTTAGTCTAGCAAATATAGGGAAAAAAGACTTTTTATCGGTATTTCTTTTTTGAATAATTGAGATTTAATGACCAAATACTTTTTTTGCAATAAGTTTGTAAATGAAATGTTCTTGAGGTGTAATATAAAAAATCTGTTTGGGAGTAGGGAAATCCGTTTTTTGTACTATGTATCTGTTTGCTTTCGACATGAATATTGCATACAGATAATTGCTTTAATATTAGTGATTATTAATTATAAATCTTATATTTGTCTAATCTAGAGTCAGTAAGGTAAAGTATGGGAGAATTTATAAACGTATTAGTGTCAAAAGGGAAAAGCAATTTGATACCGGAAAAAGACAACCTGTATGGACAGTTTGTCGGTGAATGGGATTTTGAATGGGTTGATAACCAAGGTACAACAGGCGAAAGACATGTTCAGGGAGAGTGGATATTCGCTTGGGTACTGGAAGGGACTGCAATTCAAGATGTGTTTATTTGTCCTTCGCGTAAGGCGCGGATTAAAGATTATCAACCGGATGCAGCTTATGCGACTACGGTACGTATGTATAATCCTAATACAGAAGCATGGGATATTTTATATACGGAATTAGGAGGGGCTACACAACTGGAAGGAAAAAGAGAAGGAAACAGGATTGTTCAGACGGAAATTAATGAGAAGAATATACAGTGGGTGTTTTCGGAAATTACAGCGACCTCATTCCGTTGGCAACGTATGGTAAAGTGTCCGGATGATACTTGGGAAACTGAAGCTGAACTTTTTGCAGTTCGTCGATGATTAAGATTTATATGCATATTATATAAGTTTGAGATATTGCAGTCTAAAATAGACTTGTTGTAGTAGAAGCTCAGAGGTGATTTGGCGAGTTTATAAAAAAAGAATGTGTGAATGATAAACAATCTCAGAACCGTTTTCTTGCATTTGGCGGAGAAACTGTATTCAAACTAAATCCTGCCAGCTATACGCAGGAAAAGATGTGGGGCAGGTATATGGAATCTTTGCGTAAGAATCTTTCTGCTTATACTCTTGATGATGCTCCCGAAGATGTTCGGGAACTCTACAAAGATGAATTCATCCAGCTTTATGCTTCAAGTATAAGGTGTTTTTTTAATATGCATCAAATTGGGATTTATATCGGGAAGGAGTAGTTTTGCTCCAAGACTTAATCAAATATGGAGGCAGGTCAGAAGTGGAGAAAGTTATAATCGAGCTGAAAGCTCGTATACCTCGTCATCCAGTCTATATTGCCGTATTTTGTGTTTTGTGAGAAAATAAAAAATCCTGATTCCCGAAATCAGGATTTTACTGTCTTTTTTTCTTCAAGGTGGTGCCACCAGCAACCGAAAATCGGTTTGTATAGCACTATTTCTCAATAAGTTATATCTTTCCTACGATGTAAGTCCCTTGAATAAGGTTTTCACAGCTTTGCACCGTTCAACATCAGTTTGTATCTTGGGTACGATTTCTGAGTGCAAAGATAAGAGTTATTTTTAGATTTACATCGTTCTTATTAGCCTTATATTTTTATGTTTGCCAGTATGGTTGTTAAAACAAGTGGCACGATTTTACATTTCCATTTCATTAAAACTTTATGCCATGTTTTTCTATTGATGTCTATTCTTTTGTTGTAACTTTATTATAACAAGTTCTTTGCTTTTGTAGCAGATATTCTATCCACTTTTTCTTTATATCTAATCTTCCCTTGATATTGTTTCGGAGATAAAGATTGTGCGTCTTTCAACTCTTTCATAAAATAGATAGGTACACTTAACCTATTATTATAACAAATAACACCTGTAATTGACGGGCAATGACTTTGGTAAAATGTTTTTTGATGGCTAATCATAAAGCCATTTCTCGTTATAATATCAATTATTGTAGGTACTAAGAAATGAAAATCACAGCAAGATGAAAATGTTAAATCATCAACAAATGACGTGAATGTTATATTGTATTCCTTTGCTAATTGTGCTAATTCATTTCCCGTTTTTGTGAAAACTAAGTTTGCTATGCAAGTAGATGTAGGAGCACCTTGCGGAACATGCCCCTTGTAGGTCGTCAGTTTAGTTAGCAAACTTGCTACATCTGGAGAAAAATGATATGCTATAAACATATCATATACCATTTTATTAGTAATGCTTGGAAAGAAATTAGTTAAATCTGTTATAAATTTGAACTTCTTGCCCTGATGTTGTTTTGCATTAAGCACATTGTCTTTTCCTTTTGCTCCTCCAAAGATATATTTAGGAACAGACATCTTATTCAAAATGGATTTGTTTATCCTCTTTTGAATTTCTTTGAGCTTTAATGTACTTGGATTTATGATACGCCTTTTTTGTCTGCCATTTTTATCTATTTTAGGCTGCCCATCACTATGAAATTTGAGTATTTCATACTCTTGATAATACTTTGATATATTATCGTTATTTACAAGAGATAAAAGTTCATCTTTTGCAATCTTAAGAGTATGTGCTAAATGGTTAAGACTATGTATCATTTGTCTTTTAAGTTGTCTGAAAAGAATTGATTTACAAGAGATTTTATTGAAGGCATTAAAAGCTCATAGGCATCTCGTTTTCTTTCCTCTATATCATCCTTTTCTAAAGATAGAAAATACAAAATAGGTAATGGTAAGTGTAGCTTTTCTGCGATTCTTTTTAACAAGGAAATTGTCGGCTCTTTCACATTATTCTCTATTTGAGATAAATACGTTTGAGTTATCCCACACATTTCAGCAAAGGATTGTTGTTTTAATCCTTTACTCTTTCTTGCTTCTTTTATGACTTTTCCTATATCCATGTTTATAAAAATGAGAGGGGGACAGATTAGCATTGAACATCTTTAAAGATAATAAATAAGCGGCATAGCATTGCAATAATTTTTAGTACAACATCCCAATCTATTTGAGGTTGTTTCTTTTGCAATTTTAATTGCTTCATACAATCTTGTAAAAGAGCAATCTCTTCATCTGTCAGTGAACAACGGTTTTTTGAAAGGATAGTACTTACTCCTTGAATAAGACTATCAATGTCTTTTTTAAAGAATTTCTTTTTCATAAAATCTTCTTTTTAGTTAATACTAAGGAAATATCTCCTGCCGTATTAAATAATCCTGTAATAACCATATTCGTTGCTCACTTGTTATCCCCTCGTATTCCTGCCGTAGAAAAATACAGCAATTATTGTTAGACTATATTCCTATAAAAGGAATTGGTATGATTATCTATAAAAGGTATAAAGCCTTATAATAGATAAAGTAATACTTATCCTATGGTAATGCATCATGAACGTATGCGCTATGACGTTACGCCACAGAACGTATGTAGTCCCCAATCAAACCTTTCGGTTGTGTAACTTAATACACTTCAAGCATTGGTTATTCAGGTTGTTTCAGACATATTTCAAAGAACGATGGTACAAATATACTGTTTTATTTTAACTAATAGTTAATATAACTGCTAAAAATTTATACTTTAACGCTTCGTAACAAATTTATTATATTTGTATTTATTGGAGTTATCGAAATGGTCTTCTGTATCAACTACTTTTCTTTTAAAAACAGTTCATAACATTTTATCCATACCTACACCATTTTATAGAAATAGATTATGATTGAACTTTTTAAGTGGATTGTATAACTGATTAATAAAACATCGTTTTTCTATTCCGTTTTTTTTATAAGAGAAGTCATACGTTCTTGAAAAATGATTACCACAATCTGTGCATCTTTGGTTTAGGGTTATGCTTCTTGGAATACAATACTCATAACTTTGCCCTTTCAGCACCCATTTGTGTTTTGAATGAAAGATAAAGCTTTATTTCTGCTTTATTTTTAGAAAATATCCTCCGTTTTTCGGTGCACCTCTAAACTCTATTAAGTCTTTATCTTGTAAAGTCTTGATATATCGCATTGTTGTTCTCAAACTCTTATTTAAATGTTTACTGATTTCAGACGCATTTGAGCCGGGAGTTGCCGCCAATAAATTGATAATGGCTTGTTCATTCTCATTTACTGTGTCATTTACTATGCCATTTACTATGTCATGGTTGGCAGAGTTAGCAGTTTGACGTTCAAACACTGCTGTAAACATCCCCTCCGTATGAAATTCCGGTTCGGGCAGATTTGCTTTTCTCATGGCTTCCTGCATACGAGGAATACCGGATGCAACCCTTTCAACCAAGTGCATACGGGTAAATAAACCGAAAATTAGCGGATTACGTGTCATACTTTTATGCCCGAAATCTTTAGCCACAACAGGCAGAAGTCCTCCGGGATTGGAAATCTCTACCCTGTCGTCAAACATTTCTATCATAATGCTTGCGCCTTGTTCGTAGTAATCACGGTGCGACAGGGCGTTTATAATAGCTTCTTTAAATACGGTCAGAGGGATTTCCCAAATTTCCTCTCTTGGTCCTGCTCCCTCTATTTTATACGCTACTTGCAGTTTGCTTTCTAACCAAGACATAGCCTGTAGATATTGATGGTACAGTGAACCTCCGAAAGTTTTATCATCTATAATATAGACTTTATTCGTTCCCTTGAAAAGAACACATCTTGTAACAGCGTGTGGAAACTTTCGTTCAGGTTGTTTGCCGAAGAACATCGCTGCACCGTTCTTTGCCGTTCCATTCTCGGTAAACAGTTCTAAGTTCTCAAATATTTGTTTGTCGGGTGTGGACGGACTTAGTTTTGCTTCTGTTCGAAAGTTTTTAATCATTTGTTCGTCTGCATCCGTGTAGATATTGAACCAATGGCAGGGTATATGGTCAAAAAAGATTTTGTTACATTCCTGAAAGAAGCTGCGCATTTCTTCGGCTGTGCGAAGTTTCTGCGAGTTTGCCCCTCACGCACATAGATAGAACCAGAAAATATATAAGGTTTATCCTTGCCGGACGGAACATCAATCACCCAAACAGTTTTATTGTAAATGTTTACGGGATACAATTCACAGTGGAGTGCAGGAGATATTTCGCTAATAGAACCTTGAATGGCAGAACGCTTATCGTTTTCTAAGTTAGTATCTACCACTTGTCCGTTATCATCTACTCCAATAAGCAAATATCCTCCGTCTGCATTGGCGAAAGCACATATTTCCTCTGTCAGTTCACGAACCTTTGAAGGAACACGAACCTTAAATTCCACATTGTAGCCTTCTCCGCTATCAATGAGTGATTGTATATTTTCTGTATTCAGCATGAAATCCTATTATAGTTTTGCAAAGTTAGTCAATTTGCTGGATGTCTCAACATTCTGTTACGTTCGTTTTCAAAAGAAAATTGGCAAATTCTTGTTTTTTTCCTAATAAGAGATTACTTTTGCAACGAAATTTAAAATTATTCCGATGAAAGTACGCTAATTCTATTCATACAAACATTTTTCAATAAGGGTATCTTATTGTGTATTAGTGTACTTATTTCCAACATAACAACTTTTTGATAGTTTTCCTGTATTCATGGGGTAAGATTTGTGTTTGTAATGAATAGTTCTATTTCTACTCGTTAGTAAGTATATTCATTAACAAACATTGTAACAAAGAATGCCTGTGAAAAGATTCTTGGAAACAAAGTTATTCAAGCTACTTACATACTCTATTAGTGATAGAAAAATTAATTCATCAGAACTATCTGTAGCTTATGATGATTTTGTACGGCAGCTATTCTTATTTTGTCAAGAGGAACAAGATATTATACTATTGTACTTTACTATTAATTATACCATAGCCGAAATTAAAGAATTGAATGTACGATTAGAATCAGAATATGATAATTCTTTATTTGACATACGATTATTATTATTAAAGTTATCAAGTGTATTAGATTCAACATTTAGAATTGTGCAATTTCAATTAGAGAATCCCAATATTTTTATACAGAATGAAGAGAATAGTTTTGTGTCCGATGTCTATTTAGCTAATGATGTTGATATGATTGATATAATGGAATTGATATGTGGACTTTTTTATTCACATTCAGTAAGGAATAGAATAGGAAACCCTGTAGCTTTTTCTGATTTAACACGTGTTTTTGAAAAAGGTATGAATTTTAAGTTTGCAGACATTTATAAAAAAAGAGATGATGTTTTTAAGCGTAAAGCTACAAAATTGACGGAATTTCTAAATGAGTTGATTATCGCGATTAAAATAGAAAGTAAAAATAGAGGATATTTATAGTTAGTATTATAATATGGAATACAGAATTAGGAAGTTAAGAGTTTCAGAAATTCGGCTTTTGAGAACATTTCTTTATGAAGCAATCTATCAGCCAAGTAGTAAGGGTAAATTGCCTGTTAATGTTATTGATACTCCAGAATTGTATCTATATATTAAAGATTGGGGTAAGACAAGTGATTATTGTTTGGTGTTAGAAATTGAGAATATAATTGTTGGGGCTATATGGGTTCGGATTTTGAAAAACGGATATGGATATATAAATGATACTATACCTGAAATTTGTATGTCTTTACTAAAAGATTTTCGAAATCAAGGTTTTGGAAGTTTATTAATTAAGAAAATGCTTGACGATATGAAGTTATTAGGATATGAGCATATATCGTTGAGTGTTTCAAAAGACAATTATGCAGCTGACTGGTATAGAAAGTTAGGTTTCAAAGTTTATAAGGAACAGAAAGAAGATTATATAATGGTAGTTGATTTATAGCAACTTAATTCTAAAATATAGGGGAGTAGATAATCTATTACCCTATATTTAAATTTCTGTTTTTCCGTACTTTGCTTCATCAATCGATTGACAGACAATAATGTATAATCAGAAAAATGAAGCAATCATGTATATAGACAATGACGATTTCAGCGTATGGATGCAGAAGCTATACGCCAAACTGGAAGAACTATGCAAGGATGTACGGGTACTGCGCAATGCCGACAGGGTACTGCCCGAAGATGACAACCTGCTGGATAATCAGGACTTGTGCCTGTTGTTCAAAGTTAGTATCAAGACCCTGCAACGCTACCGGGCTATCGGTGCGCTGCCGTACTTCACAA
>ERZ791626.981-NODE-981-length-25268-cov-4.574704_pt1 | contig 25268 bp, 16 predicted proteins | sample MGYA00510266_ERZ791626 | MGnify/ENA primary metagenome ERZ791626 (study PRJEB30046, sample SAMN00715208) | human gut metagenome | study: EMG produced TPA metagenomics assembly of the A metagenome-wide association study of gut microbiota in type 2...
TTTTACAATAAAAATTTTGATATATAAAAATATTTAGTTAATTTAGGTGCAGAAATAAAAAATTAGCCATAATATATTAGATAAAATAATTTATATCATAATAAAATTTCATACAAATTATAATAACCAAATAGACGCACAGAGATCATACAAGCCTATAAAATCGTATAAACACTTTTTTAATAGAAATTTTCGAGAACCATTACCATAAAACGCAACCTTTATTAAATCTGAATATATGAAAGATTCGGTCATTCTGTTAGCAAGTATTTTAGGATGCCTTTCTCTAAAAGCACAAAATACCTTGTACAAATCGGAGAATGCTCCCAGGCCGGGAGACAAAATCACAAAAGAGCGCATTTCCTATTTCGATCCCGGAGAAAAAGGAGATAAAAAAATCTGGTATTTCGATCATCTCACGACAGAAAAAGAGCGATATGAACTAAGATACAGCGGTAACGACAGTTTACTGACGGGACATGAGCATTTAACTTTTTACAGATACCAAATGCAAGAAGACTCCCTGTTAATTACGGGAATGGAAAACCGCACGATGATACAAAAATCATATTTACCGGAATTATCGGTGAAATATCCGTTCCGTTTCGGAGACCGTTTCGAAAGTTATTTTTACAATGTCGGTGAATATCAACATAATATCGACCTCACCGTATCGGGAAAGAGCATTGTAGAAGCCGATGCCGAAGGCATGTTGATAATAGGCGAAGATACATTAGAAAACATACTGAGGGTACACACCCTGCGCAAATCTGTTTCCGAAATAAAGATTCCCGAATGCAGCTATATGTCTGAAGATTCGGTCACGGCAAAGCTACGCTCCCGCCCCGACAGCATAGATTACCGGATAGCCAACGACACGCTCGTCATACTCACCGACACCTACCGTTGGTATGCCGCAGGATACCGTTATCCTGTTTTTGAAACAATAGAAAACAAATTGATACGGAACGGGAAAGAAGAACCCCATTTCCGCACGGCATTCTACTATCCCCCCGATGAACAGTATTACACACTGCCCGAAGATGTGGAAAACCTGTTGCGCCGTGAAAAAATAGAAGCAGAGAAACTTGCCGCAAAAGACAGTTCTGAAAACGAAAGTGTCATACCCAAATCGAAAATAAGCGAATATAAACTATCCGGCAATAAAGCCGGAGGAGATCTGATTCTGGAATATACTTTGACCGAAAGCGCAGATGTGGAAATAGCTCTGTGCAATGCCCAAGGACAGTTATTGAAAATGTACCCCAAAGAGCCACAGCAGGCAGGTTATTACCGCAAGGAAATAAAGATAAACGGTTCTATCTTCGAACGCTATGTAATAAGATTTATCATCGACGGACAACCGGCAGGAGAAAAAATATGGTCTGAATAAAATTACTTATCCCATGAAAAGAATACACATCACCCGCACATTGCACTTGTTAACGGTCGCTTTATGCATATTCTTCCCTGATAAAGGAAATGCAGACAACCCGATAATTATCAAACAGCCGCAAATAGTTCCGGTTTCGCCCGAAGCGGAGGCCGTACGAAAATATGTCAGCTATCCGGTCGATTACTGTACCGGACTGGTCGATATAACCATCCCGCTATATACCATAAAGGCAGGCGACATAGAACTGCCCATAACCTTATCTTATCACTCGAGCGGACTCAAGGTGCGGGAATTGAGCGGATGGGTAGGAAGCGGATGGACATTAAACGCCGAACCGTCGATAATGCGGGAAATAAACGGAATACCCGACGATGCCCCGAATGGAGGTTTTCGTACAGGCAAATACCTTACGGAAAAAAACTCTTTCGATAAAATGAAAGAAAACGAGAAAGTAAAATTTTTCAAACGGATAGAGAACAAAGAGATCGACAGCGAACCCGACCGTTTTTTCTTCAAGTTAGCGAAACAGCGCGGATCATTTTATATCCCGGTGATTTATGACAGCTGGACCTCCAACCGTTCTATATACCCGAAATTTCTTATCTGCCCTTATGAACCGGTACGAATCAACAGCGGAATTTTCTTCTTTGAAGAAAACGGATTTTTAATGTCCGACCAAGACGGCATATCATACTCATTCGGAGGAGAAGATGACAACCTCACCGAAAAAACCGGAGATTATAACACGCGGTGGCTATGTAAAAGAATGTCTTCCGGCTCTACCAAAGCTGCCATAACATTCAGTTACTCGGGGTTTATGGCCAAACCCATATTATCCGGCGAATATCCATCCAACTACGTTGTCATGGAAGATGACAAATACAGCTATCGGCTTATCATAAAACGAGGAAGCCAAACATCATACGGGACGATCAACAGTGACGGTACGGTGAGCATAGGCTCAAGTTATGTAGGAGATCAGCCTTATAGGGTTCAAAGTCCGTATCATGCAGATTATATAAAAGAACGAAAAATCAAAACGATAAACTTCGATCACGGCTCTGTCACTTTCAATATGGATAGTCAAGGTAATCTTGGAGAGATGATCGTGAAAAGCAAAACCGGACAGGTGATCAAACGCATAAAGTTTTACGTATCCCCGTACAATTCGAGCCCATATAAAACGAAACTCGATTCTATCGCTATTACAGATGCCGGAGAAACGAAGAAAAAATATTACCGATTCACCTACTTCAAGCCCGAAAACGTCCCGGACGAAGCCAGTTATGCCATGGACCATTGGGGATATTATAACGGCAGGCAAAAAACACAAGGGTATGATCGGGAGATTTACGCTCCTTACGGAAGAAGATACACCTATAAAGATCACAAAGGAGAGCATTATTTTACATTCGGCAGTAATGCCCGAGAATGCAGGGAATACTACATGAAAGCGGGAATCCTCACCCAGATTCTCTCTCCCGAAGGCGTATTCACGACCTTCGATTACGAAGTAAACCGACACGGGAAAAGCATAGAGCGGTATATGGACGGCAGAAAATCCGATACGATTTTCTATACAGGAGGACTACGCATACAAAAAATAACCGAAAGCAATATGAGTGGAGGATCGTCGAGAACACGTTCCTTTACCTACAGATCTTATCCCAAAAATCCATATTCACGATCTACCCGCTCCACTGAACACTCCGGAGACGGCTGGGGCATTCCTAAAATCGGCCTTTCGGAACGCGACTATTGCGTAGAGCAACGCCTGTTGAAAATAAATCCTACAACCGGAACTCAAGAAGAGTGCCGGTTGCGGACATGGGCTTTCGCTCCCGTATCGAATATCACGTTCGGAAACGGAAGCTCGGTATTGTACCCGTATGTAACAGAACGAATCTCCTCCTCTTCGACAGAAATAAGGACAGAATACACTTTCGATACGCCTTATTGGAACATATTCGGCGGAGGTCGCAACGACCCGTTCGATCCCAAGTCTCAGGTCAGACAAGACATCAGTCGTCCTTTCGATACGGATAATGGAAACGACATGTATTACTATGGCGGTCGTCTTATAAAAAAGGAGATATTCGAAAATGACAAAATAGCGGAAAGGCACGAATATGAATATTCGGGATACCAAGGTCCGAAAGATAAAGAGTATTATTATGTTGCCATATCACGTCTCTATAAGACCCGGGTATGCAATTTGGAAGAATACCAATCTAAGTATCAAGAACAGTACAAAGAGTGCGGATGGGGAAAGACAGTAGGAACAACCCGCCTGAAACGGGAAAAAATCACACATTACTCCGATACGGGAGAAGCTGCAAATACGATTACCCAAGAGTACATATACCGACCGAATACAGAATTTCCCGAAGAATACTTCGATGATAGTCCGGAACTGAATACCCAATTCCATGCTACCGCTCACCTGAATCCTCTTGCCATGAAAACGACTACAGGTGACGGGAAAGAGGTTATAGAACGGTTTAGATATTCAAACGATGCTGTCAGTTCTCCGTTATATGGGTACAAGCGTATATACAATAACGACTCTACCATGACTGCCTGTTCTTATTCCGGACAAAAACCGTTGATCGCCAGCACTTGGAATGACAAACTGCAAGCATACGAAGACCGCCTTTGCCATACTTATGACAGCTATGGGAACGTAAGCTCCGTAACGACCGACGGACGTACCTATACCTGCTACCTTTGGTCATATTGCAACCAATATCCCATAGCAAAAATCGTCAATGTCACTTATGATGCATTGCTTTCGGCATTAGGGAAAGACAAGGCTTGGGTAGAACAGCTCGGAAATATGACATCTCCCGATACCGAAATGGAGACGATCAACTCTCTCAGGCAGAAACTTCCCGAAGCGCAGGTATATACTTATACGCACCGCATTTTGGTCGGAGCAACCTCGATCACCGAACCCGACGGAATGACGACTTATTTCGAGTACGATACATTCGGACGTGTCATCCGTTCCTATATTTTAGAAAACGGAGTACCCAAGACATTATCCACCAATGAATATAACACTCCGAAATTCTGACAGATAGATATGACAAACGTTGACTGATATATATAAATCTAAAATGTTCGGAAAATCATGAAAAATCGAAATTATTTCTTTATATTTATCCTTACCTGCTGCTCGGGGGTTGTTTGTACGGCAGAAGGGCAGAATAAAAACAGACACTACGTAAAAAACCGGATCATGACCACCGATGACGGCAACAGCTTCAGAGAAAAAGTATTGTACTACGATAATTTCGGAAAGCATACGGAAACCGTGCAGGTAGGCGCTTCTCCGCAAGGGAAAGACCTGCACTTCACCTTCGGTTATGATATTCTCGACAGGCCCGTCGGTGAATCGTTGCCGCTGCCTGACGGAAATCGAAATTATTACGGGGATGCATACTATTATTCCGGATGTGTCTACGGAAACTCCTCTTTGAATCGTATCCGTGAGACTTACGGACCCGGAGCGGCTTGGATAGAAAACGGGAAATCGGTCAAGACTGAATATCTCATCAATGCAGATTCCGGAGAGCTGTCTTGTGCTGAGTTCCGGGCGGAAGATAACGGAGAGGATGTCAGACTCATCCGAAGCGGTTTGTATGCTGCCGGTGAACTGTCGGTAGCCCGGACAACGGACGAGGATGGGAAAGTCGTATATACTTTTACCGATTTCGAAGGGAAATTGCTCCTGACACGAAGGATGAACGGGACTGAACCGCACGATACGTATATCGTGTACGATGACCGGGGGCGTAAACGGATCGTTTTGCCGCCTCTGGCCGCCGATGAATTGACGGCTACGGCGAGCTGGGGGTGTAACAGTTCCGAGGTAATAAAAAAATACGGGTACGTGTATCGTTATGACAGTCGTGACAGGGTGATCGAGAAAAAGTTTCCCGGCTGCGATCCCGTGCATTTCGTTTATGATCGTTCCGACCGCCTTATTCTGAAACAAAACGGGAACAACCGAAAAGACGGGGTATGGCAATATTATCAATATGACGGACTGGGGCGTGAAGTGATCTGGGGGGTACTGCCCTCATCGACCGGTAGGGAAGATTGGGAGGTGATATTCCGGGATACGGTTTGTTGCGAACGTTTTATCGGTTTAGGACAGGACGGGAATTTCGGATATACCAATACAGCCGCTTTTAATGAATCCCGGACTCCCTTGATCGTCAGCTATTATGACAGCTATGCTTTTGAAGCGTTGTCGGATTCGTTCTTGACTTATGTCGATAAGCCTGATTTCGATAAACGTATCGAGCGGCCCTCCGGTAAACTGACCGGACAGGTCATCGCTCTTTTAAATAATCCCGAACTGAAAGAGCATGTGACCCTTTATTATGATAATCGGGGAAGGGTTATTCAGACCAATGCCTGCTCTGTTTCCGGATTCCACAATTACAGCTTCACCAAGTACGACTTCATCGGGCAGCCTATATCCGTGCGGAAAGAGCATTACTCCATATATCCCGCTAAGGCTATACTTGAACCGGAGGCGACTTATGACCATACGATCGTCTATGATTATGAATATGATCATGCCGGAAGGGTAACCCGGTTATATCAGACTTTTGACAAGAACGAAAGAATCAAGATTGCCGAATATCGATATGACGAAGCCGGAAGGTTGGTCGGGAAAGTGCTGCACGACGGCAAGTTCGATTGTAAGTACGATTATAATATCAGGGGATGGTTGACAGAAATCGACGAGCCTTTTATGAACGAGAAGATATATTATAACGAAGATCTTCCGGAGGGTGTCGAGCCTCTTTATAACGGGAATATCGCCGATGTCTATTATTCGGCTCACGACAGTGCGCACTTCAGACTGTCTTATGACGGGCTGAACAGGCTTACCGCTTCTCAACAATATACTCGGGACGGGGTTAAAACCGCTGCGGCCGAGGCTTTTACTTACGATAAAATGGGGAATATCACTTCTATCGTCAGAAGTACGCAAAATCCTCAACCCGATTATATTAACCGAGTGCAGTTGTTTTATGACGGTAACAGGATCATCAGAGGGGAAGGTTCGCCTTATTCCGGAAGATATAATGATATGGTATATCCCAATCTGGTAGGAAAAGATGTCGAGTATGAGTATGATCCGAACGGAAACTTGATCAAAAATGAGGACAACAGAATTTCCTTGACGACCTATAATCTGCTGAATCTCCCCCAAACCGTCGCCTTTTCTGACAAAAGCTTATCGGTTTTCTATTATATGGCCGACGGAAGAAAGATTCGAAACGCTACCGGGGCTTATTCGATAAGCACGGCCGTTCCTATCGACTCCGTGATCAAGAATACCGACCCGTATATCTCCTATATGTCCGAATGGAACGATGAATACTGGTATCAAGGGAAGCAGCAAAAGTATATAAATACGCCTGAAGGGAATATAGAGGTCAGCACAGGTAGGAAGATGTCTTTTTCTTATTGTTACACCAGTAAGGATCATCTCGGATCAATTTGGCACTACTGGAACAGTTTGAACAACAGCAGAGCTAATATTTATTATCCTTCGGGGATTATGCGGGAAAAGAGAAGATCGCCTTACAATTACGGACTGACAGGCAAGGAAATCGTTTATGATAACGGTCTGGACGAGTACTTCTTCGGGGCTCGTACTTTGTTCGCGCCGATAAACCGTTTCAACCAGCCCGATCCGCTTTGTGAAGAGTATTATCATATAAGCCCTTACGCCTATTGCGCTAATAATTTCATTAATGCAGTTGATCCGGATGGGAGAGAATGGAAATATGTTACGGATGCTAATGGCCATATAACTATTAATGTAGCGTTAAATCTATCTGTATCGGGTAATTATACAGCAGCACAGATAAATGCTTATAAAAATGCTATTTCAACACAATTCCATAATACAATATATGAATCTTCGGGTGGAACGATGTCAGGAACTGTTACTTTTTATCAAGAGAACACTAATATTGTACAATCTTTATCCTTGGGGAAAATGAATAATAATATCGGAGGAATGACTTCCTATTTTAATTCTTTTGTAAATTTATATAATTCCGCAGGGGAATTAAGGTCTCTTTCTTCCGTTGGATCAGATGCAACACATGAAATGTTACATACATTGAGATTAGACCACCCATTTGAAATAACACAAACAGCAGATACTGAGTTATTAAGAGTTGCCCCCAATTCTTTCGTATCAACTCCCACAACAGATAAAAATATTGTAAATAATATTATGAATTATCCAATAATAACCATTGACGGACAAAAAGGAAGCAATCTAAACTCATTAACAAAAGGACAGTTAAATTTTATGTTAAAAGAGATAGACTTACAAAATCAAGGATATGGTTTTAAACCTCAATACAATCCTTCATTAACTATCGATCAAAATACTAATTTATTCAAAAAGTATTATGAAAACTATTGGAACAATATTCCTGGAACACCTGTTAGAAAACAATAAATACAATTTATTATTTATAATAATGTTTTGTTTGTATTCTTGTCATTCAATAAAATATCAACAAGAAAACTTACAATACGATAGTTTAACGCAGAAAAATGTATATATTTTTGTTGAAAAAATGCCCAACTATAATGGTGGAGAAGTGGCTTTCATGAATGATTTTAGTAAAAAACTTCAATACACTTTTTCTGAAAGTGGGGAAATAAAAACAAGATTGCAAGTTCAATTCGTTATTGATGTTAAAGGACATTTAATCGGTGCGAGAATTTACAACAAGGCAATAGACGAATTAACTACTCTTGAAAAAGCTGTGTTGAAAGCACTAAATTTAATGCAAGATTGGCATGTAGGCAGGCACAACAATAAATTAGTCAATGTATTAATAACAAAAACAATACATATTGACCTAAATAATTAAAGAAAACCTGTAAAAGTGAGTTTCTCTTTTTAAAGTTCTGCTTTGCAGTAAAAAGAGATGCACAAAATATCTGTATACGGCAAACGGAATGAAATTTCGGGTATCTCATAACAACGATCCCGGACTGTTAAACATACCGCTGATGGGAACTGACCAATATTACCGCTCGAATCTATCCGACGGATCGGTTACCGATTTTGTCGGAAACTTGGTGTATGAGGACAATACGTTGAAACGGATATTGATCGACGGAGGATATATCGAAAATAGTACTTACTATTTTTTCCTGACCGATCATTTGGGAAGCATCCGTGTCGTTGCAGACGCTTCGGGATCGGTCGTGCAAAGAAACCATTTCTACCCTTTCGGGTTGTCTTTTGCCGACAACGAGAATCCTGAAACTCAGCCTTACAAGTTTAACGGTAAAGAGCTCGATCTTTTTCACGGATTGAACTGGTATGACTATCTCGCCCGCGGAATGGACCCGGCTGCAGGAAGGTTTACTGCCATTGACCCTCTCTGCGAGAAATATTTTGCATTATCTCCATACGTGTTTTGCGCAAATAATCCGGTTAACTATATTGATCCTGACGGAATGGATTGGTATGAAGCCAACAATAAGGAAATAATCTGGACAAATTACACAAATCAAAAAGAGTTAGATGACAATAAAATTAAAGGGAAATATTTAGGACAAGCATATGTTGTCTTTAATGGTTCAAAAGATGAAAAATTAGGTAAAGGGAATAACTTTTTTGGAGAAGTTGCCAAATTGGCAGAAATAACAGTTTATGGACCTCAGAGTGCAAGTGATATACAACAATATCAAGGATATAGTATGAGTTCATATCCATCTTTATTTGGCGTAGTAGCAGAAGGTACCTACATAGTCAATCGCCTTAACCCAAATGATCGAAAAGGTCCGTATCAATCAGAATGGACACTAAATAATAGAGGTAAAGTTCCTGCAAATGGAAACATTAATCCTGCTCATCCTGAAAGAAATCCAGGATATTTAACCGGAGTCTTCATTCATCGTCCCAATAACAACGGTTTCGCAGGCACTTATCTAAATAAAAAAACAAATAAAATATCTGGTATTTCTGAAGGATGTTTATTAATATCCCCCAAACAATGGGATAAATTCAATGCACAATTAAATAACATTAAAAATTTCAGATTACAATTAATAAGTAAATAAAATGAATAAAATAATATTAGTATTATTCACTATTTTTATCAGTGCATGCCACAATTCCCATAAATGTTGTAAAGGCTCTGCATTATTAATACCCAAACACAGTTACATAGCAATATATGATAAACCTAACGGTATACAAGTTGATTCCGTTATAAATGACACTATTAATGAAGATTATGTCCTAATCTTCATTAAACAAATAAAAGGGAAATATGCTCAAATTATAGCTCAAAATACAATAAGCAATAATATCGAAAAAAGCGGATGGATAGAATTAAATAATATAGGTATCAATCCGGCATCTACATCTCCTCTTTTTTTATATAAAAAAACGAATGAATATTCCGGCATATCCGATACTATCATTAATCCTCATTGGGGAGATTTATATCCTATAATAAAATGTAAGGGAGAATGGTTATATATAAGAACAAAAGAAAATGGGAAATGGAAACAAGGATGGATGTCTCCAAAGGATCAATGTGACAATCCTTATACTACTTGCAATTAAAAAACTATCGAATTACAAAAAAGGAGGAGCAAATAAACAGTTGGCATAAAATCAAATAAGGAATTTGAAATATCTAATATCTTATTTTCTATGGTAGCTTTAAGAAAAACTTATAACGAATCCGGGGTTTATTCGATAAGTACGGCTGTTCTTATCGACTCCGTGATCAAGAATACCGACCCGTATATCTCCTATATGTCCGAATGGAACGATGAATACTGGTATCAAGGGAAGCAGCAAAAGTATATAAATACGCCTGAAGGGAATATAGAGGTCAGCACAGGTAGGAAGATGTCTTTTTCTTATTGTTACACCAGTAAGGATCATCTCGGATCAATTTGGCACTACTGGAACAGTTTGAACAACAGCAGAGCTAATATTTATTATCCTTCGGGGATTATGCGGGAAAAGAGAAGATCGCCTTACAATTACGGACTGACAGGCAAGGAAATCGTTTATGATAACGGACTGGACAAGTACTTTTTCGGTGCTCGTACATTGTTCGCGCCGATAAACCGTTTCAACCAGCCCAATCCGCTTTGTGAAGAGTATTATCATATAAGCCCCTACGCCTATTGCGCTAATAATTTCATTAATGCGCTTGATCCCACAGGAATGGACATTTGGGAAATTAACAATAAAGGGAGAGTTGTAAATCATATTGAAACGACAGAACATGACGCTTTTTATATGGTGGATAAAAAAGGTATTAGAATTAAAGACAAAGAATTAATCTTTAAATATGGTACGGTGGAAAGTTTTAAATCACAATATTTTGACAAAGAAAAAAATTTATCTTTTGATTATTACAATGTCAAAGGAGACAGTAATGGGAAACAGCTTTTCGAATTTTTTGCGACAAACACTTCTGTTGAATGGAGTCAGTTATTACTAGGAAAAAATGAAACTAATGGACTAAACATTATTTCAACTTCTCATATGAACGATACAGAAAAAGGCATAATATTTTTATATAATAAGCAATATAAATATGGGTATACCATTAGAGGTCATATTCATAATCATCCCAATAATAGTCCCTTTCCCTCTGGTCTAAAAACTCAAAAAGGAGACATACTTTTTGCAAAATATCTAGCTAAATATTCTTCAAAAAATAACAAGTCTACTCCTTTTTTTAAGATTTTTATTCCTAAGCAATTAAAATACATATATTACAATGAGAATTCGGTGGAAACTGATTTTCTTAATGTTATGCCGATACCTTCATTACCTACAATAATTGTTTCACCAAGAAAATAATAAAAGAGCTTATTATGAGAAACTTTTTTTTGTATTATTATATTTCTTTCATCCATTACTTGTAATGGACAAAGTAAAATTTTATCTTTGCAACAAGTTGATATTCAGCAAAAATCTTTTGAAGATATCCTTACAAATATCATAAAATCAGAATCTGATTGTTTTAATCGTAATCAATTTTACTTCCTAAATTTTTTCTTGTCAGGTTTAACAAATAACATTTATTATATATCAATAAATGAAATAACAATCAATTCTCAAATATTAGATTCAATGACTTATTACACAACTTTTAATAATAAAGTTTTTTTTATTCCACAGAAATTTCCCAACAATTTATTTAGAGTCCAACCCACAAAGAAAAAATTTACTATTAAAGAAAAAAATGAAATACCTTGTCCTGGTGGAGATTTTAACTTTTTCATATATGCTACGATAATAAACGGTACATCAGAAACCTTTTTTCAACCAATTTTTAAAACCTGCAGTGAATGAATAGAAATACAAGATATACCAGAAGTATTCCTACTTTATATAAACGTTTAACTAAATAGTTATGAAAAAGATTATTTATATCCTATCACTTATCGCTATCGGTTCGATATATTCCTGCTCTGAAAAAAAACAGAAATATAACAACGAACCCAGCAACTTCTTTTTTAAAGTTCCGGGAACAGATATCGGGATAACCACCTCTAAAGTACCAGGTGCTCAATTTTATGTCGTATTTGCAAAAGATAGCGTTCTACCTTCAGATACCGTTGACTATATAAAGTATGAAACCAATCAATCGACCGAATTAGAATTCGTATTTGACCCCCGTAACAAAAAAGCCATTTACATATTAGCTTCTGACGATATTACAGAAATTAATATTCTTAATGACAGCCTGGAAATACTACGAGAGGCTGAATTCGACTCTCTTTTTTTTGAACCAGCAAAAACCCGATATCGATCTTTTATTTTAAAATATCCATACATTTTTGTAAATATATATCCGAGTCATTATACAATATCAATGACTAAATACGAACCTGTTAATAATTATATAAAAGAAGGTGACATTTATGGTGGTTGGTAAATCTTCTCATACAAGAAATTTTTGACCGAATTTTATATTAAAAAGCGACATCCACAAATCATTCTTTCATCAAGAAAAAATACTCTAATAAAGCATTAGTCATCAACTAATTAAATCCTCATAAATAACTCTTATAAAAATTTTCACCAAATCTATTTTCTTGCTTCGAATAAGCTTCGTAACTTTATCCCCATACAAAGTAACAGTCATTATATTTATCATGCATCCATTTATACATTTACACGTCCATTCTCAATATTCTATTCTTGACGGACAAGCGAGTATACAGGCTTTGGTCGATAAAGCTATGCGTGACGGCATGCGGGGTATTGCCATTACCGATCACGGCAATATGTTCGGTATCAAAGAATTTTATAATTACGTAAATAAAAAAAATGGAGGTGTCAAAAGCGAGATAAAAGACCTGAAAAAAAGAATATCGGACATCGAAAACGGAAAAATAGAATGTGAAGACCGGGATGCCGAACTCTCACGCTGTAAGGCTGAGTTGGAAGAGAAAGAAAAAAAACTCTTCAAACCGATTATCGGTTGCGAAATGTATGTGGCAAGAAACCGCTTACAAGACAAAAACGGTAAACCCGATCAAAGCGGATACCACTTGATCGTTCTTGCAAAAAATCTGAAAGGGTACAAAAACCTGATTAAATTGGTATCAAAAGCTTGGACCGAGGGTTTCTATATGCGTCCAAGAACCGACCGTGTCGAACTGGAAAAATATCATGAAGGGCTGATCGTCGCATCTGCCTGTTTGGGTGGTGAAGTCCCGAAAAAAATAAACAAAGGTTTGCTCGACGAGGCAGAAGAAGCGGTACGATGGTACAAAAACCTGTTCGGTGAAGATTACTATCTGGAATTACAACGGCACAAAGCTACCGTGCCGAATGCCAATCACGAAGCATATCCTTTACAGGTGCAAGCTAATGCCAAAATTCTGGAATATGCAAAAAAATATAATATCAAAGTAATCTGTACCAATGACGTGCATTTTGTTGATGAAGAACATGCAGAGGCTCACGACCGGCTGATCTGCCTGAGTACGGGAAAAGACCTTGATGACCCCAACCGCATGTATTATTCGAAACAGGAGTGGATGAAAACAACCGAAGAGATGAACGCTCTCTTCGCCGATGTTCCCGAAGCTCTTATCAACACCAATGAAATACTGGATAAGGTGGAGTTCTATTCGATCGATCATGCTCCTATCATGCCGACATTCGCTATTCCTGAAGAATTCGGGACAGAAGAAGAGTATCGGAAAAAGTTCACGGAAAAAGATCTGTTCGATGAATTTACTCAGGATGAAAACGGGAATGTCGTTATGGACCAGGTCGCTGCGGAAGCTAAAATAAATACTTTAGGAGGATATGACAAACTATACCGTATCAAACTGGAAGCAGACTATTTAAAGAAATTAGCTTTCGACGGGGCAAAAACTCGTTATGGAGATCCATTAAGCCCGGATGTAAAGGAACGGCTGATCTTCGAGCTCCATATTATGAAAACAATGGGTTTCCCGGGATACTTCTTGATCGTGCAGGACTTTATCGCCGCAGCACGCAACATGGGGGTATCGGTAGGTCCGGGGCGAGGATCGGCTGCCGGATCGGCAGTTGCCTACTGTCTCGGGATTACCCAGATAGACCCGATACAATATGACTTGCTGTTCGAGCGTTTTTTGAATCCCGACCGTATTTCTTTACCGGATATAGACATCGACTTCGACGACGACGGACGAGGAGAAGTACTTCGTTGGGTAACCGACAAATACGGGCACGAAAAGGTAGCTCATATTATTACCTACGGTACTATGGCAACCAAAATGGCTATCAAAGATGTTGCCAGAGTAGAGAAATTGCCTCTTTCCGAATCAGACCGTCTCACAAAACTGATTCCCGACAGATTGCCTGAAATAGACGGTAAATCTCCTAAAATCAATCTAAAAAATTGTATTGCCGCAGTTCCCGAATTGCAACAAGCCTGCGAATCGGAAAATATGTTGATACGCGACACGATGAAATACGCTCGTATGCTTGAGGGAAACGTTCGGGGTACGGGTGTCCATGCTTGCGGGACGATTATTTGTCGAGATGATATTACCGATTGGGTTCCGGTAAGTACTGCCGATGATAAAGAGACCGGTGAAAAAATGCTGGTCACTCAATATGAAGGTTCGGTAATCGAAGATACGGGATTGATAAAAATGGACTTCCTGGGATTGAAAACACTATCGATTATCAAAGAAGCCGTAGCGAATATAAAATCTCACCGAGGCATCGATATCGATATCGACAAAATATCGATAAACGACGATGCGACCTATAAATTGTACAGCGAAGGGAAAACCGTGGGAACATTCCAGTTTGAATCGGCCGGAATGCAAAAATATTTGCGCGAACTGCAACCGACGACCTTTGAAGACCTCATCGCCATGAATGCTCTCTATCGACCAGGACCTATGGATTATATTCCGCAGTTTATCGACCGGAAACATGGAAGAGAGCCAATCGTATACGATATTCCGATTATGGAAAAGTACCTGAAAGATACTTACGGAATTACAGTGTATCAAGAACAGGTGATGCTTCTCTCACGGTTATTGGCAGACTTTACACGCGGACAGTCCGATGCTTTGCGTAAAGCGATGGGAAAAAAATTAAAGGATAAACTGGATGCTTTAAAACCGCTGTTTATAAATAACGGACAAAAAAACGGGCACGATCCCAAAACTTTGGAAAAAATCTGGGCTGACTGGGAAAAATTCGCATCGTACGCATTCAACAAGTCTCATGCGACATGCTACTCTTGGGTGGCTTACCAGACAGCTTACCTGAAGGCCAACTACCCTTCGGAATATATGGCAGCCGTGATGAGCCGCAATATCTCGAATATTACGGAAATCACCAAACTCATGGATGAATGTAAAGCTATGGGTATTAAAGTGCTCGGTCCGGATGTAAACGAAAGTAATTTGAAATTCAACGTTAACAAAGACGGCAATATCCGCTTCGGATTGGGAGCTGTAAAAGGTGTAGGAGAAAGTGCTGTCCGCAGTATTATGGAAGAAAGAGAGAAAAACGGTCCGTTCACCAGTATTTTTGATTTTGTGCAACGGGTCAATTTGAATGCTTGTAACAAGAAGAATATAGAAAGTCTTGCCTTATCCGGAGGATTCGACAGTTTTCCGGAAATAAAAAGAGAACAATATTTCGCTCAAAACAGTAAAGGTGAAGTTTTCCTCGAAACCCTTGTTCGCTACGGTAACAAATATCAAGTAGATAAAGCGGCTCAAATTAACTCTCTGTTCGGAGGAAGCGATGCTATAGAAGTAGCCAAGCCCGAAATTCCCGCTGCCGAAAGCTGGTCTGATTTGGAACGACTGGAAAAGGAACGGGATTTAGTAGGAATTTACCTGTCTGCACATCCTCTGGACGACTATGCTTTGACTCTCGAATATGGATGCAATACCCGAATGAGCGAACTGGAAGACCGTCAAGCCTTAATCAATAAAGATATTGTCATGGGCGGTATCGTAACAGGTTTCAGAGAAGGAATGACAAAAACCGGTAAACCATTCGGAATTCTAAAAATCGAGGATTATTCAGGATCTGCCGAGATACCTCTTTTCGGAAAAGATTTCGTCGATTTCCGGAAATTCGGATATAACGGCATGTATCTGCTTATCAAAGCAAAATGTCAACCCCGAAAATTCAATGAAAGCGTTCTGGACATACGGATCGTCTCGATAGAGTTATTGCAAGACGTAAAAAATAAATTATTGGAAAGTCTTACTGTAGTAATTCCGATCGACCAGATCAACAACGGTATAATAGAGCCGCTGACAGACCTGCTCAAACCCGATAAAGAATCGAATACCGAACTTTTCTTCGAAATCTATGATCCTGAAGAAAAATATCAAGTAAAGCTTTTCGCCCGATCACACAAGGTTAACGTAACAAAAGACCTAATCCGATTTATCGAAGATAACAACGGATTATCATTCAAGATAAACGGAATTTCCCGAAAAGAGATGCAACGCAATACCGAAGAGGCCGAAGATGAACTGGTACTATACGGGACAGAGGCATCGGCTTAAAAACATATTTATAATTCATCGAACAAATAGGATTGGTTTATTGTTTTTTTATAACTTTGTTAGACTTTTGAAAACCATTATAAATTAAAATTTTAATACTTCAAAATCATGGCATTACAAATTACAGATGCAAACTACAAAGAGCTTCTCGCTTCGGACAAGCTCGTAGTAATTGATTTTTGGGCGGAATGGTGCGGTCCATGTCGCAGTATCGCCCCAGCCGTTGAAGAACTGGCCGCCGAATTCGAAGACAAGGCGATTATAGGAAAATATAATGTCGATAACGACAATGAGTTGAGTGAAGAATACAGCATCCGCAGCATTCCTACTCTTTTATTTTTCAAAGAAGGCAAACTTGTCGATAAACAAGTAGGTGCATCTTCTAAAGCCAATCTGAAAGCAAAAATCGAAGCTAACTTATAAAATATAGAATATCAGAGAAAGATTGTATGGAGAATTTCATACAGTCTTTCTTTCTACCGACTCTCCTCCCAATTTGTTTTTAGAATTTTACCCATTAAAACTGAAAACATCATGAGAACTTTCATGTTAATCGTTTCGATGACGACCTTCATATTAACCGGATGTCATCAACAAAAGAAAAGCGAGAGTCTGGTTATCGAAATGACCAATCCCACAGACCGTTACCGGAATAATGCAGGTATTGTTATCGAACGTAGCCAATTAAATAATCCGGACTCTACATTACTACCTGTCCTTTACGATAACAACGGAAAACCAATCGTCTCTCAACTTGATGACATAGATCAAGACGGGCAATGGGACGAACTCGCATTTATCTGCAATTTTGCTCCGAATGAAAACCGTACTGCAACACTTACATGGGTAACTTCGGAGAAATATCCGACTTTTAAAGATTCTATACAAACGTCTGCAGGTAAAGAGTCATTTAAACAATTTACCGCTTCAGGAGACTCTATTCTGCAAGAAGCCGACTCTATCGGATTAGGTGAAATAGCAGTCTATTCGAACAAGGCAACCTACCCTATAGGAAAACCGAACTATTTATTGATAAGCGAAGGTCCGGTAAGAAGAATTTACGGAATAGACCTAAAAGAAAGTAAAGTATCTGCCGGCCGTATAGCAGAGATGGTAACAATCTGGGCAGGACATAAAGGTTATGAAAAGGAAATAGCATTAATAAATATGCCTCCGAACACACTCCTACTCACAGGTATAAAAGATAATGTTCTGAATCGAGATACCACTTTCCGAGCTTACGAATATGGTTATGTCGCTCTAATGGCGCATACTTTAGAAAAAAAATCATACTATACGGGAATGGCGATCATTATTCCTGATGAATATTATACCCGACGTGGCTATACTGCTTATAAAGGTCTTAATCTGTGGTATGCAGAATTGAAACCGAATGCAGAAAACAAAGTGACTTTTTATGTATACGGTGCCAAAGAAAAAGATAACGAAGGATTTCGCAGCGCCGACTATTTTGAAGAATTTATCGATTACGAAACTCTCTACATCGATAACCCGATAGAAATAAATCTTGTAAATTAATATATGGACGAAGGCCGCCTCAAACAAAAAGTACAAATCGTAATCGTATCTTGTTCTGTCATTCTGATGACTGGAAAATTCATTGCATTTTTTATGACTAATTCGGTCGGAATTCTGACCGATGCGATGGAAAGTATTGTAAACGTGGCTGCCGGATTCATCGGTTTATACAGCCTTCATCTTGCGGCAAAACCTAAAGATGAAGGTCACCCTTTCGGTCATGGGAAAATAGAACTTATTTCAGCTTCTATAGAAGGTCTCCTCATTATTCTCGCCGGGGTATTAATCGTTTTTGAAGGCATCAAGCGGCTGTTTATTCCCTCTGTAATCGAAAAACTGGATATCGGTATTTACATAATCGCCGGTGCCGGAATTATCAACTATTTATTGGGATATTATAGTATCCGCACCGGAAAAAAATATGATTCTATCGCTTTGGTTGCCGGAGGAAAACATCTTCAATCCGACACTTATTCGAGTATAGGCTTAGTCATCGGATTAATTCTGATGTATATTACCCGAATAAGATGGATAGACAGTGCCTTGGCATTAATTTTCGGAACTATTATTATTTTCACGGGAATCTCCATACTTAAAAAAACGGTTGCCAACCTCATGGACAAAGCCGATAAAAAAATTCTCAGCATAATCGCCGATATAATATCAAAAAACAGGCAACCCGACTGGATAGACATCCACAACCTGAAAATGGTAAAATACGGTAGTTATTATTATATAGACTGCGATCTTACTCTTCCTTGGTACTATAATATAGAAGAGGGTCACTCGGCTTGCAGAAATCTGGAAAAGACTATATGTAAAGGGTTTACCGATAAAATTTCATTCTCGGTACATTCAGATTCCTGTGCTAAATCTTATTGCAGACACTGTCAAGTGACGAACTGCACATATCGTAAACAAACATTCGTTTCACCTCTACAACTTACGCTCAAGGAAATTACAGAGAGCGATGAAGAACGTAATGAATAAAATTCTCTACAAAAAGAAATCTTTAGAACTATTCAGAAAAAGAAATCCTTGCACGTGTGAACAACTCCCATATCTCCGATTGTTATAGTAAAACAGCGCAATCTATAATTACTGAATAATAATGAGAGCATACGATTGCAAAATCGGGGGTTCCTATGCTTCTCCAGTTATATTTCCTTCATAACCGGAACCGGAAGGATAAAATTTCTGAATATGAGAAAACTTATTCTTGCATCTGTCATGATGCTTATGGCAACAGCCTTTTCTTTCGGGCAAATGGATATTGGATTCGGCCCTAAAATCGGATTAAATCTAACGAACATGACAAACTCAAACATGAGGATAAAACCGGGCATAGTAGTCGGAGCATTCGCAAACATGCGAATAAATGATTACTTAGGGGTTCAACCTGAAATACTATTTTCCATGCAAGGGACTAAAAAAAATGATTATACACTGAAAATGAATTATTTCAACATCCCGATCATGGCAAAAGCCTACATGTGGAAAGGTTTAAATCTTGAACTCGGACCACAGTTCGGATTCCGGACAAAAGCTTCCAGTGAAGAAGGAGATATAAGTGTGAATGTAAAAGACGAAACAAAAATCTTCGATTTTGCAATCGGTGTTGGATTGGCCTATGAAACAGAAATGGGACTCACTGCGGGATTCAGATATCTGATCAGTGCAACCAAAGCTATCGATCATGAAAAAAACAAGAACAGTGTATTTCAACTTACTTTAGGATGGATGTTCTAAAAAAAGAAAGAACATAGTTTTTAGAAAAAAGTGTCAAAACTCTCTTTGAGAAAATGGACTTTTAATTTGAAACTTGACATCTTTCACCGATTATAAAAAAGCCGTATCACTACTCGAAAAATAGAATTGATACGGCTTTTTACGTTTACCAGTCACAATCTAATAACTTTTCAAAGTGTTCATCTTAGAGCCTATCTAAATTTTCCAACAAAAAATATTATCAGGTCATTTTTGTACTTTCTTCCGGTCTTTTTTCCCGTTTTTTCTCGTCAGATAGCCCATAAAAATGATAAAATATCCTCGAAAGAATCTCTCAAAACTGACTCAAGTAAAATTTTGACAAACTCTTAATTTTGACACCTATTGATTTTTATAAAATGCGAAACGATAAAACCATCCGGTCCATTATACCAATATACAACATTTACTCTAACAAAATTAAAATAACTTAAGTAGAAAAATAGACCACGAAAACCCAAAAAAAGACAACAATATTCTTATTTTATTATATTATTTTTGTTGCATAATCAACTATGGGATATACAACCATATCGTTGTGGAGGCCATATCCCTGCCATAATTATAAATTATTTCCACTGGAGGCCTCCCGGTAAATAAAAACTTGATATATATGAAAAGATTTGTACTTGCATCTGTCATGTTATTTTTAGCTACCGCCTTTTCTTTTTCTCAAGAAATCGCATTCGGAGTAAAAGCGGGGTTATCTCTTTCGAACCTGACAAATAGTAGTTTGAACGTCCGTCCGGGACTCGTAATCGGAGGTTTCGCCAACATTCGTTTTAATGATTATGTTGCTTTGCAACCGGAACTACAATATGCCATGCAAGGAGGTAAATACGATGATCTGACAACTAAACTGGACTACATTCAAATTCCGGTTATGGTAAAAGGATATATGTGGAAAGGATTAAATATCGAAGCCGGTCCGCAATTCGGATTCCGCACGGTCGGTAAAGAAAAAATCAACGGTAAAAATTACAGCATAAAAGATGCCACGAATGTTTTTGATTTCGCAATCGGTGTAGGATTGGGATATGAAACCGAAATGGGACTTACAGCCGGTTTCCGGTATCTAATCAGTGCAACTGATGCCTTTGACGGCGCTGACGCTAAAAATAGCGTATTCCAGCTTACCTTAGGATGGAAATTCTAATATATTGAGATATCTATAAAAACAGGCCGGGAAAATCTGAAAATTTTCCCGGCCTGTTTTTATAATTAGAAAATTTAAATGAACTCTAAAAGCCTGTCTGATAATTAAAAATAGAAATCATATTTCTTTTTTTCGCTATATTTGTCAAATACAACATATACAATTAAAAGATTCATCCCAAATAAAAAGTTATGACACATAAACATTTTAAAATTATATTAGTAACATTATTATGTTTATGCGGAAAAGAAATTTCCGCAAAAAAAATCGAAGTACAATCACCCGATGGTAAACTGAAAGTAAATATTGAATTGAAAGACAAAATATATTACTCAATATATTCGGGAAAAGATCTGTTGTTGGACAACTGTTCATTATCAATGATACTGAACAATGAAGTGCTAGGAGAGCAACCGAAATTACAAGCCATGAAACGAGGCAAGATCGATGAAAGCATAAAGCGAGAGATTCCTCTGAAAAATGCGATTGTCGAGAACCACTGCAATACTTTATATCTGAAAATGAGGGGAAATTATGCCATTGAATTTCGTGTATTCAATAAAGGATTGGCCTACCGTTTTATTACAAACAAAAAGGGCGAGATTGAAATTATGGGAGAAAATTTCGCTATCCATTTCCCTGCAGATTATTTGGCTCATCTATCTCAGCCGGATGGTTTTAAAACATCATACGAATATCCATATACACATGTTCGAACTAAAGATTACAAGCATACAGACCGAATGAGTTATCTACCCGTACTTCTGGAAACAGATAAACAATACAAAATATTGATATCCGAGGCAGACTTGCAGGATTATCCTTGCATGTTTTTGCAAAGTACGGGAAATAACGGCATGCAATCTCTTTTCCCAAAGTGTCCGCTGGAGTTTGGTGAAGATGGTGACCGTAGTCTGAAAATACTAAAAGAGGCAGATTACATCGCCAAAACATCCGGTAAAAGAAATTTTCCATGGCGTTTCTTTGTAATCTCCGACAACGATAAAGATATTGTAGCCAATGAAATGGTCTATATCCTTTCTTCTCCTTGCGAACTGGAAGATTATAGCTGGATTAAGCCCGGGCAAGTAAGTTGGGAATGGTGGCATGACACCCGTTTATACGGCGTCGATTTCCGTTCCGGTTACAATATGGATTCTTATAAATATTATATCGATTTTGCTTCGACATTCGGCATCCCCTATATCATTATGGACGAAGGCTGGGCAAAGAGTACCCGTGACCCGTTTACTCCGAATCCGACAATCGACTTGCAGGAGTTAATTAAATACGGTCGAGAACGTAATGTAAAGATTGTATTGTGGTTGACTTGGCTGACTGTAGAAAACCACTTCGATTTGTTCAAGACTTTTGCCGATTGGGGTATTGCCGGTGTAAAGATCGACTTTATGGATCGAAGCGACCAATGGATGGTAAACTATTATGAGCGTGTAGCAAAAGAAGCGGCAAAACATAAATTATTCGTAGACTTTCATGGTTCGTTCAAACCCGCAGGATTAGAACGCAGATATCCGAATGTGCTTTCGTATGAAGGTGTGCTGGGTATGGAACAAGGAGGTAACTGTAAACCGGAAAACTCTATCTACCTTCCATTCATGCGTAATGCGGTAGGGCCCATGGATTTTACTCCCGGTTCTATGTTCTCCGCACAACCGGAAGATAACCGATCTACTCGTGCTAATGCAATGGGATCGGGAACACGAACCTACCAAATGGCCTTGTTTATCGTATTTGAAAGCGGATTGCAAATGCTGGCCGATAATCCGGTATATTATTATCGTGAACGCCCTTGTACTGAATTTATAGCCAATGTACCCGTAGTTTGGGATGAAACAAGAGTATTGGATGCTAAAGTCGGAGAATATGTTGTTATTGCCCGTCGCAATAAAGATAAATGGTTCATCGGTGCTATCACCAACGACACAGGACGTACTATTGAAGTAAATCTGGACTTCCTCCCGGAAAATAAAAAACTGCACCTGACCTATTTTGAAGATGGCATCAACGCAGACCGTCAGGCAATGGACTATAAAAAGAAGGCAACAGAAGTGACAAATTCTACAAAGCTAACCATGAAATTGGTACGTAACGGCGGATGGGCCGGCAGGATCGAATAGAAACTCTCAGAAAAACGATAGGACACCCCTTAATTAACGGATGTCCTATTATTTTTCTATATTAGCACGAATATATATCAAACCATATCTCAATGCCTATCTGAATTTTTCAATAAAAATATTATCAAAAGAAAATTCTCTCCGATCCGTGCAAGATTCAAACAGGCTTCTAAAGGCTCTCTAAAATTCTTTTCAAAACTACTTGTGCCGATATTTCCCGATTGGCAGCTTCAGGAATAACTATCGATTGAGGGCTCTCAATCACTTCATCGGTGACGATCATATTTCGTCTTACCGGCAAACAGTGCATAAAATATGCATTATTCGTTAAAGCCATTTTCTCCGCATCTACAGTCCAAGACCGGTCGGTATTAATTACTTTTCCATAATTCGGATCGGTATAAGCCGACCAATTTTTGGCATAAATAAAATCCGCACCTTCGAATGCTTTACGCTGATCATATTCCACACGAGCCTTACCGACAAATTTAGGATCGAGTTCATATCCTTCAGGATGCGTAATTACAAAATCATAATCCGTCTCATTCATCCATTCGGCAAAAGAATTAGCAACTGCCTGAGGCAAAGACTTAGGATGCGGAGCCCATGTCAATACGACTTTGGGACGAGCCGTTTTTTTATACTCCTCTATTGTAATCAAATCGGCAAAACTTTGTAAAGGATGGCGAGTAGCCGCTTCCATACTGAACACCGGACGACCGGAATATTGTATGAACTGATTGATGATCTTTTCTTCATAATCATCTGCCTTGTTCTCGAAACGGGCAAAAGAACGTACACCGATCACATCACAATAACAACCGATCACAGGAATAGCTTCGAGCAAATGTTCGGTCTTATCACCGTCCATAACCACTCCCCGCTCGGTCTCGAGCTTCCATGCCCCCTGATTGATATCGAGCACCATCACATTCATACCCAAATTCATTGCAGCTTTTTGAGTACTCAAACGTGTGCGTAAACTGGAGTTGAAAAATATCATTATCAGGGTCTTATTCTTACCCAACTCTTTATATCCGAAACGATTGGCTTTCACTTCGAAAGCTTCTTTCAGGGCAATATTCAAATCGCCCAAATCCTTTACATTGGTAAAATGTCTCATAAGTACGTTTTTAATAAATTCAGTCCGAGAACAAACCCCTACTACGCTTCAGTAATCATCGAGTTTGTCCGTCTCCCTGTATAATATATTTATAAGTCGTAATTTCCGGTAACGCCATAGGTCCTCTGGCGTGCAATTTTTGTGTACTGATTCCGATTTCCGCCCCGAAACCGAATTGACCGCCATCGGTAAAAGCTGTAGAAACATTCGTATATACACATGCTGCATCCACTTCTTTACAAAAACGCTGCATAGCTGCGTCATTCTCACTGACAATAGATTCGCTGTGTCTCGATGAATAGCGACAAATATGCTCCAAAGCTTCGTCAATGCCAGCGACCGTTTTTATTGCCATTTTATAGTCCAGAAACTCTGTTCCGAAAGATTCTTCATCAGCCGGTTGCAAAAGCTCTGCCGGGTATTTTCCCTGTAAAGCCGAATATGCTGCCGGATCAGCATATATAATCACCCGGTTTTTTTCTAATGGTGCACATAATTCGGGTAAATCGGCGAGACGAGATGAATCTATCACAAGACAATCAAGAGCATTACATACACTCACCCTTCGGGTCTTGGCATTATTAATAATCGCAGCCCCTTTCTTCACATCTCCTGATGATTCGAAATAAGTATGACAAATGCCTGCTCCTGTTTCAATAACCGGAACGCGAGCATTATCCCGAACATATTCGATCAGGCCTTTACTTCCCCGAGGAATAATTAAATCGACATAATCGACTGCTGTTAATAACTGCATTGTAGCCTCCCGGTCATTAGGGAGCAAATATACTGTATTTGAATCGATTCCAAACTTTATCAACACCTTGTTAATAACGTTTATAATTGCAGTATTAGAACACGCAGCATCCGATCCGCCTTTTAAAATACATGCATTACCGGATTTCAAACAAAGCGAGAAAACATCGAAACTGACATTCGGACGTGCTTCATATATAATACCGATCACACCGAACGGAACAGAAACTTTAGTAATCGTCATCCCATTAGGACGAGTCGTCTCACTCAGCACTTTTCCCAAAGGTGAAGGTAATTCCGCTA
>ERZ791626.983-NODE-983-length-25232-cov-2.768797_pt1 | contig 25232 bp, 17 predicted proteins | sample MGYA00510266_ERZ791626 | MGnify/ENA primary metagenome ERZ791626 (study PRJEB30046, sample SAMN00715208) | human gut metagenome | study: EMG produced TPA metagenomics assembly of the A metagenome-wide association study of gut microbiota in type 2...
CTTGCATGTGTTAGGCACGCCGCCAGCGTTCGTCCTGAGCCAGGATCAAACTCTCAATAAAATGGTATCTTAAAGCCGAAGCTCTAAAATCAATTTACTTAAGTTCGCTCTTAGCTTTACTCAAGAATTTTCGTTGGCTATTCAAAGAATCTCATTTTCAGATATTCATCGAACAACTTATCTTTTGTTCCTCTCGGAACTAAATTGTCCAAGGTGTTTGTTCATGTTTCTCGTTGTTTAATTTACAAGGTGCACTCGCGTTTCCGCACCGCTCATAAAAGAGCTTGTTCATTATATCACATCATCTCGAGTTTGTCAAGAACTTTTTCAAATCCTTTTTTGATTCGCTCGATTTTGTTGCGATCGCTTCCCGAAGAAAGCTTATTGATTATATCATATCGTTTTGAGCTTGTCAAGAACTTTTTTCAAATTCTTTTGAACTTTCTCAGCCCGATCTTCAAAATCAAGCGTTCTCTCGAACGCAGGAATCATTATACCAGTTTCTCGGCAAAAGTCAACACAAATTTCGCCGTCTTTTTCCACAAATGCCGCCCTGTACCAATTGTCTGTTTTGACAGCTATCCACATCTTGTGTGTACAAAAACGAGGACGCCCTATCGGGCGCCCTCAGGATCTTTTATCGTATTACTCCGCGTCTTCGATGAGGCCGTAGCCGCTGTCCTTTCTCTTATAGACAACTGCGAACGCTCCGTCGTTGTCTTCATCACGGAAGGCAAAGAACGTGTGTTCCAGCAGGTTCATCTGCAAGATGGCTTCTTCTCTCGTCATCGGCTTCATGTTGAATTCCTTCTTGCGCACGATCTCAAACGTGCCCTCCTCCGGCTCTTCGGGCGCGAACGAGGTAACGTCCGGCGTGCGGACAAAGGCGTCCTGCCGCAGGCGGCGGGAGAGTCTGGTCTTATTCTTGCGGATCTGCCGCTCCATCGTGGCGACCGCTGCGTCGATCGACGCAAACATATCCGACGTGCTCTCGCGTGCGCGGAAGTACATATTCGACGCGTGTACAGTGATCTCTGCAATGTTCCGGTCCTTGTCTACGCTGAACGTAACCAGCGCTTCGGCGTCATCGCCAAAGAACCGCTCCAGCTTCATGACCTTCTTTTCGGCATACTTATGAACGTTCTCCGGGAGGTTGACTTTCTTCTCGGTGTACTGAAATCTCATATAAGCCGCTCCTTTCGTTTTTGCCTCTGCCAGAGGATCGGAGCTTGCGTTTGTCTCTCCTGTTCCTCTGTATCTACAGGATATCACATTTTGCACAATTTTTCAATCCCATATGTGCCCGTTTTAGTAAATATTCTGTAAACAGACTTTTACGAGAGTTTGTCCATCAGCTCCCGCAGCGAAATCCCGAAAAATCTCGCCAGCGCCACCATGTTTCTCGTACTGATGGCGCGCTGCCGGCCGGACAGAATGTGCCGGATGGTCCCCGCATCAATGCCCGTCTGCCGGGAGAGCTGGCTAGACCCCACCGCGCGCTCGCGCATCCAGCAGCCAAGCTTCTCGGCCGCTTTCTCATACTCCCGCACCGCTTACTTCTCCTGCTGCAGAAGCTGCTTCATAACGCTGTTATAGATGATCTCCGCCTTCTGCTCAAACGCCCGCTGCAAAACTCTTCCCTGCGTCTTGCTCGGCGCGGTCAGCTCCAGCTTCATAAGGCTCCCCACGTCGTCTCTTAAGTACATCCGCACCGCGCAGCTCCCGTCCTCCTGCTCAACGACCTCGCTTTTCACGAACTCACTGCGCCGGGTCTTCGCGTTATATTTGTCCACGGCCGCTTTTGCCCGCTGCATCACCGGGAACGCAATCGAGTCGCGCGTCACTTCCTCCTGCTCGCGTCCTTTTTCGGTAATCACATACGTCTCGTCCGAAAGCTGCTCAAGATGTCCGCTCTCAACCATCTGCGGCACTGCAATACTCACATCAAAATAGCTGAGCCGATCGTCCTGATAGCACAGCTCATAGATCTTCTGCAGCGTCAGCGGATACTTCGCCGTCGCCGCCACAAACAGGATCAAAACCTTCACATCCAGCATGTCCCGGATGAATCCGCGTTCTTCCATTTCAGTCACCTCTTTGGCAAGGATTTCTAACATGCTTATAGTATACCATAAAAGCTGTTGAAAACACAAGGATTTTGACGAACACGCAAATTTTCTTCCAACATTTACAGCTTGCCTTTTACCACGCACTGGCGTAAAAAGAAAAGCAAGGAGGGAAACCCAATGAAAAGAAAAATTTTCACATTCGTATCAACTCTGGCGCTTTCTGCCGCGCTGATCATCTCCGCGCAGGCAGCGTCCCCCACCTGCACCACCCGCAGCCGAACGTTCTGCTTTGGGCAAAGCGTCTGCATCCCCTGTCCGCCGTCCGTCTGCCAGCCCAGCTCCTGCCCGTCCGCACCGAATACCCCGACGCTCCCGGACGAGCCCGAAACGCCGGACACGCCGAGCACGCCCGATGTTCCCGAAACACCGGACACCGGCAGCAGCGAAAGCTACGCCCAGCAGGTCCTGACCCTCGTCAACCGCGAGCGCGCAGCAAACGGCCTTTCGGCGCTCAAGCTTGACGACACGCTCAGCCGCTATGCCGCCGTCAAATCCCAGGACATGCACGACAACGGCTACTTCAGCCACACCAGCCCCACCTACGGCTCGCCCTTCGACATGATGAAGTCCTTCGGCATCACCTACAACTATGCCGGCGAAAACATCGCCATGGGCTATTCGAGCCCCGATGCCGTTGTGACCGCGTGGATGAACTCCGCCGGCCATCGCGCAAACATCCTCTCCGCGAACTTCACCGCCATGGGCCTCGGCTACGTCGCAGATGGCGGATATTGGACGCAGTGGTTCATTGGCTAACGCCTGGCTAAAAAAGCGGCGCTTTTTAGCCAAAGGGGACTGCACCTCGACTGCGCGCATAATTTTGCCCCTTTGGGGCAAAATTCTACACTTGCGAGGTGAGAAGTATGTTTCCGGTCGGCGGAGCCGCCGGATAACATGGATTTCCAATTTCTTTCACGCCTGCGGGCGTGAAACTCTGCGAGGCTTTTTATGCCTACATAGAAAGAGAAAAGCGCTTTCCCGACTTCCCCGCTATATGGCGGGGTCTTTTTTTGCCCTCTTTTGCCGAACAGGTCGCGTGAAAGGCTTCCGCTTCATATTCTATTGTAACGAATATCAGAAAAGAGGGGATGCGTTTGCTTCACACCTTTGCCGTCCTCGGCGGCGATGCGCGCCAGCATTATCTCGCTGAGCTTCTGACCGCCTCCGGCTTCACGGTCCATACCTTTGCCGTCCCGGAGCTTCCGAACACTGCCGCTTCCTTGGAGGAATCCGTTTCGCAGGCCGACGCGGTCTGTCTGCCCCCCCCCGCCGTCACCTCCGGTGCGATCACAGGTCTCTCAGGCCTCACACCCGCGCACCTTTTAAGCCTCCTGCCGGAGCGCGCCGTCGTCTTTGGCGGCGGCCTCGGCGCCTTTAAAACGCTCCTGCAAAAGACGAACACACCCTATTATGATCTCCTGCAAAATTCCGCTCTCGCCATCGAAAATGCCTCTCTCACCGCCGAAGGCGCGCTTCTTCTCGCGCTGCAAGCGATGCCCATCGCCATCCGGGATTCTGCCGTCCTTGTTACCGGCTTCGGCCGCATCGGGAAAAGCCTTTCCGCCAAACTCCATGCCCTCGGCGCGCACGTCACAATCACGACGCGCGATCCGAAGAACTTCCCCGCCATCGAGCAGCTCTCCTGCACCCCCGACGAAACCGGCCGCTACCGCGAAGGCCTATCGCAATACGACGCCATCTTCAATACCGTCCCCGCACCCATCTTCTCAGTTGAGCAACTGAAAGCGCTCCATCCCGACTGCTTTTACATCGAGCTTGCGTCCAGCCCCGGCGGCATTTCCCCCGACGCGCCAAAACCCGCCCATTACATCCCAGCCCCCGGTCTTCCCGGCAGAACCGCCCCGAAGACCGCCGCGCAGCTTATTTTCCGCGCCATGTGCGATTCCCCCTATCTATCCCAACCGGAGGTCTTATGAAACATCCTGTTATCGGCTTTGCCATGTGCGGCTCGTTCTGCACCTTTGCTCCCGTTCTCGAAGCCCTCGAAGAGCTCCATACCGTCTTCCCCGATATTATCCCGATTATGTCAGACACAAGCTATGAAACCGATTCCCGCTTCGGGGATGCTTCCTCCTTCCGCGAACGGCTGGAGGCCATCTGCTCCCATGAAATCCTCCATACCATCCCGCAGGTCGAGCCCATCGGCCCGAAAGCTCTTTTAGACGCGCTCGTCATCGCCCCCTGCACGGGAAACACGATTGCAAAGCTCGCAAACGGCATCGCCGACACCCCCGTCACACTTGCCGCCAAAGCCCACCTCCGCAACGAAGCGCCCATCATTCTCGCCGTCTCTACCAACGACGCGCTCGCCGGAAACGCTGCGAACATCGGCGCGCTTCTGAACCGCAAGCACTATTATTTCGTCCCCTTCCGGCAGGACAGTCCCCAGAAAAAGCCGCGCTCCATGGTCGCCGACTTCTCCAAATTGACCGACACCGTCTGCCACGCCCTGCAAGGCGAACAGATTCAGCCGATCCTATTGTAAACAGGCCGCAAAAAACCGCTGCAAGAGTCCTCCTCTTACAGCGGGTCAATTGATATTCCTATTTGCGCATTAAACCGACGCAATCGTAATACGGCTTCGTCGCAATCAGCGCCTTGTTCTCCAAAAACGGCGTATGCATCAGCGTAATGACGGCGTAGTCGCATTCGGCCATCGCCTCTTCGAGCGTATGGTTCTGGAACCCGGCCACGTCACCCTTGATGAACGGCTCGCAGGCAATCACTTCATAGCCCTTGCCCTTCAGGATGTTCGCAAACAGCACCGACGGGCTCTCGCGCGTGTCGTCGATATTTGCCTTAAAGCTCATACCGAGCACCGCGATCTTCGCCCCGGGCTTCACATCCTTGCCGATCCGCTCGGCCACCCATTCGGGCTTCCCGTCGTTGACCGTCCGCGCCTCGTAGATGAGCGGCGTAATGTCCTCGAACTTTTCATGGATGAACCACGGGTCGACCGCGATGCAGTGTCCGCCCACACCCACACCCGGGGTGTGCACGTTCACGCGCGGATGGCAGTTGGCCAGTTCAATCAGGTTAAACACGTCAATTCCCAGCCGGTCGCAGACCTTGCTGAGCTCATTTGCATAGGCGATGTTGATATCGCGGAACGTATTTTCCGTCAGCTTGCACATCTCTGCCGTCAAGTCGTCCGTCAGACGGATGGTGCCCTTCGTGACGACCTTCTCATAGATGGACTTGGCATACTCCGCCGCCTCCGGGCGATTCGAGCCGATGATCCGGTCGTTCTCACGCAGCTCAATGAGCATTCTCCCGGGGATAATCCGCTCCGGGCAGTGTGCCGTCATAAACTGAGATTTATCCATCCCGCTCACTTCGGCCACAATCGACTCCACCAGCCGCGTCGAATAAGGAGGCGAGGTCGACTCCAGCACGCAGAGGTCTCCCGGTTTTGCGACCGATCCCACCTCGCGCGCCGCGGACTCCACAAAGCGCATGTCCGATACCCGCTTGTGGTCCTCCGTCTCCCTATACGGCGTCTGCACCGCAATGATAAACACGTCGGCTGGCTCCGGCTTTGCCACAAAATGCAGCCGCCCAGTTTCCAAAGCCTTCGTCAGCGCGTCCTGAAGCCCAGGCTCTACAATATGGATTTTGCCGTCGTTCAGCTGATCAACAACTTCCTGCTTTACATCGAAGCCGCAGACCTCGAACCCCGCCAGCGTAAAGGTAATGGCAGTCGGCAGACCAATGTAGCCGCAGCCCATAATTTCAATTTTTTTCATTGGGAAGCTCCCTTTCTCATTGACTCACTTGGGAGTATCATACCCCATTTTTCACGCTTTTGCAAGCAGTTCCTGCACCCGGTCGACCTTCTCCCACGGAAGATCGAGCTCGGGTCTTCCAAAGTGGCCGTAGGCCGCAACCTGCTGATAAATCGGCCGGCGCAGATTGAGCGTCCTGATAATCGCCGACGGACGAAGATCAAAGCACTCGCGCACGATCTCGCCGAGACGTTCATCGGGCACCTTGCCCGTGCCGTAGCTGTCAACGAGCACAGACACCGGCTGTGCCACACCGATGGCGTAGGCAAGTTCGAGCTGGCACTTATCAGCCAATCCCGCCGCAACCAGATTCTTCGCAATATACCGCGCCATGTAAGCTGCGCTCCGGTCGACCTTCGTGGGGTCCTTGCCCGAGAACGCGCCGCCGCCGTGCGCCGCATACCCGCCGTAGGTGTCGACGATGATCTTGCGCCCGGTAAGGCCGGAGTCGCCCACCGGACCGCCGATGACAAACCGTCCCGTCGGGTTCACGAGGAACTTCGTGTTGCCGTCGAGCAGCTTCGACGGCAGATTCGGCTTGATGATCTCTTCCACGATCGCCTCGCGCAGGTCGGAAATCGCGATATCCGCCGCGTGCTGCGTGGATACAACGACCGTGTCGATCCGCTCGACCTCGCCGTGCTCGCCATACTGCACGGAAACCTGACTCTTGCCGTCCGGCCGGAGCCACGGAAGGCGGCCGTCCTTTCTCGCCTTTGTCAGCGCCTTCGTCAGATTGTGCGCGTAGGAGATCGGCGCCGGCATCAGTTCCTTGGTCTCGTTGCAGGCAAATCCGAACATCATGCCCTGATCGCCTGCGCCCTCCTGGTTCGCGTCGTCATAGGACGCATCTACGCCCATCGCGATATCCTCCGACTGCTTGTCGATCGCCGTCAGAACCGCGCAGCTTCTGCCATCGAAGCCAAACTCTGCGTTATCATAGCCGATCTTCGTGATCGTATCTCTCGCAATGCCTGCGATATCCACATAGCAGTTCGTCGTAATCTCGCCCATCACCAGCACAAGGCCCGTCGTTGTCGCGCACTCGCACGCCACACGCGCCTGCGGGTCCTTGGCCAGAATCGCGTCCAGTACGCCGTCTGAAATCTGGTCGCAGATTTTATCGGGATGTCCCTCTGTTACCGATTCGGACGTAAAAATTCTCTTGCTCATTTGATTGGTTCTCCTTTCGTCGTCCGGGGAAAAGAAAATGCACTTTGCATACCTGCAAAGCGCACGAAATCTGGTTTTCCCTCATCTTTCGATTGCTTCGCCGGAATTGGCACCTTGCAGGGGTGTATCCACCCTGAAAGCAGGTTGCCGGACTTCATCGGGCCGTTCCCTCCGTCACTCTTGATAAGGCTATTTGGTTGTCAAGCTTATTATATGCGTATTTTTCGAAATGTCAACCGCAATGTGTCTGTTTTTCCGCATTTTTGTCCATACTCCGAAAAGTGAGACACTTCTTGTACATTGTTCATACTTTGTCTGTAGACTTCTTCTTCCATTTCGGGTAATATGAGAAGTACTGATGAAACTGCGTCACGCAAAAAGGTAGGTTGACATATGAAAGATCTCCGCAAAAAATTTGAACGCTTCTGTCTGAAAAACCGCAATCGCGGCATTCCGAACCTGATGCTCGTCATCGCCATCGGCAATCTCATTGCCTATGCTCTGTCTGTCATCGACCCCAGCAAGGTCGTCTACCGCTTTCTCTGCTTCTCCTCAAGCAAAATTCTGCAAGGGCAGGTCTGGCGGCTGTTCACCTATGTGTTCACATATCTGCTCGACGTCTCTGGCGGTTATCTGCTCCTCGCCGTTGTCAGTCTCTTCTGTTATTACCAGTTCGGCAAGATGCTGGAAAATTACTGGGGTACCTGCCGCTTTAACCTCTATTATCTCACGGGCGTCCTTCTGACGGACCTTGCAGGCCTTCTTCTCGGCTACAGCGTCACCTCGACCGACCTGAACCTCAGCCTGTTTCTCGCCATCGCAACCCTCGCCCCCGACACGAGAGTCCTTCTCATGATGTTCATCCCCGTCAAGATGAAATACATGGCTTGGGTCTACCTCGGCTTCACGGCCCTGAACGTTATTCTCCTGCTTCCGGCGGGTCTTTTCTCGTTCTACTGGCTGATGCCCCTTGTTCCGCTCCTGAACTACTTCCTCTTCTTCGGCTCGGACATTCAGAACCTCTTCCCGGACTCCTGGCGCTATCGCCGTCCGAAGCAGCACAAAACCGCCTACCCCTCCGGCGCAAAGCCCAACGCCAACTGGGCCGCCGGCTATCAGTCCAAAACTGGCGAGCGCCCCTACCGGCACAAATGCACTGTCTGCGGCCGCACCGACACTGACTATCCAAACCTCGAGTTCCGCTACTGCTCCAAGTGCAACGGCTACTACTGCTACTGCATGGACCACATCAATAACCACGTCCACATCCAGTAATCCCGGGCGAGTTTTCACAACACTCGTAGGGGCGGACGACTCGTCCGCCCGGAAAAACGCACCGACAATAGGATAATCTTCGGCGAATTCGGTACTTCCCTTGGGCGGACAGAGTCGTCCGCCCCTACAAGATAGCTGTATCTTCTCAAGAAAATTCTACGACAAAGCCCCGCAATCGAGCGATTGCGGGGCTTTCCTTACTTCAGAAGCTGTTCAATTTCTTCCTTCGGCCGGTAGCCGACGGAGGTCTCCTTGACCTCGCCATTCTGGAACACCATCACCGTCGGGATGCTGCTCACGCCGTACTCCAGCGCCAGCTCCCGCTCGTCGTCAACGTTCACCTTGCCGACCTTAACTTTTCCCGCGTACTCATTTGCGATCTCCTCGATCACGGGCGCAAGCATCCGGCACGGGCCGCACCACGTCGCCCAGAAATCCACCAGCACCGGCTCCTTGGCCAGCAACACTTCCTGTTCAAAATTTTGCTGTGTAATGGTCAGTTCTGCCATTGCGATCATCCTTTCTTCTCGCGTGATTTATAGTACAGCATGCAGTGGCAGAAGCCCTCAAAGTCGGGATCATCGATCTGCTCGCGGAACTCCCTGCACATGCACCTGTTGTCCTCCGTCCGTTCGAGTCTGCACGGACAGTAGCCTCCGGTCTTCTTAAGACCTTCCCGCACTGCCCGCACGACCTCCTTGTCCGGATTGAGCGTCACCGCCATCTCGCCGCCTCCTTCGCGTTTCCATGTACGTTTGTATTATACCATACTTTCAAAAAAATAGCCACCCCCGACAAAAAAACGCACGAAGAGTCCCCTCCCCGTGCGTTTCCTTTTTCACTCCTCGTATCCCTGGCTCACGCCGCCGCCTCCGACGTCGCTCCCCAGATCGCAGGTGTACATCCACTCGATCACGTCGCCTGCCTGCACAGCGTACCGGCTGCACCCGTAGTTCGGGAACCAGCCGTTGACTCGATACATCCAGCCCGAGAGCGCGCCGCAGTCAAACTCATAGAGGTTGCCGATGCCCTCGATATAAGCCGTCTCATACATCGGCGTGTTCTGATACTCCATATGAATCGCGTTGGCCTTCACCGTCGCCAGCAAAACATCAAACACATTCTGCCCCGCCGTAAACTCGACCGTCACCGGCGCAAGGATCCAGCCGTCCTCCGGCACAAGCTCGACTTTCTCCGGATCAAGCTCGTCCAAGTGCTCAAGGATCGTCGCGCAGCTGATGCTAATCGTGCACGTAAGCGGCGCATCCGTCGCCGCAGGCGCTTTCTGCTCCGGCAGCTCGTCGATCGGCGCGCGCACCTCGGGTTCCCGCGCAGTCGCTTCGTTCGTTTCGGGTTCAACCGTCTCCGGTTGCTCCTCGGCAGCCGCATCAGCCGCCTCATTCTTCGAAGGCTCCTCCGCAGCCGGCGCTTCCTCCGGCTTCGCAGCCTCCTGCGCAGGCTCTGCCGCAGCTTCCGACGCAGCCGTCTCTTCCTGTGCTGGTTCCGTCTTCGCGCTGCAAGCGCACAGTCCCAGCAGCAAAACCGCGAGAACCACTGCCAATGCGCGCCGTCCAAATTCCTTCATTTATACCTCCCCGGCCGCCGCCAGCAGATTCCAGACCATCTGCGCCACCTCGCAGCGGCAGATCGCCTCACTGGGTTTGAGGTCCGTTCGATCAGCCTCCAAAATCGCATGCTCTGCGCAGAATGCCAGCGCATCTTTTGCGTAGCTTGATGCCGCCTGTGCATCCGGATACGCTTTCAGCGCCGAATCCGCATCCTTGGCCGCGCCGGAAAGTCCCAGCGTTTTAGAAGCTCTCGCCAGCATCGTGGCCGCCTGCTCTCTCGTAATTGCACCCTGCGGATTGAATTTTCCATTTCCAACGCCGTTGACGATCCCGGCCTTGCTTGCCGCGCCGACGAAGCCGCAGAACCAGTCCGTCTGCAAAACGTCCGTGAACTCCGCCGTTTTCTCCTGCGAAAGCCCCAGCGCCCGCACGACAATCGCGCAGAACTGCGCCCGCGTAAGCCCGGCGTCCGGCGCGAACGTATCTGCCGTCATGCCGTTGATCACGCCCTTCTCGGCCAAAGCCTCAATCGCCTTTTGGTTCTTGTGCCCGACCACGTCGCGGAACGTCCCGCTCTGTGTGTCCGCCTTGGGCGCGTCCATCTTATAAAGGGACTTGCCGCTCTCCGCGAGCTTCACGGCCGCCAGGGCATAGAGCGCCTGCTCAGTCGCCATCTCGTTTGCATCGCCGTCCATGGTGTGCCGGAAGCTGCCGTCCGCATTCGCGTAGGTCAAAAGCGCATCCAGCGCCGTGTTTCCGTTCTTCACGAACCGGCTGTCATCCAGCGAAATTCCAAGCTCCGCCAGCGCCACGAGCACCTGCGCGTTCGATTCACACGTCTCTGCCCCGCCGGTCGAAAATCCGCCGTCTGCTCCCTGCAATTTGGAGAGCGCTGCAACGCCCTTCTCGACCGCCGCCTTCACGGAAGCCTGCGCCGTATACCCGGCCAGTGCCTGCAAAGCCATTGCCGTCAGATCTGCGTCCGCCGCCGTGCCCGCGATGTTCCAGCCGCCGTCTGACAGCTGGGAACCCAGAATCTTCTGCACATAGAGTTCTCTCGTTGCCTGCGTCTTTGCATCGGCATTCACAGGCACCTCATACTGCCCCGCGTCCAGCGCCAGCAGCGCAAAAATTGCGCCGTTCACGCCCTGATAGACCGTCTTTTCATAGTCTCCCAGCGGCAGAAGCAGGTTATACCCCGCGACATCGCGCGCGTCCTTCCCGATCGCCGTCGCCGCAAGAGCGACTCTCGAATACTCCGTGTACTTCCGCTTGTGCAGCACGCCCTCGCAGGATTTTACGTAGCTCTCCAGCCTTTCGTAGTACCCCTCAAAATACCCGCTCTTTACGCCATAGCCGCCTCTGGCAAGGCCGAGCACCGCCCAGTCTCCGCCAATCGAGCCAAATCCGGGGCTTGCGACCGTCTTCGCCACATACCCCGCCGTCTTTTCATACTGCGTGCCCGCATCCGCCGCCATCGCCGGAACCATCAAGCCTACGCAAAGCGCCAGTGCCAGCACAAATGCCAGGATCCGTTTCGTCCGCGTCATTGCCGCATCCTCCTTTTGTCCACAAATCTGCCAAGGCCGGGCCCTGCATCCCAGAGCCCGGTCTTCGCGTCAGGGCATTCTATCGCCCATGTTACCTGTTTTTCAATTATTTTGCAACATTTTCCGCAAACCTGTGCAGAATTGCCGCAACCTCCGCGCGCGTGGCCTGCCCCTGCGGAGAGAGCGCCGTTTCGCTTCTGCCGCTGACAAGCCCTTCCGCGTTCGCCCAACTGAGCGCCTCGGCGGCGTAGCTAGAGATTTGGCCGTAGTCGGCAAAGCCCGTCAGATCGGCCGTCTTGCCTGTGTCATAGCGCTTGTCCCTTGCATACCGGTACAAAATCGCCGCCAGCTGCTCGCGCGTCACTCGACTGTCAGGTGCAAAGCATCCATCGCTCACACCGCTCACGATGCCGCTCTCCGCTGCCCACGCGACTGCGTCCGCATAATACTTACCCGCCGCCACATCGGCAAAGCCGCTGTCCGCCGCGCTCTTAGGGCTTCCCGCCAGCCGGTACAGAACCGTCACCAGCATCCCGCGCGTCATCGGCGCGTTTGGGGAGAACAGATCCTGCGTCGTTCCGTGGAACAGCCCATGCTCGACCACATCGCGCACATCGCTGTAGAACCAGTCCTCGCGCCGCACATCCAAGAAGAGCATCGCGCCCGTAAACGTCGCCACGATCCGGCTGTTTAACGTCAGGTTCTTGTACGTATAGCTCTCCGGCGTTCCAATGGACTTGCCGTCCACTGTCACCCCCAGCAACTGCTGGTTCGTATCTGGGCAGAACTGGAAGGTCACATCCGCGCCGAGCTGCGAGAAGCCAAGGCTCGGCTTCACCGTGCCGCCGCCGATCACCTGCACGATCCGCGCCAGCTTCTGCTTCGCGTACTCCTCCGGCGAAATATCCGCCGCCTTGAGCCACGTCTCCGCATCGGCCTCGGTCGTGTAGTCGTCAACATAGTGCCAAACGACCTTGTCGCCTGCCTCGAGCGTAAAATCATTCAGCGCCTGGTCCGGATGCTTGCCGTTCACGGTGTACATCCAGCCGGAGTTCGCGCCGTTGTCCATCTCGCTCAGCCAGTAGCCGCCCAGCGCCTCGGGTGCCAGAATCGAGCTGACATAGCCGTCGTCCGCGCCGGTCTCCTGAAGCCCAGTCTCGTTCAGCGCCTTTTCCAGCAAATCCTTCACCGTCGCTCCGGCGCTGAGAGAATAGGTCTTCGTCTGAATCCATGTCACATAGTCCTTGTGCTCGTCCCCCTGGTCCTCGTGCAAAAAGTCTCCGATCAGCCGGAACGAGACCTTCATCGAATGCAGCGCGTTTTCCATATCGGTCCTCGCTTTGGCGAGAATATCTCCGATCTCCCCGGTGTGCGCCGCGTCCCGGATATCCTTCTCCGCCTGTGCCATCACCTTGCGAACCTCTTCGAGCGCCGCGTCGGTCAGAAGCGAGGGATCTTCCTTCTTTGCCGCGTCAATGACCGCGTCATAGACCTTGGAAAGCGAAACCGTCCGTGCCGTCTGCATCTTCTCCGCGAGAATCTCATCGAACGCGCTCTGCTTTTCTTCAAGCGCGTCCTGCGCAGTCTTTTTGTCCTCGTCCTTCAGATAGCGGATTTTCTGCCGGATGGTCTCGAGCTTGACATAGGTCTCCCGGCTCGCGTCGGTGATCTCGCCCAGCGCTTCGATCTCCCGCAGAACGTCCTCCAGCGCCGCGTCGTCGAGCTTTTTTGCGTCGTCCATGTCATAAAGTCCGTGCGCATTGCCGCTCGTCACTCTCGCGTAAGCTGCCAGCGCATAATACGCCTGCTCGCTTGCCATCTGGTTGTAGCCCGAGGCGCTCGCCGCGTGATAGAACCCACCGCCATCTAAATAATATTGCAGCAGCCCGTCAAGTATGGTCTTTCCGTCCTTGCTGAACCGCGCATCCGTCGCCGCGTCGATCCCCAGCGTGCTCAGGGCGACCAATGCCTGCGCCGACGTCTCCGCCGTGGTTCCGATCGCGCCGCTCGGAAGCTGCTGGCCTTTCAAATAGGAAAGGCCCAGCGTGACCGCGTCCGCAGCGTTCTCGTTGTCCGCGCGATATGCAGCCAGCGCCGTGAGCGCCATCGCCGTGGTGTCAAGGTCGCTGTTTCCCGTCGTATTTGCCCAGCCGCCGTCCGGATTCTGCTTGTCAACAAGGCTCTTGACCAGCGTTTCCGCCGCGCGCTGCAACTCTTCATCGCCCGCAAGATACGCCGTCTTCGCGTTCATCGCCAGAAGCGCAAACGCAGACGCGTTATTGCCCTGTTTCGTGACCCACGCGGTATTTTTCAGCGCCGCGAGCAGATCATAGCCCGCAAAGCTCCTTGCGTCATAGCCGAGCGCCGACGCTGCCAGCGCCACACGCGCATTTTCTGTGGGTCTCGCATCACCGTTTCGTTTGATCTGGCCATTAGAGTTGATATTGCCTTTGACAAACGACTCGAGCGCCTTGACGTACTCCTCCACGTCGCCGCCATAGAGCCGCTCGCTTCTGGCAAGGCCCAGCATCATCCACTCTCCGCCAACCGAGCCCGTCGTCCACTTGCCCTGCAGCACCAAGTCGAGCAGCTTTGTTCCCGTCTCGCGATATGCCGTCCTCCAGTCGACGCTGGAAGAAAGGTTCCGGAACGCTTCTTCCGCGTCCAGCAGCGTCTTATAGTTCTTGACCTGCGTCTTTTCTTCATCGGTTAAGCTGTCATACGCGCTCCTTGCCGCGTCGATGGCGGGGCCGCTCAGCCTTGTCACCTCGCCGATCGCATCGATCAGTTCGACCACATCCGCCGGCGTGTAGACCATGCCGGCTTCGAGCGTGTAGTCGTCCGTATAGTGGAGCACAATTTTGTCTCCGTCCCCAACGACCTGCTCGTTTACCGCCTTGTTGGTATGAACGCCATTGAATGTGTACATCCACCCGGAGTTTGTGCCGTTGCTTCCCTCGGCAAGCGTCGTCGTGGTGCCGCCCTTGACCGATCTCGTCACCGAGCGGATGTAACCCGGGTCGCCCTTCCAGCTATACGTCGGGTCCTCCTGCAAAACAAACGCCTTTTCGATCACGTCCAGCGCCGTCGCGCCCGCCGGAACCGTCACGCTTGCCTTGTCGATCCACGTCGTTAAGTTGCCGCCCTTGAGCGTGTGCGCCGTTTCGCCTGCGCCGTGCGCTTCATCGCCCAGCAGCGAGAATGTCACGGTGACCTCTTCGCCCGGCGCCTGTCCGTCCGAAACGCTGATGGTGCAGACCGCCGGGACGATCGTTCCCTCTTCATTCGCGGCAACCAGATAATACTCGCCTGCCTGCGAAAACGTCACGGTATAATATCCGTTTCCCGTTTCCGCGACTGTATACAGATCGCTTTCCAATGCCTCTCCCGTCGCGCCGTCCGTGGTGCGATAGGCCGTGATCTGTGCGCCCTCGCAGCCGCCGAAGACCGGGTTATATGAGGCGTCATAGCCGGTCACTGTTTCCAGCGAGATTGAAACCGCCGCGTTTGCGGACGCAGTGTAAGAAAATTCGCCGAACTTCGCGTAGCTTTCCGTCTCCGGATAGGCCTTGACATACGCCATCGCGACAAAGTGGTCGCCGTCCGAGACCTCCTCGTCAAGTCCCATGCACATCCGGCCGCCATTCCAGTAGCCGGTGTTGCTGGTATCCTTACCCCAGAACCTCGTGATATATGCGCCGTATTCGCTATCCGCCGCTTGATAGCCGCTCACACCGTCCGGGCAGTATTTCGCATGCACCGCACGGAGCACGTCGTCGTTCGTAATTTTGCCGTCCCCGTTCTGGTCGTCCACAGAAAGCTTCTTCTGCGCCACAGCGACGCTTCCCTGATCCGTGATCGTCACATAGACGCTCCGCAGGCCGTCATAACTTCCGTCCGGTGTCAAAACGAAAGTATACGTCGTCTGCGTCACGCCATCTTCCGCCGTCGCGGTGACACGGATGATATTCGTGCCCGTTATACCACTTCGGAAGTAGACGCGGTCGGTATAATCACCCGAACCGTCATAGCGCGCCGCCGGGTCGTCGCACGTACCAAGCGTTACGCGCAGCGTGCCGCCTTGCGGCGGCTGGAACCAGACGCGCGGTTTCTTCGCCCCCAGCTCCGCATAGTTGAGCACAACTGTTGTTTCACTGACCGAAGCCGCCGTCGGTGCGCCTGTCGGTTCCTCGTTGCCGTCGGTCACAATATAGGAAATCGTCGTGTCCGCGCTGAGCGCCTTGACCGTGATGGCCGCCGTGTGCGACACATCCCACGCCGTCTTCCCGTTCAGGGTAGACGTCACCTTGCAGCGGTAATAGGTTACCTGCTCGCCCTCGATTTTCGCCGGAATTTCCGGGACATAGCTGCTCGTCGTCGCATTTTCGATGGCCGTCCAGCTTTTTTCATCTGAAGACTTCTCCCACTGATAGCTGAGCGCCGCATTGTCTGCCGCCACTGCCGTCACCGTAAGGGCCTGTGCCGTCTTTCCGGGCGCATATGCCGCGCTCTGCGGATGCCGGGTAAACTTGACCGCCGGAGCCTGCGTTTTCGCGACCGCGAACAGATAGCCGGAGTCGTTTTTGTAATAAATGGTGCCGTCGTCTCCGCAGACCGGGCTTGCCGCGCAGTACTCCGGATAATCCGCCGCGTCAAAGATCGTAAAGACGTCCGACGCAGTCGTGCTCTCCGGGCGATTCGCGTTCACCCGGATGCAGATAAGCCCGCCCGGCTTATAGTTTGCGCATTCATAGAAATAGAGATACCCCTCCGCCTCCCGCGCTGTGCTCAGAAGGGGCGAGCCCTGCGTGCTGCCGGGCATCGTGAGCTCCCTTTGGAGCGTCAGATCACCCGTCTGCGCGTTCTCCTTCACAATGGCAAACCCACCGCTCGGCCCCGGCCCCGTGCCGGTTCCGACATAGACATAGCCCTTATAATAGACCGGCGTGCTCGTGCTTCCCATGCCGAGAAGGCAGGTCCTGAGCTCCGTGAGCGTACCGGTCGTGCCGTCCACCTTCGCCGAGCAGAGATAGCCGCCCTTTGTGGTAAAGTAAATGCGCCCGGTCTTCTCAGAATAGGCCAACGAGCTTCTCTGGTCGCCGAGCCCCTCGAGCTTACACGCCTTGGGAACGGGGTTCTGGCTCGTTTCATCCTTGCGGAAGCTCAAAATGCGCGAGGTTCCGCTTGCGCCGCTTGGCTCCCCGTCGTCCGTGCCGACAAAAATATAGTCCCCGACCGCGACTGCGCCGGCCCAGTAAAAGCCGCCCGCGTTTGCATAGCTCCAGACGCGCTTTCCCGCCGTCGTCAGGCAGACATAGTTCTGTGTGCCGGTCTCCGAATCATAAAATCCCGTGTAGACCCGGCCTTCGGACACCAGAACCGGGCAGCTGTTCTGCCCTCCAGCGGAAAGCCCGCCAAGCGTCCATTTCTTCGCGAGCGTATCCTTGTTGAATGCCTCGACCATGCCGCCGTCCAGCGCCACATAGATCGTGTCCCCGGCGATCGTCGGCGGGATCGTGCCGAAACGGTCCTTCCCGTCCATCACCTGCTGCACGGCCACGCTTCCGTCCAGCGTCTTGATCTTATAAAGCGTCCGCCCCGCCGTCGCATAGACAAACTCACCCTCCACGACCGGCTGCCCGGCATAGACGACGGTGCTTGTCGTCATGCCCTCCGCCGACGTGCCGATTTTAGCCGCCCATTGGAGCTTTGCATAGTCAGGCGCGGGCGTCTGCACGTCTGTAATGCCCATGTTGCTGTCGTTCCCCCGGAAACTGAGCCACGCGGCCATCACCGACCCCGGCAGCAGCCCGAGCACCAGCACAAATACCAGCACCAGCGAGACAATTCTCTTCTTCATACCTTCCTCCATGTTCCCGGCGTATTTCGCCTGTCTTCCCGGAAACCAAGCCCCTGCCTTCGAAGCCTTCCGCAAACAAAAAAGCTGCCGCACCCGATCGGTGCAGCAGCCGTTTTTCTGCGCAAACTGTATGCCCGCCGCCTTTTCCCGCAGCGCTGCACACAACCACCTTGCAGGTCTCCTGACTCACACGTCCGGGGCTTCCCCCGCGTCCTTGCGCAGCCTTCTCGGTTTCCCAATGACCGGCTTTCGCCTATGCGTTCAGACTCGTGCATACAGTGCCGGGCGGCGTCTTTCTTACTTCCCGTTTCCTCTGTCCGCGTACCCGAAGGCCCCCGCGTCCAGACACAAGATGGCGGTATCCTATTATCAGAACCATTATACCGTCCGCCCGGATATTTGTAAAGTATGATCTTGCGGTCAGGCTTGCATTTTCTTACAACATCTTGCGTCCCTCGCGCGTGACAAGGCAGTATCCGCCCTCTCCAAGGCGCACCTTCCCGGGCAGCAGGGAGGCAATGCCGCCGCCCATCAGGACCTCGCCCGGACCGTTCAGCTCCCACGGCTCGCGCGATTTGTTGCAGCACACGCAGAGCGTCTGCTCCTTCGTCCTCCGCAAAAACATCAGCCGCCCGTTTCCGGCCTCCACAACCGTCACATCGCCGGTTTTAAGCGCCGGGAGCGTCTTTTTAAGCTTCGAGAGCGTCCGGTAAAACGCGGCAAGGCTCTCATCCTCCTCGCCCCACGGATAGAACCGCCGGTTGAAGGGGTCGCGGTAGCCGGTCATCCCGGCCTCGTCTCCGTAATAAATGCAGGCAATGCCTGGGAGCGTAAACTGCAAGAACGCCGCCATGCGCAAAAGCTCTTTTCCGCGAGCCAGGTCTTCCTGCGAAAACTGCCGCTTGGCAAGCTCCGCCCGGTCGCCGTCTCTCGGGTCAAGAAGCGCGTTGATGGCCCGGGGCGTGTCGTGGGTCGATAAAATGTTCATCACGCAGGCGAGTACATCCGCCGGATAATTTTCCGCCAGCGTCATGATCCGCTCGCCCAAATCGCTTCCGTCTGCTTCCCCGCGCACAAACCGGAGAATCTCCTTCTGCCACGGGTAGTTCATCACGGAGTCTAGCTCCCGGTCGACAAAATACCGCCGCCGGACACCGTAGGCAATCTTGTTGGACGCATCCTCCCAGACTTCTCCGATGAGCAGCGCGTCCGGCTTTTCCGCCCGGATTCTGTTTCGTAGCCGCATCACGAAGCTGTCCGGCAGCTCGTCAACCACATCAAGCCGCCACCCGTCCGCGCCCGCGCGCAGCCAGTGTACGGCGATGGCGTCCTCACCGTCAATGATATACCGCAAAAAGTCCTCGTTGTCTTTTTTCACGCACGGAAGATCCGTGATCCCCCACCAGCTGGTGTAGCTATCCGGATAGTGCTTGAAGTCGACCCAATCGCGGTATTTGGAATTCGGGTCCGAGATGGCCTCCTGAAAATACCGGCTCCTGCTTCCCACGTGGGAAAACACGCCATCCAAAATCACCCGCATCCCCCGTGCGTGCGCCTCCGCGCACAGCGCCCGGAAATCGTCCTCCGTTCCCAGCATCGGGTCAATGCGCCCATAGTCGCACGTGTCGTACCGGTGCGTCGAAAACGCGAAGAAAATCGGGTTCAGATACAAAAGCTCCACGCCGAGCTCCTGCAAATAGGAAAGCTTTTCGCGTATGCCGTTCAGATTCCCGCCGTAAAAGTCGTTGTTCCAGACCTTGCCGCTCGCATCCGGCAGATACACGGGCATATCATGCTTGTCTTTATGCACCCAATAGGGTTGGAGTTTCTCTTTGCAGTCGCAGCTCCCCGCCTGATAAAACCGGTCAGGGAAAATCTGATACATGACTGCGCCCTTTGCATACTCCGGCGCAGGGTATCGTTCCTCCACGCAGCTGACCTGCCACAGGTCGCCCGCCTCGATATTCGTGTCGTTTCCCTGCTTCATGAGCCGGAAGGCCTCGTTCTGCGTCGTGATGAAAAAATAGTAGAAATAAAGTCCCGCAGTTTCAAACGAAAATTCCCCGCTCCACGCCTCGTAGAGCGCATTTTCCTGCGTCTTTTGAAGCGGCGCGCAAAATGCCTCCGTTACGCCGTCCTCCTGCAAAAGCCGCACCTCGGCTCTCACCGTCCGGCAAGAGACCGGGATATCCACCCGCAGGCGGCATTGTTCTCCCGGCCGCAGCGTCCCGAATGGAGTCTTGAATTGGGATAGCTTGCTGTCAAATAAAATTCGCATCGATTCTCAGTCCAGATTCCAGATTTCTTCCGCGTACTGCTCCACCGCGCGGTCCGACGAGAAAATTCCCGCCTTCGCGATGTTCACAAGCGACATGTTGCCGAATTTCCGCTGATCCTTCCACGCCGCGCCAACCCGCTGCTGCGCCTGGCAATAGCTCTCAAAGTCCGCCACCGTCATATACCCGTCCGCCGTGCCGAAGTGGTTGGAGGTCAGGTTCTGGACGATGTCCTCAAACTTTTTCCCGCCGAGCGCGCCAGAGGTCAGCATGCCCAGCACCCGGTTCAAAGGTTCCGTCAGATACGCGCTCGGGTCATAGCCGCTTCTCCACAGCGCCTCGACCTGCTCGGCATGCAGACCGAAGAGGAACATGTTCTCCTCTCCCACCTGCTGGCAGATTTCGACATTCGCGCCGTCAAGCGTCCCAAGCGTCACCGCGCCGTTGATCATCAGCTTCATGTTGCCCGTGCCGGACGCTTCCTTGCCCGCAACGGAGATCTGCTCGGAGATATCCGCCGCCGGAATGATGATCTCGGCAAGAGACACCTTGTAGTCCTCAATGAACACAACCTTGAGCTTTCCGTGCATCGCCGGGTCGGCGTTCACCATGTCCGCAACCGCGACAATGAGTGAAATGATCCGCTTTGCCATCTGATAGCCGGCCGAAGCCTTGGCCGCAAAAATAAACGTGCGCGGCGTTACCTCCATCTGCGGGTTGTCCTTGATCTCCAGGTACAGCCTTAAAATATGCAGCACGTTCAGAAGCTGCCGCTTATACTCATGCAGCCGCTTGACCTGCACGTCAAAAAGGCTCTCCGGGTCAAGGTTCACACCGTTGGCGCGGCTCACATACGCCGCCAACCGCTTCTTGTTCTCGAGTTTGATCGCGCGAAGTTTCGCGAGAACCTCTTCGTTATCGTAGAAGCTCATCAGCTTCTCAAGTTCCCGCGCGTCCTTCGTAAATCCGCTTCCGATGAGCTCCGTGAGGTACCCGGTCAAAGCCGGGTTCGCCTGACAAAGCCAGCGTCTGTAGGCAATGCCGTTTGTGACGTTGATGAACCGGCTCTCGTCTAACTGCGCATAGTCCCGGAAAATGCCGTCTCTCAAGATCTGCGTATGCAGCTGCGACACGCCGTTTACCTTGTGGCACGCCGCTAAGCACAGATTTGCCATCCGCACCTCGCCGCCGGAGATGGGCGCCATGTAGTCGATCTTTGCCCAGTCGCCCGGATACGCCAGCTGCAATTGGTTGCGCGTCCGCCGGTCGATCTCGCGCACAATGCCGTATACCCGCGGCAGCTGCTCGCGGAAAAGATCGATCTGCCAGTGCTCGAGCGCCTCGGCCATGACGGTGTGGTTCGTATAGGAAAGGCACTTGCACGTGATGTCCCAGGCCTCGTCCCAGCCCATTTCATACCGGTCGACGAGCAGCCGCATCAGCTCCGGCACACAGAGCGCCGGGTGCGTGTCGTTGATATGCACAGCCACTTTATCAGCAAGATTTGTGAGCGTGCCGTACTGCTTACAGTGGTCCTTTAAAATCGTTTGCAGCGACGCGGATACCAGCAGATACTGCTGCTTGAGCCGGAGCCGCTTTCCTTCGATATGATCGTCCGCCGGATACAGAACCTTCGAGATGGTCTCCGCCATCGTGTTCTGCTCGAGCGCCCGCGCGTAATCGCCGCGCGAAAATGCTGCCATGTCAAACCCGTGCGGCACCGTTGCCGACCAGAGCGTCAGCTTGTTCGCCGCGTCCGCGTGGTAGCCCGAAATATAGAAATCGTGCGGCACGGCCATCACCGACTGATAGCCCACCTGCGCGGCCTTGAACTTGCCGTGGTCCATCCACTCATGCACCGTTCCGCCGAAGCGCACCTCGACCGCGTCGTCTTCTCTCGTGCGCAGCCACACATCGCCCAGCCCCAGCCAGTCGTCCGGGAACTCGATCTGCCAGCCGTCGACGATCTTCTGCTTGAAAATGCCGAACTCATAGCGAATCGAAAAGCCCGTCACCGGGTACTCAAGTCCCGTCGCCGCGTCCATGTAGCACGAGGCAAGCCGCCCCAGGCCGCCATTTCCAAGTCCCGCGTCCGGCTCCATCTCGCAGAGCTTCGGAAGCGAGAACCCGAGCTCCTTTAAAACCTCGTCTGCCTCGCTGTAAAGCCCCAAATTAAAGAGATTGTTCCGAAGCGACGTGCCGACAAGAAACTCCATCGACATATAGTAGACCTGCTTGCGCTCTTTTTCCTTGGTTTCTGCCTGAAACGCGCGCTGCTTGTCCTCCAGCATCATCCGCACCGTCACGCAGAGCGCGCGATAGGCCTGCTTTTCTGTCGCCTCGCGCAGCTCGCAGCCAAACATACGAAGACACGTCTCTTCTACCAGCTGATGCAGCATTTCCTTTGTCATGCCTTGTCCCCCGATGCTTTGTGATAGAGTGCCATGTAGCTTTCCGCGCCCTTGTCCCAGCCAAAGTCCTGCGACATATCGTGCCGCACGAGCTCCTGCCACTGCTCTGGCGCGTCATAGTAAAGCGCCAGCGCCCGGTCGATGGCCGCAAGGAAATCGTCCGCGTTATAGCTCTGGAACGTAAAGCCGCGTCCCTCGCTCTCGGGCCCTTCATAGGGCGGGACCGTATCTTTAAGGCCTCCCGTCGCGTTCACGACCGGCACCGCGCCGAAGCGCATCGCCATCAGCTGCGAGAGCCCGCACGGCTCAGACTTCGACGGCATCAGATAGAGGTCTGCCCCCGCGTACACGACGTTTGCAAGGTCCGCGCTGAAGCACAGATTCACGCTCACCTGCCGCCCGAACCGCTCCTGAAGTCCCCGCAGGAACCACTCGTATTTCTCCTCGCCCGTGCCGATGACCACAAGCTGCACCCGCCGGGACATGAGCCGCTCGGCAATATAGCAAAGAAGATCAATGCCCTTGTGCCCGGCAAGACGCGTCACCATTGCAAGCATCGCCGTATCGCGGTCCTCGGGCAGCCCCAGCGTTTTCTGAAGCGCCAGCTTGTTCTGGAGTTTGCCCTCCTTGAACGTCTTTTCGTTATAGTGCGCGGCCAACCCCTCGGTCGTCATGGGGTCAAAAAGCTTCGTGTCAATGCCGTTCGTAATGCCGGTAAAATCGCCGCCCCGGCTCGAGAGCACCTGCGACATGCCATGCGCATAGTAAGGGTATCGCAGTTCCTGACAGTACGTCTGCGACACCGTCGACACCTGGTCGGCCGTTACGATCGCGGCCTTCATGAAGTTTGTGCAGTCATCAAAGCGAAGAACCTCGTCGCACGCTCTGGGAAGGCCGATCACATCGTAATTAAAGCTCAGGTTCGCCTTGCCCTGATACTCGATGTTGTGAATCGTGAAGACGCTCTTCGCGTTTGGGAAGCTCTCGTGGTACTCGGTCTTGAGAAGCAGCGGAATCAGCGCCGCCTGCCAGTCATGGCAATGAATGATATCCGGCTGCAAGCCGATAAACGCCATGGACGCAAGCGCCGCCTTTGCAAAATACGCGTACCGCTCGCCGTCGTCCGCGCACCCATACACGCAGCCGCGGCAGAAATAGTGCTCGTTGTCAATAAAATAGATCCTGAGCTTTTTTCTCCGGCTCTTGAGCCGCAAGAGTCCCACGTATTCCCGCCGCCAGGCCAGCGGCACGTCGAAGTAGCCCAGAAATTCCACGTCGTATTTCCCCGAATATTTGATCCGGTCATAGAACGGGATAAACACGCTCACTTCGTTATTCTTGATATTTGATAATGCCTGCGGCAGCGCCTGCAAGACATCGCCAAGGCCGCCCGTCTTGACAAACGGGGCGGCCTCGGAAGCGACCATTGCGATTTTCATACGGTAACTCCTTTGCTGATATAAAGCGGATGTTCCGGCGTACCCTGGAGTCTGGTATCCGGCTTGACAGTAACATTTTTATCCAGAATCACATAGCGCAGCTGCGATCTTGCGCCGACCTTGCTTCCCTGCATCAGAACCGAGCTCTCCACCTGCGTATCCTCGTCCAGATCGACCTCGCGGAAAATGACCGAATGGTTCGCGTTTCCGAAGATATGGCAGCCGTCGGCCACCAGGCAGTCGGAGGCCTGTCCGTGCTCGCCAAACAGCGTCGGCACCGAGTCGCGGACCTTCGTATAGATCGGAAGATTCGTCCGGAACAGGCTGTGCCGCACGTCCTGGTCGAGAAGCCTCAGGTTATTCTCGTAAAATTCCTGCAGGCTCTCGTTGAAGAGCGCAATATTCTGGAACGAATAGACGTTCACGGAGAGCTTTCCCTCGTTGTACTGCGGCAGCACAAAGTCCCGCTCAAAATAGCACTTTCCGTGCGGCACAAGCTCCTGGATGATGTTCAGAAGCTTCTTGCGCTCGATGACGAACATGCTCATACCGGAAAGATAATCCTTCGGCGCGCAGTAGTCAACCGCCAGATCGACGACCTTTCCGCTGTCGTCTACCTTCAATGCCAGCGTCTGCGTGCGCCGTCCGTCGGCTCTTCCCGCCTTTGCAACCACCGTCAGATCACACCCCGAGGCCACATGTGCGTCAACGACCTCCGAGAAATCGATCGCGCACAGAACCGTCGTATCCGACAAAATGACATATTCCGCGTCGCTTCGCTCCAAAACCGGCAGCGCCGTTTGCAGCGCCTCGAGCTTTCCGCGGTACGCGCCCGTGTGTCCCGTTGCGTACGGCGGCAAAAATCGCACGTTTTCGCCCAGATGCAGGTCCCAGTCCTCGCAATTCGCCAGATGGTCCATCAGCGACTGGTAATTATATTTTGTGATGATGCCGATGTTCCGGATACCGGAGTTGCTCATGTTCGAGAGCACGAAGTCGATCTGCCGGTAGCGCCCGCCGAACGGAATCGAGCCCGAGGTGCGCTCCCAGGTGAGGTTTCCCATCTTGCTGTCATAGATGTTCGAGAAAATAATGCCCATTGCTTCCATGTTCGCGTCCCCCCTTCATCAGACGATCGCGCCCGGCTCAATGACCGTGCCCTCGGAAATTTCCTTCTCCTTGCCGATGACGCTGATGCGCCGCTCGCCGTTTTCGATGTCTCCGCCGATCTTCGCCCCCGCGCGGATAACGCAGCCCTCTGCAATGATCGCGTTGCGGATGGATGCGCCGTTTTCAATCACCACGTCCGGCATGATCACGCTGTCGATGACCTCCGCGCCCTTGCCGACCGTGCAGCCGGTCGAGATGACCGAGTGCTCGATCATGCCGTAAATTTCGCAGCCGTCGGCTACGAAGCTCTCATGCAGCTCCGCCGATTTTGCAATGTAGCTTGCGGGCTTCGTCGCATTTCTGGCGTAGATCTTGTGCCCTTCAGGACCGTAGATATCGAATGCCGGGTGCTTGCCGAGCAGGTCCATGTTCGCCTCCCAGAGGCTCGAGATCGTGCCGACATCCTTCCAGTATCCGTCAAACTGATAGGCAAACAGCCGGTGCCCAGAATTTAAAAGCGCCGGGATGATGTTCTTGCCGAAGTCGTTTTCGCTCGTGGGGTCGGCTTCATCCGCCTCGAGGAACTCTTTGAGAACGCTCCACTTGAAGACGTAAATGCCCATCGACGCGTTCGT
>ERZ791626.990-NODE-990-length-25159-cov-12.186504_pt1 | contig 25159 bp, 20 predicted proteins | sample MGYA00510266_ERZ791626 | MGnify/ENA primary metagenome ERZ791626 (study PRJEB30046, sample SAMN00715208) | human gut metagenome | study: EMG produced TPA metagenomics assembly of the A metagenome-wide association study of gut microbiota in type 2...
ATTGCCTTCTGCCGAGATGAGTTCTTTCAAGTATGCTTTACGTTCAAAATACATAGTTTATGACGGTTTTTTGTGTCAAGACACGGTTTTCTGTCGCAAATATACGTTTTTTACTTGATAACGCCAAACTTTTTCATCGATTTAACTCTTTAGAAACATAAAAAAGGGCACGATTGCTCGTGCCCAATAGATGAAATCTTTCATTCTGAATGAATACTTTCATTTAAAACCTTTCATTCAGAATGAATAGATTCTGATTTTATTCCGCCAGCAACTTCTCTGCCATTGCCTTACCCAGCGCCTCGCACTGCGCCTTGACCTCTGGAGTAATCGCCTGTTTCATATCTACAGGCTCGCCCACTGGCTCGTAGTGGAGCTTGGTTTCGTTCCACTCCTGAATCTTAGCCACAGCCTTGCTTGCCCAGCAATGAGAACCGTACCAACCGAGGAGGTGGTTCTTGATGTCCTTATTGGCAAGCTCGGAGAGGAGAACCTCCATCTCGTGATAAAGACCGGCATTGTAGGTTGGAGCACCCACGATAAGGCCCTTGTAGCGGAAGATGTCGCGCAGGATGTAGCTGTGGTGAGTCTTCGAGATATTATACATCACGATGTTCTTCACGCCTGCCTTGCTTGCCGCACGGGCGATGATTTCAGCCATGCGCTCGGTATTGCCGTACATGGTGCCGTAGCAGATAACGAGGCCCGGCTCCGTCTCGTACTTCGACATCTTATCATACATGCCGATTACCTTCTCAATATGCTCGTGCCAAACAGGACCATGGGTTGAGCAGATGTAATCCAGCTCCACGCCAGCCAACTTCTTCAAGGCATTCTGAACAGGGATTCCATACTTACCCACAATGTTTGAGTAGTAGCGAACCATCTCCAGCCAGAAAGTCTCGCAGTTGATTTCCGTATCGATGATTCCGCCGTTCAGCGCACCGAAGCAGCCGAACGCATCGCCCGAGAAGAGCACCTTGTTCTTTGCATCGAGGGTTACCATGGTCTCTGGCCAGTGAACCATCGGGATGAGGACGAAGCTCAGTTCATGATTGCCGAGCGAGAGGGTTTCGCCATTCTTCACCTCCACCACGTCATCGGTAACGCCATAGAAGCCTTCCAGCATACCAAGAGTCTTCTTGTTGCCCACGATCTTGATATTAGGATAATATTTCTTGATGAGGGCGATAGAGCCACTATGGTCAGGTTCCATGTGGTTGATGATGAGGTAATCGATTTCGCGGTCGCCAATCACCTCGTGAATGTTCTCGAGGAACTGGGTGAAGAAATCTACCTCTACAGTATCTACCAGCGCTACCTTCTCATCGTCAATGATATAAGAGTTGTAGCTCACTCCGTTAGGCAAAGGCCAGAGACCCTCAAAACGATGCTTGTTGCGGTCGTTTACGCCTACATAATAAATTTTGTTTGTAATCTCAGTCATAATATTTTTTTTTACTTTTTTACCTTTTTACCTTTTTACACCGCTCTCCGAATTCCTTGGAAACATAATTGTAGATATCCTTGCAGCATTCGGCAGAGAACTCCTGGGCACTCTTCAGGAGGCTATCCCATTGTGCCTCAGATAATCCACGGTCGATATCCTCGCGGGTGATTCCATTCTTGATCAATCCGAATACGAAACCGGCATTGAAGTTGTCGCCAGCTCCAATGGTGCTCACCGTCTTCATCTTCTCGGAAGGATAACTCTTGGCAAATCCGTTCTCAGCTCTCACCTCCACCGGGTCGGCACCCTGGGTGCAGATGAACTTCTTGCAGTAGAAGCTGATTTCGGCATTATACACCTTGTCAGCCTCTGGTTTCCTATAGAGAATTCCGAAGTCCTCATGACTGCCGCGCACGAAATCCGCCATCTCTAAATTCTCTATCAGATTAGGCGTAATCTTCATGATTTCGTTCTGATGAGAAGCACGGAAATTCACGTCGTAATAGAGGATGGCTCCACGACTCTTGGCGTATTCCAGGAAGCCAGCCACCTGAGGACGAACCACAGGATTCAGGGCGAAGAACGAACCGAAGAGTACGATGTCGCCTGCATTGATTTCGGGAGTAGCAAACTCCAGCTGGTCGTGCGGATGATCCTTGTAGAAGATGTAGTCAGCATTGTTGTTCTCATCGAGGAAAGCTAATGAGAGAGGCGATTTCGAATCAGGGAAGATGCTCACATTGTCGGCATTCACCCCATTCTCCCTCAAAAACTCGATGACATACTCGCCGATACGGTCATTGCCTGCCTCGCTGATAAACGAAGTATTCACGCCCGCACGCCCCAAAGAAATGACGGCATTAAACGATGAGCCGCCCGGCACTGCTTCTATCGGCTTGCCATTCTTGAAGATAATGTCCAGAACGGTCTCTCCTATTCCTATAACCTTGCGCATTGTATATTTCTGTATCTTGTTAAAAACTATATTCTTGTTAAAAAACTATATTCTTGTCCAACCGGAAACGATTCTTGCCTGACCGGGAAACAGTTTTCTATCTGAAGAAGAATTGGAATCATTCCCCCGTCCGGATTTCCCCGGCAGAATTAATTGCAGGCAAAGATAAATGTTTTTGGCGATAATGCAAAATAAATAGCTGATATTTTTGGATAAATTACATTTTAGATGTAACTTTGCACATTAGAAATTTGCACAATGAATTTTGCACATTGATTTTTGTACATTGATTTTGCATAGAAATGAAATACAATACACATACACTCGACAACGGACTCCGCATCATCCATCTGCCTTCCGATAGCAAGGTAGTATATTGCGGTTATCAGATAAACGCCGGCACCCGCAATGAGGAACCTGGCGAAGAAGGACTCGCCCATTTCTGCGAGCACGTCACCTTCAAGGGCACTGAGCGGCGCAAGGCGTGGCACATTCTCAACTGTCTGGAGAGCGTGGGCGGCGACCTCAATGCCTACACCAACAAGGAGGGCACCGTATATTATTCTGCCATCCTGAAGGAGCACATCGCCAGGGCAGTGGATCTGCTTTCTGACATCGTGTTCCACTCCGTCTATCCGCAAGCGGAAATCGACAAGGAGGTGGAGGTGATCTGCGACGAGATTGAGAGTTACAACGATTCGCCTGCCGAACTGATCTATGATGAGTTTGAGAATATTCTCTTCAAGGGTTCGTCCTTAGGACATAATATTCTGGGCACTGCCGAGCAGGTTCGCTCCTTCACTACTGAGGATGCACTACGATTCACCCGCAAACTCTATCGCCCCGACAATGCGATATTCTTCGCTTATGGGGATATTGATTTCAAGAAGCTGGTGAAGCTTGTCGGAAGGGCACTCGCAGATGATGATTCGGGCAAGCTTGCTGAAGAGGATTGTCACGCAGATTTCGCAGATGACGCAGATTTCTCGGGAGGCACGGGATTCGCGGGGGATGAGAATTCTATTACTACAGAAAAATCTGTGTCATCTGTGAAATCTGTGGGACCTAAAAATTATCCATCTGTGGGGGAGGAGATTGCCGGGCAGACGATCGTGATGCAGAAGAATACCCATCAGGCGCATGTGATGATAGGAACAAGAGCCTACGATGTGAACGACGACCGGCGAATGCCGCTCTATCTGCTCAACAATATCCTCGGCGGACCGGGCATGAACGCTAAACTCAATCTCGCACTGAGAGAGCACAACGGACTGGTCTATACCGTGGAAAGCACGATGGTGGCCTACGGAGATACGGGCACCTGGAGCATCTACTTCGGTTGCGATGAACACGACATCAAGCGCTGCCTGCGACTGGTGCGCAAAGAACTGGACCGGATGATGGAGAAACCGCTCTCCGACTCTCAACTGAAAGCTGCCAAAAAGCAGATTAAGGGTCAGATTGGCGTTGCCTGCGACAACCGTGAGAACTTCGCCCTCGATTTCGGTAAGAGCTTCCTCCACTATGGTTGGGAGAAAAACGTTGATTGCCTCTACGAACAGGTGGAAGCCATTACCAGCCAACAGATTCAAGACGTGGCAAGGGAACTTTTCGACAAAGACAGACTCATCACCCTGATCTTCAAATGAGAAATGAGAGGAGGAAAAGAAAGGCAACTGCGAAGGGAAAACTACACCCCCTGCAATTGCCTTTATATTACCTATTGAATTAATAACTGCCTTTTCAAAAACTGATTTCATCCGGTTCGGCCAGCAAACAGTTTTTTCTGAAACCCAACCGCCATGAAACAAAAAAAGGAGCTTTCCGCCCCTCATAGCGGAAGCCCAGTTGGCTTCCTCTTCGTTCAAAAACTACTTTCAAACGCGGAGATTTTCATCTCCAATTCAAACTTTAAACACAGGGACTTTCACCCCTAAAACTCTAACTAAACGCAGGGATTCACATCCCAAATTCTAACTAATACGGAGATTTTCATCTCCAAACCTACTAAAACATAGGGATTTTCACCCCAATCTAACCATTTTTTCGAAACCTATGACTACGGTTCCGTTCGCATGATTCCCTCTTAGGGAACCTTCTTGGCTAAGCCTAAGCGAGGTCGTTCTTGATTGCACTAACCTCAGCTGCAACAGCTACCAATACTGCGAAAACCATACCTAAAACTAACATAATTTTTACCTTTCTTTTTTTAAGAGATTGCTTCCCGAAGAAAGACAACCTCAAGTTATCCTAATAATCTTTACCTATCTCTATATTGAAGACTCCGAAGAGCCTGTCAACTTTCATTTGTTATCCTATCTGCAATCTTTTGCCTTTATCTTAACTCTTCCAGCAATCTTTTCATGCTCTTCTTAGCAATCTCTTCATGCCTTCCAAGCTCGTTCTATGCTTATCCTAACAATCTTTTTTATCCTTATCCTAACAATCTTTTTATCCTTATTTCTTATTTCTAGTGCAAAGGTACGACTTTTTGTGTTCGCGCACAAATAATTTAAGAGAAAAGTTTCTATACACCCCGATTTCTTGATTTAACTCAAGAAACCAGGGTAAATAGTACCTGTAGAGAAGCCAGTCGGCCAGTCTTGCCATGGGCCTGATAAACCACCAGAATATCCTGCAAAGTGATAATTCAAGTTTCGCAAGTTCAGTCTTTTTATATTATAATAAGGTGATATCGTATCTATTTTATACCCAACAAATGCCCCTTTTCGCACTAAAAACAATCATCTGATAACCATTTTTTAGCGATATTGGGGCTTTTTCCTGCATTTTTGCCACAGCAAATGTAAAAGGATAAAAACATAAAAAGGACGAATACCAGCGCCTAAAAACAAGCTGATATTCGCCCTTCGATATACACCCAAATACTTGAGGGTCATTATGACGGTTCAAAATCGCCATTCTCTAACACATTATGTATCAAACAGTTATATAAGCATCTTACCATTTAAATTTCTATATCAAGTCTTAAGCTGAAAAATCCTTCCAATAAGTGCCCAAATTGCAGTTTTAGAGCGAATTTAGTAAAGGTATTTAATAAAATAGCGGACAAGAAACAGATAAAAGACATGATTTTTCCAAGAATTTGGAGGAACGGAAAGATGTGTTTTCGGAGGGATTTGAATTGTGTACAATGGTGTTGATTTCAGCACAAGTACTTGATTATCAAGACTTTTTAGCAAATACATCTAACATAGATTTGCTTTCTAAGAAATGGCAAATCCGTTCAAAATCGGTCATGGTCATTTTCGGTCAAAATGAAAATGGAATTGGTCAAAGTAGTCTATAATATATTATATTATAGGATAAAAGAGTGCCCCCGAAATGATTTTGACCGAAGATGACCATGACCAAATGACCGCTTCATCAAAATCCAGGGCCGCTAACCTTCATTTTTCTTCCAAATCAATCAAAATGCACAAAACGATTGTCAAAATATCACGATAAAACGTTATCAATCAAGCACTTACGAAAATACCACCGAAATCTATAGCGAAATAATTTGTTTTCAATTCCCAAAAGTTGTACCTTTGCACCAGCAATCGAAAGAAAGTTTCTCTTGTACTGGAAGTCAGGCTTAATAGACGACTAACCTCGGTCTTCATTGATGACAGGCGCCAGTCATCAATGATGACCAAAATAAGGGCAAGAAACGGGGGGCAAGCAAAGTCACGTATCAACTAGGCAAGGAAAGAGGGTAAGAATCCAGACGAGGCCGACCTCAACCTGGTGAAGACCGAAAAGAAAAATGCCTTCGCCGTATCATTTTTGTCTTACAAATAGAATATCGCCTCGTTGCCTTCATTGAAAAGCAGGTCGAGAATGCTCATGTTGGGCAGGAAACCATGCTTCTGCTCATACACCTGATAATAGCGCTGAGGTACGAATTCTGCATCAGGAAGAGGCTTTTTCGGACGAATCGCATCACGGAAATCCCGTATTTGAGTGTTGAATTGAGCTTGCGCCTCTGGGCTATTGAATTCTTCACTCTTCATTCTTCGTTCTTCACTTAAAACGTATCGGTCTGTAACCTTCACATGAGGACGGATGTCGAGCAACTCTATCATCTTCTCCATAATTTCCATATTGAAATCAAAGAGGAATTCGTATTTCTTCTCGTAGAAAGGGCGGATGTCGTCCTGATAATACTCGAAGAAAGGACTCTCACCATAGGTCGAGAGAAGCGCATTCCAATGCACGTGGCGCCAGTTGGCATGGTCGGAAATGCGAATATCCTTTATCGCCAGCGAAGTGCCGTGATTAGTAGGAATGGTGAGAGAAAGAGGACCATTGGTGGTAGGAATGATCATACGGTTGCGGTAAGTCTGCTTGATAAAGCTCTCATGGCGCTCTATCAGGCATTCCTCATAGCGGTTCAGCTTCTGATACCACTGCACAGGACCGAAATACGTGGAAGATAATATTGCTTTCAAAATCTTTTTCTTTTAATAGTTTGGGGTTCTTGAAATTTCTGTCTCTTATCTATAAAATGAAATTGAACAACTTGATTGGGATAAACCAACTGATGAAAACTGGTTCAAAATAAAAATAAACTGTCAACAGTCAACAGTTAACAGTTTATTTTTCTATACTTGTCTAAAACAACTTATATGCTTTTCCAATAATCTGATGCTTGTGGACAATGGTTTTTCCTTTCACCGTGCGCACGAGATAGAAGCGGCAATCCTTGCAGCCGCAGCGCTTGCAGCAGATGGTAGGAATGACGTATCGCTCCCTGCCCATGCGAATCGTATCGCCAGGCATCTGCTCGATGACTCCGATGAAATTGGCTTCCATCCAGCCCCGCACATAAGAGCCTTTCTTCTCCCTACCCATATATTTCGACTTCGGAGTAACGAGGCACTCTACGGAATCGGCAAAAACTATCGTCTCGCCACGGTGAAAAATATCGCAGTCAATCCTGTTCACTATCACTCTGTTACCCTCCTTCAGCTGGGGAGGAAGCCCACCTTCGGGCACAGAATAGACAGTGAATACATAGGTGCGGATGCCCCATGCTAAGAGCAATGCCAGCACCAATGAGAGGAGGAATTTGAATGCTATTTTCAAACCGTCTGAATCTTACTTTTGTTATCGACCTTACTTGATGTTATCGACAAACTTGAAGAGTCGGTTCCAGCGAATACCCGAGAAGCCCGGATGGTCTGGACTGTGGCTCCACCAGATGAAGATAGGTTTGCCCACCACATGATCCTCAGGCACAAAGCCCCAATAGCGGGAGTCGGCTGAATTGTGGCGGTTATCGCCCATCATCCAGTAATAGTCGAGCTTGAAGGTGTAACTCTTCGCCTGCTTGCCGTTGATGAAGATGCGGCCCTGGCGGTCCACCTTCAGGTCGTTGCCCTCATACACCTTGATGCAACGCTCATATACAGGCAGATTCTTCAGCGTGAGGGCGATAGACTGACCCTTCTTAGGAATCCATACCGGACCGTAATTATCGCGCGTCCAACCCGTATAGGCATTCAGCGGATAGAGGTCGCCATAAGTAGCATCGGTATTGATGGAGATGCTCTCCACCAGATTCTTATTGGCCTTCAGAGCGAGATAAGCCTTGCGGGTAAGCGGAATAGCACCCGACTGGTTGTAGGTCAGCAAGTCCTCATTGGTAATGCCCAACTCGTCTGCCAAATCCATCGGGAACTCGCCCTTGAGCTTCATCTTGTAGGTATATTGCACATTGTCAGGCTCCTTGTTGGCCTTGCCGTCCAGATATACGATGCGATTCTTGATCTGCAGGGTCTGTCCTGGCAAACCAACGCAGCGCTTCACGTAGTTCTCGCGGCGGTCGGTAGGTCGGCTGATGATGTCGCCATATTCGCCCGGATTGCTCACGATGTAGCTTCTGCCCACCTGGTAAACCTGCTCGAAATACTGGCGCTGCTGCAGCGGATTCATCTGTCTCACGTCCTTGGAAAGTCCGTTCTGCTCCAAAATCTGCTCGCCGAATCCATACACCATCTGGTAGTAATCCTGTGCCTGATAGCGCTCTTCATTCACCAAGGTATCGCCCGCAGGATAATTGAACACCACGATGTCGTTGAGCTTCACATCGCCCAATCCCTTCACGCGGCGATAATCCCAATGAGGCCATTCACAGTAGCTCTTCACGTTGACCAGCGGCATGGTGTGCTGGGTGAGAGGCATGGTGAGTGGAGTCTGAGGAATACGTGGACCGTAGCTCACCTTGCTCACGAAGAGATAATCGCCCGTGAGAAGGCTCTTCTCGAGAGATGAAGACGGAATCACATAGTTCTGGAAGAAGAACAGGTTGATGAAATACACTGCCACGAGGGCGAATACCAGAGCATCTACCCAGCTCATGATGAAGCGTACAGGACCCTCGGAGTCCTTCCACCACTGCCAGCGTATCTTCTTGGTAATATACACATCAAAGATGAATGGCACGACGATCAGTCCCAGCCAACTCTTCAACCAGATGAGGAATGCAAGGTACAGTACTATCACAATGGCAAACTTCGTCCACTGCACCTTCATATTCAGTTTTTGTTTCTCTTTATCTATCATTTTTTTCTCTTTTTTCTGCTTATCAGATCAGAACGTTTTTATTAGGAACTGCTTAAAGATTCCATCAGAATTTCATCCTTAGAACCAATCTGAACCTGTTTATCATTTAGAACTTAAAGAGATCTGATGTGGTGAGCAGACCGGAATGGTTGGCTGTGAACTCAGCTGCAAGCACAGCTCCGAGCGCGAAGCCCTTGCGTGAATGAGCACTGTGCTCAATGGTAATCATATCGGCATCAGAATCGTACATCACGGCATGGATTCCAGGAACCTCGCCATCGCGCACGCAGTTGATCACCAAATCCTCATCAGTGATGTTCTGATCGCCCTCGTCGTGATGACCGTCCTCAGTCCAGTAAGTCACGCCGCGCTTCCAGTCTTTCTTGCGGTCGATATTGTCGATGATTTCCTCTGCCAGGGTGATGGCAGTGCCAGAAGGAGCATCGAGCTTATGTACGTGGTGGGTTTCCTGCATACATACAGAGTACTGTGGGAACCCGTTCATGATCTTAGCCAGATAACGGTTGACGGCAGAGAAGATAGCCACACCGATACTGAAATTAGAGGCCCAGAAGAGGGTCTGCTTACCGTCGGCGCAAAGTTTCTCCACGTCTTCCTTATGGTCTTTCATCCATCCGGTAGAACCCGAAACCACCTTTACATTGTGGGAGAAAGCCTTGAGATAGTTGCCGTAAGCGGCAGTAGGGTTGGTAAACTCGATAGCCACATCCGCAGAGCAGAACTCCGGGCTGTCGATATCTTCAGGGTTATTTACGTCAATCTTACATACGATTTCATGGCCACGCTGCAAGGCGATCTCTTCGATCATGTGTCCCATCTTGCCGTAGCCTATCAAAGCTATTTTCATTGTTATCTTGTTTTTTTGTTTATTCCTTTCGGCAAAAATAATCAAAAATCTTGGAAAAACCGATTTATTTGTAGAAAAAAGCGCATTATTATAGTAATAAATAGAAAATTTTGCTTATTTTTGCAGTGATTTGGGGCAAAATCGTATGATTCTAAACATTTTAGCCTACTTCTGAAAGAATTTAAAAAAAATAAAAGATATGAGCAAATACATATTTGAAACAAAAATGGAGGTGCGCGACTATGAGTGCGACATAGAGGGAATCGTAAACAATGCCAACTATCTGCACTACATGGAACATACGCGCCATCTCTTCTTGAAGGAATGCGGACTCAGCTTTGCAGAAATGCACAATAAGGGCGTGGACGCAGTAGTGGCTCGCATGAACCTGCAATACAAGGTGCCGCTGCAGTGCGACGATGAATTCCTCTCCCGCCTGTGGCTGGAAAAGCAGGGCGTAAGATACATCTTCCATCAGGACATCTTCCGTGCTAACGATGAGAAACTCTGCCTCAAGGCTACCGTAGAACTGGTGTGCCTCATCAATGGCAGATTGGGTAATAGCGAAGACTACGACAAGGCTTTCGAGCGCTGGCTTTAAAAACCAAATCTTTTGAAACCAAATCTTTTGAAACCAAATAAAGAAAACTATCATGGAGCAATTACTTCACTATGTATGGAAACACAAGCTGTTTCCACTTTCTCCTCTCCATACTACCGACCATCGGCAGGTGGAAGTCATCGACCCAGGGCTGCACAACCGCAATGCGGGACCCGATTTCTTCAATGCTAAAATCAAGATAGATGGAATGCTCTGGGTGGGCAATATCGAAATACACGACAAGGCGAGCGACTGGTATCTGCACGGACACGAGAAGGACGAGCGATACGACAACGTGGTGCTCCACGTTTGCGGAATCATCGACCTGGAAGCCCGCAACTCCAAGGGAGAACCCCTCACGCAGATGCAGCTCAGCATCCCCGAAAACGTGCTCCGACACTATCAGGAACTGCTCTCCATCGACCAGTATCCACCCTGCTATCAGATTATCCCTGCCCTCACCCGCCTCTCCGTACACTCCTGGATGAGCGCCCTGCAAACCGAGCGACTCTCACAGAAAACAGAAGCTATTGCCGAGAGAGTGAAGAAATGCAACGGAGACTGGGAAAACGCATACTTCGTGACCCTGGCCCGCAACTACGGATTCGGCATCAACGGGGAAGCCTTCGAGCAATGGGCTCTCTCCATCCCCCTGCACTCGGTAGATCATCACCGCGACGACCTCTTCCAGATAGAAGCCATCTTCTTAGGACAGGCTGGACTGCTCGAACTGTCAACCATCCCCGAACGCTATCAGAAAGACGCACTGAACGACGGATATTTCTCCAAACTCAGGAATGAATACCTCTATCTGCAACATAAATTCTCGCTCGCGCCCATAGACTACAAGCTCTGGCGCTTTCTGAGACTGCGCCCGCAGAACTTCCCCCACATCCGCATCTCCCAACTGGCCAACCTCTATTTCCGGCGCCAGGCAAGTCTCAGCCATCTGCTCGAAGCCACCACCGTGAAGGAGGTCATCGGAGTGTTGAAAACATCGGTTACACCCTACTGGGAGACGCATTACACCTTCGGAAGCGAGAGCATACGCAACGAGAAGCACATATCCCCTTTCTCGCTCAACCTGCTCATCATCAACACCGTCATTCCCATCCTCTTTGCCTACGGACGGCACAGAGGTGAGGAAAAGTACTGCGACCGGGCTTTCGAATTCCTGGAGGAACTGAAGGCTGAAAACAACCATATCGTGAGAATGTGGCAGCAATGCGGATTGGAGGTGGAAAACGCCGGAGACTCGCAAGCCCTCATCCAACTGAAAAAGGAATATTGCGACAAGAAGGAATGTCTGAGGTGCAGGATAGGATATGAGTACCTGAAGAGAAAGTGAAGAGTGAAGAACGAAGAATGAAGAATTCTACAGCATGTAGTGAAAACCCTTAGCTCTCAAAGGTGCAAACCTAACTATTAAATTACAAACAATAAATCAAAAACAACACCGTGGATCAACAAGAAATTTTAAATACGATTCTCCTCACAAGGCTCAACTACTTCAGTCTTGCGGGAATGCTGGAACTATATAGAAAGGTGGGCTCCGCCACGCTCATCATGGAGCACAAAAACAATCTCCGTGACATCCTGCCCGATGCTTCAGATAAACTCGTGAACGCCATCCAGAATAGCGATGAGGCAAGAAAAAGGGCTGAAGTGGAACTGGAATATGACCTGCGCTACGGCATAGAACCCCTCACGATGAACGACGAACGCTATCCCAGCCGACTCAAGGAATGCGACGATGCGCCGCTCATGCTCTTCTACAAGGGCAACGCCAACCTGAACCAGCAGCGCGTCATCAATATCGTGGGAACCCGCCATTGCACTCCTTACGGCGAGGATCTCATCCGCCGATTCATCACCGAACTGAAGCAGCTCTGTCCACAGGTTCTCATCGTGAGTGGCTTAGCCTACGGAGTGGACATCAATGCCCACCGACAGGCGCTCGACAAGGGGTATGAGACGGTAGGCGTACTGGCTCACGGACTGGACGACCTCTACCCCAACCGCCACAAAGAAACGGCGCTAAGGATGATAGAACAGGGCGGACTGCTCACGGAATTTCTGACCCAGACGAACGCCGACAAGATCAACTTCGTGCGCCGCAACCGCATCGTGGCAGGAATGTCGGATGCCTGCATACTGGTAGAGAGTGCCGCCCATGGAGGAGGTCTCATCACGTGCGAAATCTCACAAGCCTACAACCGAGATGTCTTCGCCTTCCCTGGCAGGATAGGCGATGCTTACAGCGAGGGCTGCAACAACCTCATCCGCTCGAATGGTGCCATGCTGATTACGAGTGCCTCCGACTTCGTGAAGGATATGGGTTGGCAGGATGACGCCAAGCTGATGCGAGCCAAGCAGCAGGGCATTGAGCGCAGTCTCTTCCCCGACCTTTCTGCAGAAGAACAAGCCATCGTGGATGTTCTCACCCAGCACAACGACCTGCAGATCAACATGATTTCCGTGCAGAGCGGCATCGACATCAGCCGCCTCACCGTCCTCCTCTTCCAGTTGGAGATGAAGGGGCTCATCAGGACATTGGCTGGGGGAATGTATCATCTGCTGAAGTGAATTTTGGTAATATCAGAAAAAAGATGTAACTTTGCAGCCGCAAAAAAGAATAAGATGAAAATAGGAAATATAGAATTTGGCTCGCAGCCCCTCTTCCTCGCTCCGATGGAAGACGTAACGGATATTGGCTTTCGCATGCTCTGCAAGCGATTCGGAGCAGCCATGGTTTATACAGAGTTCGTATCGGCAGAAGCTTTGGTGAGAAGCATCAAGAGCACCGTCAGCAAGCTTACGATAAGCGATGAGGAACGCCCTGTGGGTATTCAGATTTACGGCCGCACCACCGAGGATATGGTGGAAGCTGCAAAGATAGTAGAACAGGCTCATCCGGACGTGATTGACATCAACTTCGGTTGCCCTGTCAAGAAAGTGGCTGGAAAGGGCGCTGGAGCTGGTATGCTCCGCAATATTCCTCTGATGCTGGATATTACAAGAGAAGTGGTGAAAGCAGTCAATGTGCCTGTAACCGTGAAAACCCGACTGGGTTGGGATAATGACAACCTCATCATTACCGACCTGGCTGAGCAGTTGCAGGACTGCGGAATCCAGGCTCTCACTATCCACGGCAGAACCCGTAGCCAGATGTACACGGGCGAAGCAGACTGGAGCCTCATCGGAGAGGTGAAGAACAATCCCCGCATTCATATCCCAATCATCGGCAACGGCGATATTACGACCCCGGAAGAAGCCAAGCTTGCCTTCGACCGCTATGGTGTAGATGCTGTGATGATTGGTCGCGCCACCTTCGGAAGGCCTTGGATTTTCAAGGAAATCCGTGATTATCTCGACAATACCGGTGCAGCCCCACTGACCGTGGATGAGAAAATCGACCTTCTGGAAGAGCAGCTCCGCATCAATATCGAGCGCATCGACGAGTACCGAGGCATTCTCCACACCCGTCGCCACCTGGCCGCCTCCCCTATCTTCAAGGGAATCCCTGACTTCAAGCAAACCCGTATCGCCATGCTTAGGGCCAACAAGGAGGATGAACTGAAGGAAATCCTGAAAGAATGCCGGGAGAGAATCAAGGCAATACAAATATAGACTTGTTTACGGCAGATTGCAAATCCGCCGAACCATAAAATAAATAAAGGGAGATTCCAACCATCAGCTTTGGAATCTCCCCTTTTTTTTATTAGTTCACTGTCAACAGTCAACAGTTAACAGTTGTTTTTTCTATACTTCTACTGGGAAAATGAAGAAACCTAACTTCCTCAAATGATAGAAGGGCTTTACTTCTTCAATATCGAAGCACCCTCGAGCAGGGCGAGCGCCTTATTCTCATTCTCCTCCATGATTTCACGCTCTCCAGGGCCCTTGTCATTAATGCCACAGAGGTGCAGAATGCCATGGATGATGACACGGTGAAGCTCATCATCATAGGTCTTGCCAAACTGCTCGGCATTGGTGCGGACGGTATCCAGCGAAATCACGATGTCACCGTTAATCACATCATCCTCATCATAATCGAAGGTAATGACATCGGTATAGTAATCATGCCCCAGATACTCATTATTCACTTCGAGAATCTTCTCGTCATCTACAAACATATAGCCTATCTCTCCTACCTTGCGGCCATGAGATGCAGCTACCTTGCGAATCCAGGCACTGGTGTCGCGCTTCTTGATCTTTGGCATTTTCACGCCATCTACATTGTATGTAATCATACTTTTTCCTCCTATTTTTATCTGTTATTTCTTAATTGTTTTGTTATTCCTTCATTCTTTATTTCTCCAAGGATTGCACGTCACTTCTCGATTCATACGATGAAGTTAGTAGGTGCTTCATTCCTGTCACACTTTCGCCTTAGGCAGGAATTCATCCACTTCTCTTCCGAAGAATCTCAACTCCCTGACGAGCGTAGAACTGATGCTGCTGTAGCGAGGATCAGAGAATAGCAGGATGGTCTCTACACCGCCCAACTGCTTGTTGATGTCAGCCTGCTCACGCTCATACTCGAAATCCTTGGCGCTTCTTACGCCTCTCACTAAGAACTTGGCTCCCAGACGATGCGCCAGGTCGATGGTAAGGTCATCGTAGGAAACCACCTCCAGGCGGAATCCCTTAGAAGCATCACCAGCATCCACCAGTTCTGCACATTCCTTCGGGAAAACAGCCTTGATGTCCTCCACACGCTTCTCTATCTCCTCGTTAGCATGCTTCAGCTTGCTCATTGCCACGGCAATCACAAGCTTGTCAAACATCGGCAGAGCACGCTCCGCAATGTTCTGATGTCCTATCGTAAATGGGTCGAATGTACCCGTAAATATTCCTATCTTCATATTACTCAAATAAGTCTCCCTGCATCACATTCCCTGCATAAGGGTTTCTGCCCAGATGGTCGTAGGCAAGTTTCGTAGCCATTCTACCACGCGAAGTGCGCTTGATAAAACCCTCCATGATGAGGAAAGGCTCATACACTTCCTCTACCGTGCCCGCATCCTCGCCGATGGCAGTGGCTATGGTGCCCACGCCCACTGGTCCGCCACGGAACTTGTCGATGATGGTGGTGAGAATCTTGTTGTCTATCTCGTCCAGACCGTACTGGTCGATGTTCAGCGCCTTGAGCGCCATTTGCGCAATGTCGTAAGTGATGGTTCCGTTACCCTTCACCTGGGCGAAATCTCTCACGCGGCGCAAGAGCGAATTGGCAATACGAGGCGTTCCGCGCGAACGGCGGGAGATTTCCACCGCAGCCGCATCCTCGATAGGCACTTTCAGGAGCATTGCACTTCTCCGGATAATCTTCTGCAGCGTCTCCGGATCATAATACTCCAGATGGAGATTGATGCCGAAACGGGCACGGAGAGGGGCTGTGAGCAGTCCGCTTCTGGTTGTAGCGCCCACCAGCGTGAAAGGGTTCAGATCTATCTGGATGCTTCTTGCCGAAGGTCCCTTGTCTATCATGATGTCGATGCGGTAATCCTCCATCGCCGAATAGAGATACTCCTCTACAACTGGCGAGAGACGGTGGATTTCATCGATGAAAAGCACATCATTCGGCTCCAGGGAAGTCAGGATGCCGGCCAAATCGCCCGGCTTGTCGAGCACAGGACCTGAGGTAATCTTGAATCCCACACCCAGTTCATTGGCGATGATGTTGCTCAAAGTAGTCTTACCCAGTCCTGGAGGACCGTGCAGGAGCGTATGATCGAGCGGCTCGCCACGGTATTTGGCAGCCTCAACAAAGATTTCGAGATTGTCCACCACACCGCTCTGTCCGCTGAAGTCAGAGAACTTCAGTGGTCGCAGTGCCTTCTCGAATTCCTTCTCGGCAGGCGTAACCGACTCATTTCTTATGTCAAAATCTTCGTTCATTCTTTGTAATTATCGATAATTATGGTGCAAAGATACAAGTATTTAGGGGAAAGACAAAATAAATAAACCAAAAAGTGAGAATAGGAGGAATACTTTTTTCATTGCTCACTTGCAAGCCTTTTGTGCGAAAACGAAAGGATAGACACATTAAATGCTTATAAATCGCAATTATTTCCAATAATATTTTGTCACATTAGAAGAAATCTGTAATTTTGCACCCGAATTTGAAAGAGAGGAAGCAATGAGAGATCATAAACGAGAGAGAAATATAGGATTTTAAAAGAAATAGAATTATGCTTAAGTTATTTCAAGGACTCAGCCGCTGGCTGGCCAATTATACATCTATTTTTGTAATAGGTGTAGCTGTGTTTACATTCTTCTTCCCACATACCTTCGACTGGGTGCGCGGAACAACCCAAACCATCATTCTCGGCATTATCATGCTCACGATGGGGCTCACCCTGACCACCAATGATTTCAAGATTCTGGCTCAGCGTCCGCTCGATGTTTTCATCGGTGCCTGTGCCCAGTTTATCATCATGCCTGGTGTGGCCTACACGCTGGTTCATGTATGGCATCTTGACCCTGCGCTGGCGCTCGGCATTCTGCTGGTAGGTTGTTGTCCGGGCGGCGTATCGAGCAACATCATGAGTTATCTCTGTCATGGCGACGTGGCCTTCTCTGTAGGAATGACCTGCGCCTCTACCATTCTGGCTCCAGTAATGACTCCGCTGCTGATGAAGATTACGGCTGGCGAGATTATCCATGTAGATGCAGTGGGAATGTTCATCAACATCCTCATCGTCACGATTATTCCTGTAGCCATCGGCTGCGCCCTCAATTACGTATATGGCAAGAAAGAATACTTCCCTACCATCCAGAGCCTCATGCCGGGTATCAGTGTAACCTGTCTGGCCATTATCGTAGGCGGTGTGATTTCTACGGTTCACGATGATCTCATAGCCCGTGGCTTGATGCTTTTCCTCTGGACTTTTGCGGTGGTTTTCTGCCACAACACCTTGGGTTATCTTCTGGGTTGGCTGGCAGGCAAATGTGCCGGATTCAATACAGCCAAGAAGCGCACCATCAGTATTGAGGTGGGAATGCAGAACGCTGGTCTTGCCACGGTGCTTGCCGGCAATTTCTTTGCCGCCCAGCCTTTGGCCGTATTGCCTTGCGCCATCAGTTGTGCCTGGCACAGTATTTCCGGCACGATTCTCGCAGGAATCTATCTGAAATGGGATCACATGCATGGGAAGGACTAATTCCTTTCCCACTCCATTCTCATAGAGATTCATTATCCTCTGCTGGAGCTTTCTTCCAGAGATTCCTTACAGGAGGCTTCCATAAAGATTAATTCATCCTTTACTGGAGGCTCCTCCTGAATCTTTACTGGAGTTTTCCATAAAGATCAGATCATTCTTTGCTGGAGGCTTCTTCAGAGATTTAATCATTCCAGAAAACTAAATAAAACAAAAAAGAAAAATATGCTCTCAGAGCTTCTGAATTTAGGGACTCTTTCTCTGCTTTCCTAAGTAACATGTCAGCATGTTCAAACTGTCCTTTATTCAAAAGTTCGTCCACTTTTGACAATTGAGACATTTCCTGCTGATGACAAGAAGTCATAAGCAAGAAATATAAAAACACTCTTTATAACGCTCATAATACTTCTTTCTTGAGTTTAAACAAGAACAGCTCATGTGAAACTAAAACAATTTCACATGAGCTGGTTTGATTTATTTTCCGGTTTGCAGCAGCTGAACTGCACGCAGAACAATCTCGTTCGTCTCATTCCATACCTGGAAATATTGACTCATATCCCAGATATCGCGCGCTACAAGGGCTTTCAACTGAATAGCTAAGTATTTCTTCGTCTGAGCCAATTCAGCCTCGTCCTTCGCCTCTATTCTCTCTTTCTTGCCATCCTCGATGATCTCATCCACAAGCGACAGAGGAACCTGATAGGTCTTCATGAACTTATTAAAGTCCTTGAACTGAGCTTTCAACTCTTTGCGATGAGCATCGATGAACTTCAGACTGTGATTGATGACAATGCTCTTAGCCGACAACTGACGATGCAATTTGGTGTATTTGGTCGTGTCGAGCGGCACGAAATAATCAGGCATAATGCCACCGCCGCCATAAACCACACGATGCTTGCGCAGGGTATAATACTTCAGAGAGTCGGACAGGTGAATGCTGTCCTGATTGGTAAACTCACCATGCTTGTATCGCTTGTCAAGATCCATCGCATAATCCTCGCGGTCGCCCTTCTTATAAGGTTTCTGAATGCATCTGCCGCTTGGCGTATAGTAATGGGCAATGGTGAGACGGATTTCACTGCCATCTTCGAAGGTAAGCGGACGCTGCACCAGTCCCTTTCCGAAGGTTCGGCGACCCACCACTACACCTCGGTCCTGATCCTGTATAGCACCGGAAACGATTTCTGCCGCAGAAGCCGTAAACTCATTAGTGAGGACAACGATCTTGCCCTTGCGCCAGCGACCATTGGCCTCAGCACGGAACTCCTGACGGGGAGCCCTGCGACCATTGGTATAGACAATCAGATCACCCTTCTCCAGGAACTCATTAGCTATCTTTGCCGCAGTCTGCAGATAACCTCCACCATTATCCTCCAGGTCGAAGATAAGGTCTTTCATGCCCTTCTTCTTCAGGGAATCCATCGCCTCGGAAACCTCCTTGTGACTCGTCATTCCGAAACTTCCCAAACGGATATAACCGATGCCCGGACGAATCATATAGGCAGCATCCATCGTGGTAACAGGAATCTTATCACGTTTCACCTTGAAGGTAAGCTTATCCTTGATGCCGCGACGCACAATGGTAAGGTTTACAATCGTACCCTTAGGACCACGGAGCCGTTTCATGATTTCCTCCTTACTCATCTTGACGCCCGCAATGGCAGTATCATTTACCGCCACAATACGGTCGCCGGCGATAATGCCCACTTTCTCGGAAGGACCATTGGTAACCGGCAGGATGACCAGGAGCGTATCATCTACCATATTAAACTGCACGCCGATACCATCAAAAGAGCCATTCAGAGACTCGTGCATTGACTGGGTTTCCTTGGCAGTGGTATAGGAAGAATGAGGATCCAGCTTTTCGAGCATTCCCCGGATGGCGTCCTCTACCAGTTTATTCTCATCCACACTATCCACATAGAGATTGGCAATGGCAATTTCAGCCCTCCCCAACTTCTCTATCGGGCTATTCTTGCCCATTTTTATGCGCAACTGGGCACTGACAGAAGTTACTGCCAAGAATGCCGCTAATGCAATAAACAGATATTTCTTCATTTCTAAATCTTAAGCTTTATGAAAGAGAGAAATCCTTCAAGAGTCAACAGTCAACAGTTAACAGTTCTATTTTTTATGGTTCCCCGTTTCAATGGTTTCCTATTTCAATAGTTTCCCACGAAAGCACTTGAATTCTTCACTCTTCGTTCTTCACTCTTCACTTCATTCACTCTTCACTTAATTCAATCCATCGGTTCAGAATCTTCCTCTGGAATATCCTCCTCAATCACCAGATTGTCGATGATGAAGTTCTGGCGCTCCATGGTATTCTTTCCCATATAGTATTCCAGAAGCTTCTGAACCTGGTCGTTCTTATGCAGCGTAACCTGTTCCAAACGCATATCAGAACCTATGAAATGAGCAAACTCCTCTGGAGAAATCTCGCCGAGACCCTTGAATCGGGTGATTTCCGGGTCTGGTCCGAGTTCACGGATAGCCTGCTGGCGCTCTTCGTCACTATAACAATAGTGGGTAATGAAATCGCCCTTCTTCTCCTTGGGTCCCAACTTGGCATCGGCATCAGCCACTGCCTGCTTATTCTTGATCTTGGTACGCTTGTTGCGCACACGGAACAATGGGGTCTGCAATACATAAACATGGCCCTTCTTGATGAGGTCTGGGAAAAACTGTAGGAAAAACGTGATGATGAGCAGGCGGATGTGCATTCCATCGACATCGGCATCCGTGGCCACAATCACCTTGTTGTAGCGCAATGAATCCAAACCATCCTCTATATCAAGCGCAGCCTGCAGGAGGTTGAATTCCTCATTCTCATACACCACCTTCTTGGTCAGTCCGAAGCAATTCAGTGGCTTACCACGCAGAGAGAAAACCGCCTGGGTATTTACATCACGACTCTTGGTGATGCTTCCGCTCGCAGAATCTCCCTCAGTAATGAAGATGGAACTCTCCTCCTTACGGTCGTTCTTCGCATCGCTGAAGTGGATGCGGCAGTCACGGAGTTTACGGTTGTGAAGGTTGGCCTTCTTGGCGCGCTCACGTGCCAACTTGGTCACACCAGCCATCGCCTTGCGCTCACGCTCGCTCTCCTTGATCTTGTTTTCCAGGATTTCAGCCACATCCTTATGGATATGAAGATAGTTGTCCACTTCCTTCTTCAGGAAATCACCCACATATTTATTGATGGTTTCCCCACCATTCGGAGTCATCGTCGTACTACCGAGCTTAATTTTCGTCTGACTTTCAAAGACAGGTTCCTCTACATTGATGGCAATAGCCGCCACCAGTCCGTTGCGGATGTCGCCATACTCATACTTGCCGTAGAACTCCTTGATGGTCTTGGCAATATGCTCCTTGAAAGCACTCTGATGAGTACCTCCCTGGGTAGTATGCTGACCATTGACGAAGGAATAGTATTCCTCGCCATACTGATTGGTATGAGTAAAGGCTATCTCAATATCCTCACCCTTCATGTGGACAATATCATAGAGCCCCTCATTGGTCATATTGTCGCTCAAAAGGTCCTGCAGACCATGACGGCTGAGGATACGGCGACCATTGTGCATGATGGTGAGACCTGTATTCAGATAAGTATAGTTGCGGAGCATCGTCTCCACGATGTCATCATGGAAACTGTAGTTCTTGAAGAGCGTATTGTCTGGTTCAAAAAAGATGAAAGTACCATTCTCATCCTCCGTCTTGGAAGTCTTGTCTTTCAGGAGATTACCACGTTCGAAAATAAGATGGCGCACCTTGCCGTCGCGGAATGACTTCACCTCGAAATGGGAACTGAGGGCATTGACCGCTTTCACACCGACACCGTTCAGACCGACACTCTTCTTGAACGCCTTGCTATCGTACTTACCACCGGTATTCAGCACGCTGACAGCCTCAACGAGCTTTCCCTGCGGAATACCACGGCCATAGTCGCGGACGCTGACACGCAGATTGTCCTCTATATCGATTTCCAGACGTGCTCCAGCCCCCATCTTAAACTCATCGATGGAGTTATCGACCACCTCCTTCAAGAGCACATAAATACCATCCTCAGGCAAGTTACCATCGCCCAGACGACCGATGTACATACCCGGACGGGTACGCACATGCTCCATATCGCTCAAGTGGCGGATATTGTCATCTGTATATTCTACAGGTTGCTCCTGAGGGGTATTTGCCAGTTCTTCAGCAGCACCCTTTTCATTCAAGTTTTTATCTTCAGGCATAAATTCCTCCTTGTAATTCTGATTTTATTTTATACGAACAGTTGCTATTTACTTGATTTTCTTAATATAGCAGTTGCGGCGCTTGTGAAGGATTGGGTCTAAGACGCCCCATTGTCCCTGCACAGCAACATTGTCTTCCATTTCCACCTGTGTTTCTCCCCACTCGATTCCATACTTCTGATAGATAGGAATCAGGTCGGCAAAAAGCAGCGCATTGGCACCCTTGGCACGGTATTCCGGCTGGATACCGATGAGCAGGAGGTCAACGATCTTGGTCTTATGGAACTTGATGGCACGCAGCAGATGCCACCAACCGAAAGGAAACAGTCTGCCCCTATGGCATTTCTGCAAGGCTTTGGTAAGAGAAGGCATCGTAATACCGATTCCTATCATCTTATGATCCTCTGTAGTCCAATCCTCGATGGCAGTCACAAAGTTCAGATCGAGCAAAGCTAAATACATCTTGATGTACTGGTCTATCTGCTTCTGCGAGAGTTCAGAATAGCCATAGAGATGCTTGTAAGTATCATTGATGAGGTCGAAAATCCTCTGTCCGTATCCGCCCTGATAAATATCCTTTCGGGTAATCTTACGGGCATGGAGATTGTATCTTTTCTCTATCATCGCCGCTATCTTGGAATATTTCTCCGGGATGGTATCTGGCACTATCAGCTTATACTCTACGTACTTATTATCTACGGTAAAACCCTCCAAAGCCTCTACGTGCTCCGGATAATATGAATAATTGTAGATGGTAGGCATGGTGCCGAGCTGGTCAAAGCCCCAGGTAAGCATACCTTCTGGATCCATATCCGTAAAACCAAGCGGACCTACAATATCTTCCATTCCCTTCTCCTTGCCATATTTCTCTACAGCATCGAAGAGAGCCTTGGAAACCTCACGGTCGTCGATGAAATCAATCCACCCGAAGCGCACGGACTTACGGTCCCAACGCTTATTGGCCTTATGGTTGATAATAGCAGCGACACGTCCCACTACCTTGCCCTCTTTATAAGCAAGGAAATACTCTGCCTCGCAAAACTCGAAAGCGGCATTGCGATCTTTGCTAAGTGTGTTCATGTCGTCGCTGAAAAGATTGGGCGCATCATACGGATTGCCCTCGTATAGGTCGTAATGGAAGTCGATGAACGTCTTCAAGTCCTTCTTACTCTCGACCCTCTTAATTTCTATTAATGACATGATAATTCAAACTAGTTTGTTATTTTAAACATGCAAAAATAGCAATATTTCGCCAAACGACCAAATATTGCTATTATTTTTGCAGTTTTTTAGGGATTAGCACTTACTAAATCCCCCTTTCACAAATCACCAGCACACGGCTCTCATCGCTCAAAGTGGTGGCAAAGATATAGGTTTCTCCACCATCTTTCAGTTTCAGGCGCTTGCGCAATTCTGCCACGGAAAGGGGGAAATTGCGGGTGGCGATGTTCGCTTTCGTAATGCCGGAGAGTTGGCGTTTCAATTCCTTTTTATTAAAGGAGGAAACGGCGACAATGCGGAACGCCCTGCCTGGAAATGCTTCGACAGGATCCTCACTTACGAAGAGATGACTGTTCTTGGAAAGCATCTTTGCATCATATCGCTCGGAAAGAACACCAAAACAACCGGCTTTCATCAACGAGGCATTCGGTTCGTAGAGATACGGCATCTCATCAAGGGCTGGAGAGGTTATTCTATCAGAAGAGACCTTTTTTACGGCTTTTACGGAAGAAGAAACTATTTTATCAGGAGAAGCTATTTTCACGGCAGAAGAAGCCATTTCTGTCTCATCACAAACAAAGGATTGGGAGTCGTTGATGCAAAAGATTCGGAGATTTTCGTCATGTTTTGCCCCTAAATCTGTTCCAGAAACCATATTCATGCCCATATTTCGCGCAGAAAGCACCAAAAGCAACTCCTTGCACTCATTGTTCACAGAAACAATATGAACCTCTCTTACGTGGCTCAATTCGCTCACTGCACGATGCCAGTCGAGCATCGGGGAGAGTTTGATGATGACGTAATCTGCCTTCGAAAGCATCTCTTCCTGCAAAACGGTAACATCGGGCATGCAGTCTTTCAAAGATACAACCTTATTGCCAGCATCGTCTCTACGGGCAGGATCGATGAAGATCAGCTTAAGACCAAAGTTGGTCTTAAGTAATGACTGGGACTGCTCTTCAGTTATGCCAAAAGTATCTGATGCAGCATTCTTCTTAGAGTGAAAAGAATGCAGCACCTCTATTCCGTCTCCATTCTTCACGCTGACATTCTTCAAACCCAATCGCTCGAAGTTTTCCTTCGCAGCCTCACAAAGATGAGCCTGTCGCTCCACATACATCGACTTTACGCCCAACCGGGAAGCTATGTATGAGAAATCCACTCCGAAACCACCAGTCAAGTCAACAAACTCAATTTCTTCAGAAAAATCTTCCTCATTCGGTTCTCCTTCGCTCTTATTAACATATTTATCGCATTCTGTTAATATCTGTTGCTTTTTGCAAGTATCTTCATTTTTGGCGAATTCTGAATCAACTGCCCCTTCACTCGCAAATTCGCAAATTTTGGAAAAATGAGAATTAGAGGCTTTTTCGCACTCTTTTTCGTTTTCAGAAGAAGAAACTGACAAACCGAGCAATCTTGCCGCCAATTCTGCCTTATAAAGAGCTGTCTGCTCTGACGAACATTGCTCCATCGAGATATGAGGAGGATAGATAATGCCCTCAATACTTGCCCAACGTGGCAACTTGACATGCGCCATCTTTCGCCCACGAATCTGGTCGAGAGCGAAAGGCATATTTACTTCCGGATACTTGCTTCCAAGGAAAGCCAACTGGCGGACATCCTCATCCTGATGCTGGCGAATAAAATCGATTGTTGCCTGATTGATTGTCATAGTAACTCCTGCTTTATTCAAAGATTGTAAACCAAAGATTTCTTACTAAATTGTACTTGCAGCTACAAAAGTATGAAAAATTTTCTTTTCCTCCAAAATATTTAATAAGAAAGTAACTTAATAGAACTCGAGAAAGTTGAGTTGAGTATACAACCGCGGTTCGGGATCATGTTGATTTTGGAGGCGCAAAGCGAGAAGTATCCTGCTATCGACATTTTGCTTTTTTGAAATAGAATTAGCACAAAACCCGTCACCCTTCATCTATCGCTTGGAATCCCTTGTGTTTATCGGGGGTTCAGAGGGTGAAGGATAGGATCCTATCCTTCATCACCCTTCATTCTCCCTTCATTCTCATTGGTAAGCGGCTCCGCGTTTATACCTTGCATAATTGAAAAAAGCAGTAATAGCTGAT
>ERZ791626.996-NODE-996-length-25046-cov-2.579969_pt1 | contig 25046 bp, 20 predicted proteins | sample MGYA00510266_ERZ791626 | MGnify/ENA primary metagenome ERZ791626 (study PRJEB30046, sample SAMN00715208) | human gut metagenome | study: EMG produced TPA metagenomics assembly of the A metagenome-wide association study of gut microbiota in type 2...
CAACAATCTTTGGGTGGGCCGTCAGGGGTTCGAACCCTGGACCTTGGGATTAAAAGTCCCCTGCTCTGCCAGCTGAGCTAACGGCCCGCGGGTGGCATTGTACCACGGTCTGGGACTATTCCCAACTCCATTGACCGTTCTGGAAAATCACAACTTCACGTCCATCAGGCGTAATGCCCGTAATATCGATGTCGTCCGTGCCGATCATAAAATCGACGTGCGTGCTCGAGACGTTAACGCCATGCTCCAGGAGCTCCTCCTTGGACATGTCATACCCACCCTCGATGCATTCGGGGAAACCGACACCTAGCGCGAGATGGCAGCTAGCGTTCTCGTCATAGAGCGTATCGTAGAACAGAACACCACTTTCGCGGATCGGCGTGTTCTTGGAAATGAGCGCGACCTCACCCAGATGAGCGGCGCCTTCATCGGTGTCAATAATGCTCGCAAGCGTCGCCTTGCCCACGCGGGCATCGTAGTCCACTACGCGGCCGCCCTCGAACTTAATCCAAAAATCGTCGACTTTATTGCCGTGGTGGATGAGCGGCATGGCCGAGTACACGATACCGTCGGCGCGCATGCGATCGGGCGAAGTGAAGACTTCCTCGGTGGGAATGTTGGGGAAGAAGGGGTGCCCTTCGGGCGTCTTGCCCTTGCCGCCGGCCCACTCGTGACCTTTCGTCATGCCAATCGTCAGATTGGTTCCGTTCGAAGCGGTGTAGCGCAGGCAATCAAATTGATTATCGTTTAGGAAACGCAGGTTCTTTTCGAATGCGGCGTCATGGAGTTCCCAGTCGCTCTCCGGGTCCTGGCCATCGGCGCGAGCGGTGTGCAGAATCGCATTCCACAGCTTATAGATTGCAACCTCATCGGCGTCTCCCGGGAACACCTCGTGCGCCCAAGCCACGACCGGAGCGCCGGCGATGCACCACGGATTGATGTTGTAATCCAGTCCACGGCGGAAAACTTTGCACTGCGTATTCCTCGCCTTGGATGCCGCGGCCGGCTTGGCTGGATCGATGCCCTTGAGGGCTGCGGGATCCGCACCCTCGATAAAGATAAAGCAGGCACCGTCCTGGGCCAGGGAATCCAGCTGCAGGCGCTTCCACTCGGGCGTCTGCTCAAAATAGCTTTTATCGACATGCTCGTACGTGAGCCTCGTCACGGCATCATCGGCCCAAATGACCGTCACGTGGCCGGCGCCGGCGTCATAGGCCTCCGCGACCACCACGCGCGCAAACGGCGCGCACTCGACCGGAGACTGAACGACGACTTCCTGGCCGGGCTTGACGTTTACGCCCTTGCGGACGACCAGGCGCGCATAGTTTTTAATCTTGGGCTCCAGGGCCTTCATGCCCTCCAGAGCTTCTTCAACCGTCAGGGCAGCTCGAATCATGTGCCACTCCATCTATCTATAGAACAGTAAAAAGGCGCGCCGCAAAAACGACGCGCCTTATATCTTAGCGATAAGTATGAATGCAAACGCTATTTCTTCTTGGAGTCCTTTTTGTCCTCCTCGGCAGCCGCGCGCTCGATAAGGGCGTTGAGCTTGTTCTCGGACATGCCCTCGGCCTGCGCGCGATACATGTTACGCAAGGGACGAATACGAGCGAAGTCGTAGATAAAGTCACCCAGGATGATGACATAGGACAAAACGATGCCGACCATCTGAACAGGACTGGACACCGTGCCGCCGGGAGCGAAGTAGAGCGAAGCCCCGATTGCCACGACGAGCACCATGCCGATAGCGAGCACAGCCCACCAAATACGGCGGCGCTTGGTGTAGTCCTCATCCTGCTTGAGAAGGATATTCGACACCGTGTAGATGCGGTCCTCCTTGGCGCGCTGCTTAGCCTTGCGGGCGCGCTTCTCCTCTTTAGAGAGGCCCTCGAGGTTCTCGCCCTTCTCGAGCTCTTTGCGGCGTGCCTTAGACGAAGCCGGCACGACGCGGACAGAGCTCGCTGCCTGACGGGCAGGCTTAGCAGATGCGGCGGACTTGCGCGCAACCCCGGTAACCTCGTGGGATTGCGTGCGCTTGTTCGTGGCGCTACGGGTACTCACTTATGCGTTCTCCTTCATGCTTGTGAACTGGGAGCCCGTGATGATCTGGAAGGCCTCGCGATAGCGCTCGGACGTGCCATCGATGACCTCGGCGGGCAGGTGCGGGGTCTCCCCCGTCATATCCCAGTTGGCCTTGAGCCAATTGCGGACGAATTGTTTGTCGTAGCTGGGCTGGATCTTGCCCTCCTCGTAGCTGGCAGCAGGCCAGAAACGGCTGGAATCGGGCGTGAGGCACTCGTCGATCAGCGTGACCTTGCCATCGATGACACCAAACTCGAACTTGGTGTCGGCAATGATGATGCCACGGGTCGCGGCGTACTCGGCAGCGGCCTTGTAGATCTTGAGGGAAAGGTCACGAATCTGCGTGGCGATATCCTCGCCCACGATCTCGCAGCAACGCTCGAACGAGATGTTCTCGTCGTGGTCACCAATCTCGGCCTTCGTGGACGGCGTGAACAGCGGCTCGGGGAGCTTGGAAGCCTCGGTCAGGCCCTCAGGCAGCTGGATGCCGCAGACGGTGCCGTTCTCGTCGTAGGTCTTCTTGCCCGAGCCGGTCAGATAGCCGCGGACGATGCACTCGATAGGAATCGTTTGGGCCTTTTTAACCAGCATGGCGCGGCCAGCGAGGTAGTCACGATACTCAGCAAACTCCTCGGGGAAATCCGCCGGGTCGATGGAAACGAGATGGTTGGGGACGATGTCGGCAAACTTATCGAACCAGAATGCCGAGATGCGGTTGAGCACCTCTCCCTTAAACGGAATCTCGTCGGGAAGAATGAAGTCGAACGCAGAAATGCGGTCGGTGGCGACCATCAGCAGGTTTTCACCGGCATCGTAGATATCACGAACCTTGCCACGGGAATCCGGACGACGCTCCATCGTTGTCACGTGAGTCACTCCTTACCAAAATACGACAGTAATGCGGGTTCTTTCCCGCACGTTTTCGCAAACTCGGAGCGGCAGGGACGAAACCCCTCCTTCACCGAATAGCGAAAAGCTAGTGCTCCATTGTAGTAGATGCCGCGTCCGCCGTGTGCTCGCGAGGCAGATGAATCGTAAAAGTCGTACCCTTTCCAAGCTCCGACTCCACGGAAATGTAGCCATGATGTCGCTCGACGATCTGTTTAGTCACGGCGAGGCCCACGCCCAGACCGCCCGCCTCACGGGCACGGCTGGCATCGGCGCGCCAAAAACGGCCGAAGATGCGCGACAAGTCATCCTTGGCAATACCGATGCCGGTATCAGAAACGGCGACGCTGACGTGTTTGCGGTCGCTGAGCACCGACACCACAACCCAACCGCCCTCGGGGGTGTAGCGCATGGCGTTGCTCATGAGGTTGATGACGCATTGCGTGATCATATCGGGGTCGGCCTCGACGACATCGTCGTGACCTTGGGTCTCATCTGCAAAGCGCAAACGCAGGTCACGGTCGGCAAACAGGCGCTCCTGGCCGTTCACAATCGAACGCACAAACGGCACCATATCCACCGGCTCCAGGTTGAGCGGCGCGGTACTGTTTTCCATACGCGATAGGTCGAGCATCTGCTGCACCAGACGGGCCAGACGACGCGTCTCGGATGCGACTGTCTCCAGATGCTCGTCGTCGGTGGGATACACACCGTCTTGCATGGCCTCGACCGTTGCAAGCATGGCCATGAGCGGCGTGCGCAGCTCGTGGGCAACATCAGAGGTCAGGCGCTTCTCGTGCTTCATATCCTTTTCGAGTGAGGTGGCCATCTCGTCGAAGGTCTCTCCCAGCTGATCGATCTCATCATCGCCGCGCAAGCCCGTACGAGCGGACAGGTCTCCATCGCGGATTTGCTTGGCGGTGCTGGTTATACGATGAATCGGCTTGGTGAGCATGCGCGACACGAGTGATCCGATAACGACCGAGATGCAGACGGCCACAACCGCAGCAAGGGCCATGGCGTTAAAGGTCTTCTCCCTGAATGCTGAGTCTGCCTTGGTGAGCAGGGCATCGGAGCCAATCGCCCACAATTTGACCTGACCCACGTGCTCGCCGGAGGACGTCACGATCTCAACGTTGGCAACACTATTGGAATCGGTGGGAGCAGACGAGACCGGGCTGTGCGATGCCTTCTTTCCGCTCGTACCGTCGGTCGTCGCCTGATTTTCGCGTACATCGGCAGTAGCGCTTGCCGAGGGCCACGAGTCGTCATAGACGACAACGCCCTTTTTATTGACGACCTGCATGCCCAGATCGTCGGACACCAAACTCGATGTCGCGACCGTGCGCAGCTCGCCCGCAGTCCAATTGCCGTTTTCCTCGTACGACGTCGCAAGCTTTTCGGCTGCGGAATTGGCGATTTCGACAATATTGGAGCGCGTGTAGTCCGAAAAAACCGTACCCCATACAACGGAGACCACGCCTACCAGTACCAGTACCGTCATGAGCGATGTCAGGGCGAAAGCCAGGGCCATGCGCGAGGGATAGCTCATCGTTGGCCGTGAATCGGAACGAGGCGTGTTCCAACTAGCCTTGGAACCCGCCTCGTTCTCCTGCTTATGCTTTTGCCCGATTTCAAAGCGCGCAGGTGTCATATGTGATTTCCTTTATTTCTCGTCCGACTTATCGGTCTTGGTCGGAGCCTCGAAGCGATAGCCGACACCGTGAACGGTGTAGAGCCACTTGGGCTTCTTGGGGTCGTCGCCTAGCTTGGCGCGAAGGTTCTTCACGTGGCTGTCGATGGTGCGCTCGTAACCCTCAAAGTCGTAGCCGAGCACCTTCTCGACCAGCTCCATGCGGTTGTAGACGCGGCCGGGGTGACGGGCAAGCGTGGTGAGCAGCTTAAACTCGGAAGCCGTCAGGTCGACTTCCTTGCCCTCGACCAAAATCTTGTGGCCCGAGATGTCAATGACCAGATCGCCAAAGTCGAGCACCTCGACGGCCGGCTCATCGGCCTGGTGGGCACGGCGGAACAAGGCGCGTACGCGCGCGACAAGCTCGCGCGGCGAGAACGGCTTGATCAGGTAGTCGTCGGCACCGAGCTCGAGGCCGATAATACGATCCTCGATCTCGCCCTTGGCCGTCAGCATAATGATGGGGACATCCGAGGTGTCGCGAATGGTGCGGCAAACGCGCTCGCCGGGAATCTTAGGGAGCATGAGGTCGAGCACGACCAGGTCGAACTGATGCTTCTCGAACTCCTCGATAGCGGACTGGCCGTCGCCCACGCCCACAACCCAATAGCCCTCGCGCTCGAGATAGGCAGCGACAGCGTCACGGATTGCCTTCTCATCCTCGACCAGCAGAATCTTTTTTGCATCTGAAGCCATAACACGGCCCCCCTGTCTCAATTAGCTAAGAACAAGCTCATTTTAACGCACCTGAGCCCACCGGGTATCGCATGGGTGCGATAGCTCGGCGGGCGGTACTCATAATCACAACGCGCTTATTCCCCTGCCGGCGCCTTTTTAACCCCTTGGAGACTAAAGAGAGAACAAGCGAGCGGTGACCGTCTCGGGAATTCCCTGGCTGTTACGCACCGTTGCGTACGTTAAGAACGAGTTCGATTTACCCGCCGTAGCAGGATAATCGCCATACTCCAAGGCTCGGTCGGGCGACAGAAGCGAGCCGTAGGTCTTAGCCGAAGTGTCAATCAAAAAATGCGACGCCTGAACTTTAACCAGGTATTTATTTTTCCTTCCCGCAGCACACGCGAGCGGCTCACGCGAAAGGAAGAGGTACGGCCCGCCCTCGTTACCGATATAGGTGCCCATATTGCCCAGGCTACCCACACCGCTATACGTCGCCTCAATGGAGAACACGAAGGTGTCGCCCATATACACGGCCTCGAAAGGCGAAACCGACGAAGGAAGCACCAGCTGAGCTCGCTTCGTGTTGTTGCCGTCAGTCAGGTCGATCGCCGTCATCCCGTAATAGACGCCCTCATCATTGTGCACGCGGGGCGAGATGGTCAGGATGCCGTCGCTCACACGCGGGGCGGATGCGAAGCGGCCCGTCGACTTCCAAATAGTCTCAGGCTTGGACTCGCTGGGCGACTGACGGTAGCAATACGAATCGTTACTCGTCTTGGTGCCGCCGGACGAAGGCATCTTATACCAGATGACCGACGACCCATACGCTGCGAAGAGTGGCGGATCGTAGTTTTTGCCACCGCGGTCGAGCTCGACAGCATTGCCGGTAAGGGAGGAGCCTGCAAGGTTTTGCGCATAGAGTTTCCAAGACGCATTGGCAAAGTTCATCTCGACCCACGCAAACACGCCATCACCCGCGCGAACGTCGTAAAACGCATAACCGGTTCCCTCAACGGGATCCTCGATAAGTGTGGTAAGCGAGCCATCGCCCAGGTTGAGCACACCCAGCGTATTGGCATGCAGGGCAGAAGCAGGCGCCATCATCGCGGCGGCGTAGTCGCCGTCGCAGTAGTACAGCAGCGTTCCCAGCGGCAGTGTCCACGAAGCCGCGGGCTCAAGATCGATATCAACAGCTTCGTATTCATCAGTGATCGAGACAATCTTCGAATCGTCCTTGATAACCTGTGGCTCGCCGGCGGCATCGTCGCTGGTGCCCGTTTTTTTCGAGCAACCGGCAAGCACCGTGGCAGCGCCCGCGGCAGCACCGCCGAGCACAAAGCCACGGCGCGATATTCCATTCTTGATGTGGTCGGCGATACCCATTAGGCGATCTCGGCGCGAGCGGCCTCGATAGCGCGCGTGAGCTGATCGGCGCATGAGGTCTTTCTCATACCGCAGGTATTACCGGCGAGAACCTCGATTACGCGATCGGTGGGAGCGCCCTCGACCAGCCTGGAGATGGCCTTGAGGTTGCCATCGCAGCCGCCGGTAAACTCGACGCCCAGCACCTTGCTGCCGTCATCGGAAAGGTCAAGGTGGATATTGCGAGAACATACACCCTGAGGCTTGTAGTCAAAACTAATCATTGCGTTCCCCTCTCGTAAAGCAATTTCAGACGTCTATTATCCCCGTCCGAACCGATAAAGTATCGCGGGCACCGATTCAACATTCCCCAATGCGCAAACCGGCGGTAGCAATACTAGCAATCTGCTTCCCGAGCGTGGACTTTTCGTTTCTCTTGATACATGTTGTGGTCAGCGATGTGGTAAATCTCGGTCAGTGTATAACCGGGTGCCTCTGCCGTCGCGACGCCAAACGACGCACTGACTGTCAGCATCTCATCGCTCGCAGCAGCAAGGCTGAGGCGAAGATCTTGCACTACCTCACATGCGGATTCGCGATCGGTGTGAGGGCAAATCAGCAAGAACTCGTCGCCACCAATGCGCATAGGCACAAACTTCTCGCCTGCCGTTCGCCTCAATACAGACGCCATACGCCGTAGCAGCTCATCGCCCATTTCGTGACCGTAGAGATCGTTGGTACGCTTGAGGAAATTGCAGTCCATCATGATCACACTCACGGGCAGGGAATCGTTCACCAGGTCGTCGCCAAGGGACTCAAGGTAATTTCTATTGCGAAGTCCCGTCAGCTTATCCTGGAAAGAAAGCTCCTCGGCGCGCTTTATCATCGAGATGTTATGCGCCGCCACGACGACCGACTCCAGTCGACCCTGCTCATCGCGGCGCTGTGGAACAACCTGCAGCGAATACCACGTACCTCGGCAGTCTCGTACCTCGGCATCCAAGTACGGCATGCCCTCCATACGATCCTGAAGCGTCTTTATATCTAAGAGCTCCATGACCGCCTCGCGACTTTCGGGACTCACAATGTCTCGGCAAACCGTTGCAAAAAAGTCATATGCCTCGGCGTGCTCGGCAAATATCTTCGCCACCGATGGCGACATGTTAATCCCCTCGATCTCGAGCGTGTCGAGATGCAACAGGAGGGTCGACTCATACGTGGAACTGATGGCATTGATGATGCCGAGCTGCTTGTCCTTTTCGGCCAAATTGCGACGATCGGCGACGATACGCACCAACAGCACTACAACCAAAAACACCAGGAACGCCAGCACGCCGACAGCGATAAATGAAATCCTGCCCGACATGACCTCGGATTTGGGATAGAGCGCAAACAGGCGATAGTCCTCATACGCCGCACGCACGGCATACCAGGTACTTCCCCGATATTCGACACGTGTTAGACCTTCGTCTTTCCAATCAATTCCGCTATCGGCAAGAAGCCGGGCGAGAGCTATATCGACGGTCGAATCGTTTGAAGAAACGATTTGCGCATCGTGCATCACGAACACCGTTGGGCTCTGATGGAATGTATTGTTCACGAGCACGTCGGCGATCGTATACGAATAATCATCGGCGGGCTCGGGCGCAAGCGATCGATACCCCAGCGCTACACCATCACCGTACGGAACAACACTCACGGCAAAGTCGACATCTCGACGCTCAACGACCGTCGAGTAGGACACCTTGGAGCCTCGATACATCGATGCGACCGACGAACAGGCAAGCTCCTCTCGCCACAGCATCAGCGGATCGCGACCGTCGATATCGTAATGAGCGGTCATATGGCCGTCGGCGTCCATGACCAACATTCCCGAAAGGTGCTCGGAATGGACGTACTCCTCGACACGATCATCGTTGACTTCAACGCGATCAGGCGGCAAGAACGTCGAAAACGACTCGAGCGCGGCATCCAAATTGTGCGTCGCCTCGGTTTTTCTTCCCTGTTCATATCGGTCATATTTTTCGCAGGCGTTTTTTAAAAACACCATGGTTTCCTGGCCAAACCCAAGCGTTTTATCGAGACAGCGATGCGTACCGACCACATATAGCAGACCCAACAAAACAGCGCTGGCCACAACGCAGATAGCCGCGGTGACTAATGCCTTTCGGCGCAAGCGGCGCTCATCATTTGTCATGATTCCGCTCCTTGCCCGTCCGTCGTCGCCCCCGCCTTGTACTTGCCCACAATGCGCTCAATCGTGCCATCTCGATCCATCTCGAACAGCACGGTATTGAGGTTTTTGACGTACTCCCCCTCATAGCCGTCCTTAAACGCGACGCCAAGGTCAACCGTCATAACGTTGTCAGCGAACACACGATACAGGCCGGGATACTGGGCGACAAGACAATCAAGCGACTGAACGTCCGCCATCCAACAGTCAACATAACCTTTGACCAGGGCGGCCTTGCAGAGTTCGGCGGAGCCATATGATTTGATATGCACGTCCGACGAGATTTCCAGATCGCCTGCAAGCAATCGGCGTTCACTCACCGAACCGGCAATCACCGCAACAGTCTTGCTGCCATCGAGATACGCCAAGGACTTGATACCACTCGTTTTCTTGGTGGCAACCGAAACCGTCAAGGTTAGATACGGCTCAGTCCAGCAATACTCGTCTTCGCGATAACAGGGTGAATAGTCGCACCACAGGCAATCGATCTCGCCGTTTTTGAGCAGGCGGTCACGATCGTTCCAAGATATGTCAATGAATTGCGGCTTGATTTCCGCACGCTTGCAGGCCTCACGCGCGATATCGATATCGATACCGGCGTAATCGCCCGTGGTATCGATATACACATAGGGATCGTTATCCGTAACGCCGATTTTGAGCACCGGGAGATCTTTATCGGCTTCACTCGAGGAGGAAGAACCGCTTCGAACGGTATACGTCAGGGCGCCCGCACAGACGGCAACAAGGAGTATGAGCGTAAACGAGACGATGGTGGCTCGTTTGATACGTCTGGGCACACGGCTCTTTTCATCGAAACAGCAGATAAGGTTCATTTTATTACCAGGGGGCCAGTGCAACAGCGAAAAAAGCGCCTTGCCCAAGACGGGCAAGGCGCCAATGGTTGAAATGTATCCGTAAGCGGTCGAATTAGGTCAACCCTACTCGAAGCTCAGCTGCTCCAGGCGATCGAAGACTGTGTCGATGCGGGTGACGAGCGGGGTACCCTAACGCTCGAAACGTTTACGCATAAGAGCGAAAGCGATCAGCGCAACGCCTGCGACAGTAGCAATAAAGGCAACCGCAAGGGCCTGGTCGCCCGTATTGGCGAGCGCGCCCTTAGTAGCCTTAACAGACTTTTTGGTCACCTTAGTCGTCGTCTGCTGACTAGGCTGGGACGGCGTCACGGGCTGCGTAGGCTGAACCGGCTCACCATTGGCCTCCTCGCCCGTCACCACGTACGTCGAGAAGTGGCTCGTGCGGAAGCAAAGGTAGTCGCCCTCGGTCCACGTATCCATAGCCTGAGTGGAACCATCCTCGGCAACGTAGAGCACCTTGAGATTGGTGAGCGCCTTCATGGCTGCGGTCATCTTGACACGAACGATGAAGGACATGCCATCGAAGTCCTCGATAACCTCGCCATTCTTGAGAAGCTTGATATCGAGCTTCTCGGCAACCTTGGTAGCCCCCTGCTCAAGGCCGGAAATCGTAGCATTGGCGGCGTCGGTAAGATTTGTCGGTTCCTCGACCACAAGAGAGATGCTGTTGTTCTGGGCAATGCCGGCAGCGGCATTGTTCTCGGCGCTTACGCTAACGTCCGTTCCGTCGCTACCTGCAACGCCCGCAATGGCCCTCGCCGCTACAGTAACGGTACAGGTCATTGTTTTGTCACCACAGGTGACGGTGATCGTGGCGTTACCGGCCTTAAGCGGCGTCACGACGCCGTCTTTGACCGTAGCGATTGACGAGTCGCTGGAGGTCCAGCTCACCGTCGTATCGTCTGCATCGGCAGGACTCACCGTTGCGGAGAGCTTTGCGGAGGCATCACCGACGGTAAAGGACAGGCTCGTCTTGTCGAGCTCGACTTTCTGGACGGGGTTGGTCACGGTCACCGAGACGGTTTGGGAGAGCGACTCTGCAGTGATGACAAATGAGCCAGAACCGGTCTTGAGGGCGGTAACGGTGTAGGAGCCATCGCCGTTGTCGACAACCTTAAACGCCTTCGAAGCGCCCGTGTCATCCAGAGCAAGCTTGGTCTCGTCGACCTCACCCGCAAGGGCTCCAACAAGAGAAATCTTCACGGTGCCCTCTTCGCCCTTCTTAAGGTTAAGAGCGGTCTGGTCGACCGTAAGGTTCGTTGCGGGATTAGAGACGGTCACCGCGCAATCCTGAGAATAGACGCCGTCTTCAGTCGAAACGGTGATGGTTGCGGCGCCCTTGGAGACAGCCGTCACCTTTCCGGTTTGATCGACCGTAGCGACGCTCTCATTGCTGGACTTCCAAACAACTGTCTGGTTAGCCTCCGCGGGAACGACCGCCGCCTTAAGCTGCTCGGTTGCAGCGCCCGCAAGCGCGACCTTCTGCTTATCGAGCGTGATGCCCGTAGCAGGCTGAATAACGGTCACCTTGCACGTGGCGCTATACTCGCCGTCCTCAGTGGTAACGGTGATCGTGGCAGCACCGGCCTTGACCGGGGTCACGACGCCGTCCGCAACCGTGGCGACCTCCGGGTCGCTCGAAGACCAGGACACATTCTTATTCGTTGCATTGTTGGGCTCAACCGCTGCGGTCAACGTCGAGGGCTCACCGCCCACAGCAAGCTTAAGATTCGACGCGCTGAGGCTGACGCCCGAGACCTTTACGACCGGAGTGGTTACCGTAATTGTATCCGTGGTTGCAGAGACCCCATCAACCGTTGCCGTGATCGTGGCATCACCGTCACCGACAGCGGTAACAAGACCGTTGCCATCGACGGTAAGGACGCTCTCGTTAGAAGAGGACCAGACAACCTTACTGGCCTTATCGTCAGGGGAAACCTTTGCCTTCAACTGCTGAGTCGTGCCCTTGTCCATAGATGTTGAGTAACCATCCGCAATGGAAACCGTCGTTTTTGCAGGTTCCTCGCCAGGCTTGACGACATGAACGGTCATCGTGTCACAGAGAAGGCCCCCATTATCGGGGTCACCGAGATAGACGCCTATCTTTGCAGTGCCGTAGCCATTCGGATGCGCGAAATATCCTGCTGTACTTGAGCTCACAGCGTACATCTCGATGCTAACGATGCTAGGGTCTGATGACACGAATCGATATTCAGAATATGGATATTTATCGAGAAGCTCTACAGCCTCCTTCGTCAACACAGTTCCAAAGTAATCGCGATATCTGTTCGCATCAAGCAGATAATCGTCCGTGCCGGTGCGGTCTGGAGCTAATTCGCTTTCAATTGAGATTTCGCTCTCCTTCAAGAATGCAATCGAAGGTTTAACGGATGGGTAGGGAATCACATCTATGGTGCCGACATGTTTGCCGCCGAACGAATCCGTCGCCTCAATAGTTGCAGTCCCCACCTTGATTGCGGTGACCCGATCTCCCTCTATCGAAACAATGTCTTGTCCTTTTATAACTGAATAGGATAATTTCCACGTTTGAGACTGGTAGTCACGCGATGAATCTCTGCAAGCTTGCCCGGTTGAATTCAGTTCAACATCAATCAAATCACTCGAATCGATCCATGCGTTAGAGCCGATAGCCATTTTTCCGCTCATGTTTTTCTCAACAAAAGCGGGACCCTGTTCCTTCATCACCACGTCGCAGAGTCGTTTCTTCTGATAAATATCTTGCGCGTAGTCACTCACGCCTATCCGGAGTTCACTAGCGCTGCTGCTGTGCGGATTAATATAAACAGGAGCCTGCAGCTGATAATCGGCAGAATTGCTACACTCCGTTATCTGATCACTGCTTAGCTGCGTATAAAGCCCCGACCCATCGTCATAAGAGCTATTTCCATAGATATCAAACGCCGTCGGCTCCTCATCGGGCCGCTCAAATGCGAGCAGCACTTTCCCTTTCTCAGAGCCATAGTGTTGTTTTCCGCAAACAGGACACTTCTCGATATATAACAACGTCAGAGAAGACACAGGCTTTGCCTTGTCCGAATTGTTTGCATACTTTATTTCTTTTATTTTGTTTTGAGACTTAGCAAGGCTTATTTCAAGATAACCCTCCGCTTTGTAACCCTCATAATTGAACTCAGCAGTTATCCGAAGCTTGCCGTCTCCAACAGACACTGGGGACAACGTATATTCCCATTGTCCATAGATGTTTGAAAGCGAGATATTCTCTGCATCATCACTCGAAATCGTTAGCGTGTAATTCTCGGGGTTTTGCGCCGCTTGAGCTATCTCCTGGGACGGAGCTCCCGGAAGCGAAAAGCGGACACTTCCATTCAGTCTTTGCCCGACCGCAACAGAACAATATTTCAAAACACTGTCCTGTGAAACAGAAACGAGAACCTCTCCTCCCTTAGTTTCCGATGCGACCGCTATTGATGGCGTAGCGACTGAAACTGCCGTTACGGCAGCCAAAACGGCACAAAATGCGGCGGCTATCCTCCAAAATCCTTTTCTCATTCCCCTAAGTCCAATCTCTCGTGAGAAAACGCAGTATTCTCCCGCACCTTAAAATTGGCTTAAGGATACCCCCCCCCGACGGTCACTTACAAGCTAATGTTTGCCAGAAGGGACAAATTAACGGCAAACGACATTTCTGCAATATACCATCATCCGCTAAAGTGCGACTTTCCCGGCGCCCCCCCACGCAAAAGCCCCGTTGGTAAACGAGTTACCAACGGGGCTTGAGCTGGAAAGCTGTACCTCAAAGGAGCTCAAAAGCAAACTGATAGGTTTAACATCGTCCCTAATCGATCAATTAGAACTCGAGCTGCTCCAGGCGATCGAAGACCGTGTCGATGCGGGTGAGGAAGTCCCACGGATCGAAGATCTCGTCGAGCTTCTCCTGGCTGACGGTGCAGCGCGGATCGGCCTCGAGACGCTCCTTAAAGGTGGGGCCGGAGACACAATCCTGCACCTCGTGCCAGGTAGCCATGGCGTTTTCCTGCACGATCGCATAGGCATCCTCGCGGGTGATGCCCGTGTCGACGAGGGCAAGGAGCACCTTAGAGGAGAAGATGAGGCCGCGAGTCTTGTTGAGGTTGGCCATCATGCGAGCCGGATACAGCTGCAGGCCGTCGATAACGCGGATGAGACACTGGAACATGTGGTCAAGCGCAATAAAGCTATCGGCCTGGGCGACGCGCTCGGCAGAGGAATGCGAAATGTCGCGCTCGTGCCACAGGGCGACGTTGTCAAAGGCGACCTGGGCGTTGGACTTCACGACGCGCGACAGGCCGCAGACCTTCTCCATGGTGATGGGGTTGCGCTTGTGCGGCATGGCGGAGCTGCCCTTTTGGCCCTTGCGGAAAGGCTCCTCGGCCTCGAGCGTATCGGTCTTCTGTAGGTTGCGGACCTCGGTCGCGATGCGCTCGCAGGTGGCCGCTGTAGTGGCAAGCACGCCGGCAAGGTAGGCGTGGTGATCGCGGCTGATGACCTGCGTGGACAGCGGATCATGGACCAGGCCCAGGTGCTCGCAGACGTACTCCTCGACGAACGGCTCGATGGAGCTATAGGTGCCGACGGCACCGGAGATGGCACCGAAGGCAACGTTCTTGCGTGCGTCCTCAAGACGATCGAGATCGCGCTTGAGCTCCCATGCCCAAGAGCCAAACTTCATGCCGAAGGTCATCGGCTCCGCATGGATGCCATGGGTGCGGCCGGCGCAGAGCGTATTGCGCTCCTCGAATGCGCGACGCTTGCAGATCTCGCCAAGCTTCTTAACGTCCTCGATAATCAGGTCACACGCCTGAGTAAGCTGATAGCACAGAGCCGTATCACCCAGGTCGGAGCTGGTCATACCGTAGTGAACCCAGCGGCTAGGCTTGGGCTCGCCCTCGGGAACATCGGCGTCGATATACTCCTTCATGTTAGTCAGGAAGGCGATGACATCGTGGCGCGTGACCTCCTCGATCTCGTCGACCTTCGCCTTCTCAAAGTTGGCGTGGTCGCGAATCCACTGGGCCTCTTCTTTGGAAATACCGATCTTGCCGAGCTCCGCCTGGGCCTCGCAGGCCAGGACCTCAATCTCCTGCCAAATGGTGTACTTATTCTCGAGGGAGAAGATGTGTCCCATCTCCGGGCGGGTATAGCGATCGATCATAGCGGCTCCTTTTTGGTTATTGGCACGTTGGTCGTAACCCAACCATTGTACCGTGCGCGGGTGCGAGTAACGATAACGGGCATTAACCTAACATTTTGGAATTGGAGCGGGCAATGTAAATGGGCTGCGGTGTCACCGCAGCAAGCGGCAATAGTTGCGTGAACTAATGTAATTTCAGTCGCTATCTGCGAAGCTACACGCAAAATTACATTAGAAGGAGACGTACTGTTTGCCGTTTCCCCTGGCAGCTGCCCTGCAAGGTCAATGGAAAGCGCAAACATTATATGCATTGAAAAATATGAGCTCACAGCTGGTCTACAGTCTTATGTGCGACTGACTAATGTAGCGAGAGATATAATTACATTAGTTGCGGATTAAATTACATTATATGGAGTGTCATGATACGAAAACCGAGCGAAATGCCCTCCCTGCTTCTGCGCATCATTGCCGACGTCGAGACCGAGGTCGTCGAATACAAGGCAGCAAAGCAGAACTATGATTTCGAGGACATTGGCAAGTATTTTTCCGCCCTCAGCAATGAGGCAAATTTGCGCAAGGCAGAGTGCGGATGGCTTTTCTTTGGCATTTCAAACGACCGCCAAATAAAGGGGACCGCCTACCGTAAAGAATCCCAAACGCCAAGCGTCGGCCTGCGACGTCTAAAGCACGAGATCGCCCAATACACAAATAACGGCATGACTTTCGAAGAGATTTACGAGTTTGAGGTTGATGGCAAGAGAGTCATTGCTTTCCAGATACCGGCTGGCAGCTTCGCAACGCCAACGACCTGGCACGGAATCCCCTGGTCACGTGAGAATGAATCCCTCGTAGAGATGCCCAAGTTCAAACTCGACGCCATCTACGGGCAGAGTCGACCCGACTGGTCGCGTCAGATTGCCTACGAGGCAAACCTCGATGACCTTGATCCAGAGGCAGTTAGCTTTGCGTGCTCCAAATTCGTCGAAAAGTTCGGAGAAAGCCAGCCCGCCGTTCGTAGCCTCGATGAAGAATCCATCCTCAGCAAGATGGCACTTGTAATCCACGGCCACGTGAGCAATGCGGCGCTCGTTCTTCTGGGCAAACCGGAATCGAGCGTCTTTCTGGGTGGTATCGAGCCGCGCATCACTTGGACGCTCTATGCGAGCGACGGCTCCACTATGGCCTATGAGCACTTTGAGCCGCCCTTCATTCTGCAGGTCGATCGTATCCTGGGAAAGATAAGAAACGAAAAATATCGCTTCTTCGACCGTGAAGAGACGCTATTTCCCACCGAAGCGCATCGTTACAGTCCCGAAGTCATTCGAGAACTTCTCCATAACGCCATAGCACATCAAGATTTCAGGATGTCAGGGAAGATCAACGTTCTCGAGTATGAGGATAAGCTTGTATTCAAGAACGAGGGTACTTTTATCCCCGAGACGATAGAGAACGCGCTCGCGAGCGGCTACAAACCGCCCTACTACCGTAACCCCCTGCTTTCAAGCGCCATGAACAAAACAGGCATGATGGACCGCAACGCCATAGGCATTCGCAACGTCTTCGACATTCAGCGCAACCGCCTATTACCAATGCCCACCTACGATCTATCTGAGATTGGGCGCGTTGCCGTAACACTGTACGGCACGGTTCTCAACGAGGACTATTCTCGACTTCTCGCAAGCAATCGAAATCTTGATTTGGTGACAGTGCTGCTGTTGGACCTCGTTCAGAAGGGGTTGCCCGTCACAAAAGAACAGTCGCGCCTACTTCATGAACAGGGCCTCGTTAGAGGCCGCTACCCCAAACTGACGGTCTCAGCCGAGGTGGCAGCGGCCACCGGTGCCCACAGCGAGTATGTGCGAAACAAAGGCGTAGACAACAGTGTCTTCAAGGAACTGATTTTGGAACTCCTGCGCGTGCGCCCATGTTCAAGAGCGGAGATTATCGCAGGGCTGGATCATGCCTTGCCGGCAGACCTTACGGCAAAGCAAAAAGGCGACCATGTAAGCTATCTGCTCCAAAGCCTACGGAAAGCTGGTCGCATCACCAACGCTGGAAGCACTTCGGCTGCTGAGTGGCACATAGTCGAGTGATATGACTCGCGATTTCGATTCTGCCAACAAGTACATTCCAAGCCAAGTGCGCAACTAGCCCAGAATGTGCCTGACTGCCAGTCGTGATAGGACACATCCTTCGTCGCCTAGCATCGCACAGCGTCAGGCAACAGCGCATATGGTTGATCCAACTGAAGTCGACACCCAATCGGGCATTGCGACCTCGCGAGACGGCAGTCTCATACAACAAAAATAGCTCCCTGCCACTCCATGCATGAGCGGCAGGGAGCGCTCATGGCGGACCATTTCTCAAGTTCCACCTTCCTCAACCGTAAAAACGCCCAACGTCTTAGAGTCTGTTTTTATGTTTGTTGGCTTCTTTTTCTTTAATTAAAAATCATCCAAAATGATCTACGCCAAACTCGTTAACAACTGGGAGAAATACATTCTGCATAGAGGAACGATCATCATGGCTTGTTCTGGCCAGAAAGACGGCATCCTTGGCAGGGCCATCATGCTTACGGAAAATCAAGAAGGTCTTTTTGGGAGCCACGACCTGATGCGCATCAAAGTTGACGAAAGCAAGGTATGCGCAGGGTATCTCCTGACTTTCCTGAATGATCCTCTGCTGGGAATCCCCTATGTTGTTCGTAACGCATATGGAACTTCAACCCCCATCTAGACTCAACGGATTTACGCTCCGTTAAGGTGCCGAGGCTTGCCGTAGACGTCAAATCCGTCATCGCCGACCTCATGGACAGGAGCGTGAGCATCTCGGCCAAGGCTGACCGACTTGAAAATGAGGAGACGAAGCTGGCGCAGGAGCAGGTCGATATCACCATCGGAGAGATTATCTCAGACGCCTAAGAGGCCCATTGCATGCTTGGCATCTCATGTCATCAGTATATAAGCCAGCACTGAGGGCACCCATTGGTAACACTTTGTAGTGTTACCAATGGGTGCCCTGTCGGGTTCGAGTCTCGGCTCTTTATTGAAAAAAGCACGGCGCCGAAACGGTGTCGTGCTTTTACTGTTTTTGGAGCGGGCAACGGGACTCGAACCCGCGAGTGTCAACTTGGGAAGCTGTTGCCCGCATCATCGAATCCTTCCAAGAACTACTATATCTAGCTGGTATTTTAGCGAAATGTCTTCCTAAAGAGACGCTCGTTCAGAAAAGTTCGGAATATTTCGGAGGAGACTGGGGAGGCAAAACGCCGGCCCTCCGTGCGGAGAACCGGCGTCCGAGTCTCTGGAGCGGGCGACGGGATTCGAACCCGCGGATACCAGCATGGGAAGCTGGGGCCTTACCACTTGGCGACGCCCGCAAGATATGAGCCATCTCTGGCCGCCCGATAAGTATATCCCGCGCCACCTGAGGCGGCAAGGCGTCATTTCCCGTCCGGGGCGCTGGAAAGCCTGTCGACGTACCGGTTCGAGAGCTCGGCGCTCATGGACGGCATGTAGCCGACATACAGGTCCAGCGTGTAGGAAGGGGAGGCGCGCCCGAGGACGGCCTAGATCGCCCTGATGTTCTCCCCGTGGGCCAGGTTAAGCGTCGCGACCGTGTGCCTGAGCGAGTACGGCCTGGTGTCCTCGAAGCCCGTGCGCCCGACGAAGCGGTCCCACTCGTTCTTGAAGGTGCTGTACGACTTGGTCCCGACCAGCTCGGCGACCACGGGAAGGCCGTCGAGCGACCTGATCCCCATCTCGCGACGCCTCTCGCCCTTCAGCTCGATGGCCACCCGTGCCCAGAATCGCCCCCCCTGGAACGGGCCGCCCAACCGGAATCCGCGGTCGGGGCCAGCATCCACTGGGACCATATTGAGGCAAATTGTCGATTGGGTGCAACATCATGCCAAGTACCATGCAGTCGAAACACGATACCTTAAACGTGTGGGGCGCATCCTTGCGGAAGGCAAACGCGAAACACGACGATGCCTTCAGCAGACCCCTACTAATCGCACGCACTCGTAAGCTCCCGCAATGAAGGACAGGTGCTTACGGGTATCAACGGGCCATAGGGGACATCGTCAATGAGCAGGTATACGGTATATTGTTTATCCTACGACTCGCACCGGAAGATCTCGATTTGTGCCTCAATTGATCGATCAATCGAAATAGCCCCTCCGCTCATACAGCAAGAGGGGCTTCTAAGTTAGAAATTGCTCGATAAGAGGCAGCTCTATGCTGGAAATGCGTCTATTGAGACTCCTCAACGACATGGGTTACTTGAAATTGCTTAGTCGCATACTTCAAGCTGCCATATTCCTGATACTGCCTGTTAATTTCCTTGTTCATCGTTAACCGCAGAGCGTGGGACACATCTATGCCAAAATGATTTGCTAAGCAAATTATCCAGCTTAATAAATCGCCAATTTCTTCGGCGATCTCTTCTGTCGGCCTCCCTTTATGAACTGCCTTTATAACCTCCCCAAACTCTTCCGTCATCCACACTAATGATTTGTCCAGATCATACTCCCCGAATATTTCTCGCGCCTCTTTCTGCAGAATAGTAAGATTACTCGGGGCTTCAGAAACGTAGCGAAACGGCTCCACCTTATGACACCACCTTAAGGGACAGGCACGCGTTCATACTTTTTATCTTGTTCGCATTGTCTGCATCGATTTCCGCCAACAAAGCATCAAGCAACTCCTGATATATTTCGGTATGCTCACATAGGTGTTTTTTTATCGAATCAACACATTGCTTCCGAAATAGATCCGCCTCCTTCGTCAGTAATTTTTCGGACACATATAGCCTCCCCCAGCTATTGAGGCGAAGCTGGTTTGCTCCGGGGTCATCTAACATAAATTTCCTTGCACAAGTAAAACGATAAATCACTTTACTGAGATCAAGTATTTCTAGCGCGTTGCGATATCCACGCAAACAATCAGGGCAGACAGGCTTTATTAATTCCAACAATCTAAAAAGTGTGCCATCATCCAGCATGTAAAAATGATAGCTTGAGCCTATAAATTCACTCAAAGCCAAATCAAATGTATCCAACGCAATAAGTTCTTCCGATACTTCTCGGAGTAGTCCATACTTTGATGACAGCTTCACAAGCCGTTCGCAAGGATTAAGGTTAGAGAGCTGGAGCGCGCTCTGAAGGTAATCTACCACTTTAGATTCCCCTTCAACGTTACCTTCTGCTCACCGGGCACTATTCGTCCGATGATCCAACTTTTCACGCCATGAGATTCGACGTTCCGCATAACCTGATTGACGTTTTCCGGATTGACAACTAGGGCCATGCCAACACCTAGGTTGAAGGTTCTCAGCATTTCCTTGTCGCTCACATTGCCGTAAGAACGTAGTTTCTTGAACAACTCAGGCACTTCATAAGTATCGAGGTCTATCTCTGCATTTAGGTTTTCCGGAAGAATTCGGTTTAGATTCTCACAAATTCCCCCTCCAGTTATGTGCGCTGCGCCGTTTATCAGACCCGACTCAAACGATGAACGTAGACACTTGTAGTATGCGCGGTGCGGCCTTAAGACAGCATCAATAAATGGTTCCCCGTCCACGCTTTCGTCTAATAGCTCGGGAGAATTTTGCATTATTGCTCGAATAAGAGTGTAGCCGTTTGTATGTGCACCATTCGACTCCAAGGCAATGACGCAATCACCCTCACGAATCGACGTTCCGTCGACAAGCTTCGCCCTCTCAACAATTCCGACGATGCTCGAAGTCAAAATGTAAACGCCGTCGTCGATTACGTGAGGTTGTTCCGAAGTCTCGCCTCCCGTTAACATACATTCGTTGGCAACGCAGGCATCTGAAATCGCAGCGACAATCCTGTTGACGATTGCGCCGTCCATCTTTCCGCAAATTATTGCGTCCTGTACCGTCAGGGGCTTAGCGCCCATGACAATGCAGTCGTTAACAAGGTGATTGATCATATCGAAACATACGCCCTCGAATCGATCGTGCTGCATCGCGAGCAACTGCTTCGAACCAGGCTCCTCCGTCTTCAGAACAATAACCGGATCGGCATATTGCTCAGCGCAAAAGTCATACGCAGCTGCAAAGGCACCCGGCCTGGCGATTAGCTTTCCAACGCCCCGACCTATAGAGCTGAGCATCTCTTGTTTTGCTTTGTTGGCAACGTCAATGTTCACTTCATACTCCATGTGTTTTCATCTCCTTAATCTGCTGTTCATACAGCTCAACCAAATGCTTTACATGCTCGGATATGCCGTATGTATCCGCACTTGCCTCTCTCCATTTTACAATCTGGTGCTTAATCTTTCCAAAATGGGAAGCATCTCTAGTTAGGTCCTCCAAAAGCAATGCTAGGGAAGCCGCATCTCCACGCTTATACATCAGTCGACTTAGTTCCCCTTTAAGTATGGCGGCATTTCCTGGCGCATCGGATGCAATCACGACTGTTCCGCACGACAACGCCTCCAGTACAACTGTACTGAAGTTCCCAACCAGCCTTGAATCAACTAGTACATCTGACTCTCTTAAAAGATTTGCCACTTCCGAATTGTTGACCGGGCCTATCAGCTCAACCTGTTTCCCTAAACCGCACTCTGCGATCTTTTTTTCTATCAGATGGAGGTTCTTCTGTTGGGGATGTTCATCTTGTCCGACTATCTGCAGCCGCGCGCTTGCCCCACTTGCCTCTAGATACTGTCTGAAACCCTCTATCGTTATTTCAATCCCTTTTTCAGGACCAAAGCAAGAAACAACGGTAAGAAACTTGAGAGAATGCCCACACGGCTCCAGATTCTTTCCGACGAAAAATCTCTCCAGGTCTATTGGATTTTGCATCACCTGTAATTTTGCTTCGGCAGCACCAATTTCAATTGCCCTCTCCAGTATCTCTTTGCTACTGCAAATGACTCTTGTGCAGCCGTTTAATGCCGCGAGAACCATTCTTTTGTATCTCTCGTCATTTTCGTAGCCATTGTTGAGGTCTCTACCGAAGCAAGTTACTACCACGGGGACACCAATTACTAAGCTTGCGGTCATTGCAGCAATTGCATTTATCGTTGCATAGTGCGCATGAATCAGCCCTACGAGTAGTTGCCTTCAATAGGTGCAACAAGTCCCTTTTGAACTGAAACAGCGCTCGTGCTACCGCCTAGCCTGCCAATGGCGTCGTCGAGAACTTTTCTCGGTATACCAACCTCAGCCGCAGCAGCGCGCTGCGCCGCGACATCCGTGGCGCAGCGGGAACCTTGGAGATAACGGGCGCAGGCGGCAATCAGCTCGAGAGCTGACCCTGCCCCGTTCCCAAGAACTGACGAGCAGAGCGCAGAGGCACGGGAGAGATTCACGAGCTCGCCGCCGATACGGCAAATCCTCGGAGTCCCCTCGTAGAGCACACACTGGACCCTTCCTAGATCCTCCGGCTCAATCAGACTGTAGAAGCAGTCCGCGTACACCGCGCACGCCCGCCCCCGGGGGTCTCCACCCGTCTCGCCGTCTGGCTCATGGTAGCGAACCTCGACCACAAGCCCGTCCGACAGGTCATCGAACCTGATGTCCACCTCCGCTTGAACGCTCTCGCCGAACGCGTCCCCAAGCGCGTGCTCCGGAATCCTCGTCACGTGGCCGTCAATCCACTCGATCTCGATCATCGCACGCATGGGCGCCCACCCCTGAAACAAGCTCCGACCCCCATCCCGTCGTCAAGCTCGCGTGAACAGAGTGACTTCATCACTAAACCCCCGATCTTTCTTATAATTGGATAAACCACTTACTTTTTGGAGACTCCCGTGCCCAGAGAATCTACGAACGAAGACAACCTCAAGCTGCTCGACTCCCTCATAGACAATTGGGAAAACGAGACAATCGAGTTCAAAGAGGCGAGTAATGATTTCGATACCGACAGGATCGGTCGCTATGTCTCGGCCCTAAGCAACGAGGCCAACCTCGCCGACTTGGAATCCGGATGGTTGGTGTTCGGGGTCAAGAACAAGACCAGGGCGGTTGTCGGAACGGGGTACGGTACCGACCCGAGGCGCATCGATTCCCTCAAGCGTCAGATAAATGACGACACCGATCCGAGCACCACCTTCCGAAGCGTCAGGACAGTTTCTCATCCGAACGGACGGGTCATCATGTTCGAAATTCCCTCCGCCCCAAAGGGAATACCGATTGCATGGAAAGGACACTGGTACGGCCGCGCTGGAGAGAACACGGAGCCCCTTGCTCTCGACAAGATCGACGCAATCCGCGCCCAAAGTCATCTGATGGACTGGACTGCACAGATCGTCGAAGACGCAGAGCTCTCCGACCTCTCGCCGGAGGCAATCGCCGTCGCCAGGAGGGGCTTCGCCGAGCACAACGCCTCGCGCATCCCCACCGAGACAATCGAGTCCTGGACCGACGAGGAGTTTCTCAGGCACGCCGGCCTCGTCACGAAGCGCGGCATCACGCGCGCCTGCATCCTCCTTCTCGGTAAACCGGAGGCGTCCTACCTGCTCTCTCCCCTCATGGCCGAGCTCACCTGGAAGCTCGTCGGGCAGGAGCACGCCTACGAGCACTTCGGTATCCCCTTCATCCTCTCCACGACAAGACTCTACTCGAGGATCCGCAACATCAAGATCCGGCTCTTGCCCCCGGGCGAGCTGATCCAGCGGGAGGTCGAGAAGTACGACCAGGGCAGCGTGCTCGAGGCCATGCACAACTGCATAGCGCACCAGGACTACACGAAGCACTCGAGAATCAGCATCACGGAATACCCAGACCGACTCGAGTTCACCAGCGTCGGGTCCTTCTTCGAGGGCGTCCCCGACGAGTACGCGCTGGAGGGGCACATGCCCAGGAGCTACCGGAATCCGACCCTTATCCAAGCGATGACACAGCTGAACATGATCGACCATCTCGGATACGGGATCGAGCGGATGAACCGCTCGCAGGCCAACCGATACCTCCCCCTGCCCGACTACGACCTGAGCGATCCCCGAGAAGTGAAGCTGACCATTTATGGGCGCGTAGTCGACGAGGGCTACACGAGATTGCTCATGCAGGACACCGAGCTCCCATTCGAAGACGTGCTCGCGCTCGATCGGGTCCAGAAGGGCCATCTCATCTCTGATGTAGCATTGAGGCGCCTTCGTAACAAGGGACTCGTGGAGGGAAGAAGACCCCACCTCAGGGTGGCGGCCGAGGTGGCGGAGGCAACCGGCACGCGAGCGGAATACATCAGGGTCCGAGGCCAGTCCGACGAGTACTGCTGCGCCCTCATCACCGACTACCTGAAGAAGCACGGGCATGCGGGCCGCGCTACCATCGACGCGATCGTTTTCCCATCGCTCTCCTCGGAGCTGAACGATGACCAGAGACGGAACAAGGTCAAAAACCTCCTCGGCAAGCTACGAAAGGACCGCGTTATCCATTACGAGCCCAAGGGCGAGAACAAGGGATGGGTCCTCGGATAATTCGCGTCTGATCTATCCGAACTAGACGGCCATTTACTGCATCTTCAGGCCATCTGAAGGAAGGAACCGCAGGTAAGAGTGCGGATACGCATTGTCAGATTTATCCGGACTAATCCGGATTCCCCCTCAAGCGCCGCGTGTCGATCCGGTTTGCAAGGGGTCTCGTTGACCACGGCCGCGAAGAGGACGGGGCTCTCGCGTCGTGCCGAACGTCTCGCGGTGGACGAGCTCGGCCTTCAGTATCCTGTTGGTCGACTCGTCGACGGCGTTGTCGAACTCGCTGCCGCGGTCCGTGTGGAAGACCTCGATGTCCGAGATGGGGAAGGAGGGCGTCGCGAACGCCGACTTGACCAGCCGGGCGTCCTTCCTGGGCCCGGCGGAGTGGCCGGCGATCTCCCTGTTGCAGGGGTCGACGAGCAGGCGGGCGCAGCTCCACGAGGCCCCGACGCGCACGTAGGCCAGGTCGCTGCATATATGGGTGCGCGGCGCCCTGCCGCCGAGGCCGCGCGCGACGACGTTCGGCGCGTCGGCCTCGTTGACCGCCCCGGGGTGCACCTTGAACCTCTTCCTGGCGCATGCGCCGACCAGGCCGTCCTCCCCCAATGATGCGGCAGGCCCGGCGCCGGCTGAC
>ERZ791626.1030-NODE-1030-length-24055-cov-3.742042_pt1 | contig 24055 bp, 18 predicted proteins | sample MGYA00510266_ERZ791626 | MGnify/ENA primary metagenome ERZ791626 (study PRJEB30046, sample SAMN00715208) | human gut metagenome | study: EMG produced TPA metagenomics assembly of the A metagenome-wide association study of gut microbiota in type 2...
CAGAAAAACGATTTTAATTTCTTTCGCGTCTGCGGACGCGAAACTCTGCGAGGCTTATTTTCTGCCATTTTCGACGAGCGACAGGAGAGTCTGCTCAAAGCCGTATTGGTCGCGGAGACGGCGGGACTCGGTGAGTTTTTTGGTGCCGCGGTGGCCGGTACGGTGACAGCGGAGCATCAGATTTTTGGGCGAGTGGGCGAAGTCGATGAACTCGATGACGTCGACGTCGTAGCCTTCGTCCTCCAGGACCGCTGCGCGGATGGCGTCGGTCAGCAGCGCCGAGAAGCGCTCCTGAAACAGCCCGTGGGAGAGCAGAATGTCGAAATCGCCGCCCTTTTGGATGGTCTTATTGACCTCGTGCTGGCAGCAGGGGACGGAGAAGATGTGCTCGACGCCGCGGGAGATGGCGTAGTGCAGGGCGTAGTCGGTCGCGACGTCGCAGGCATGGAGCGTGACTAGCATGTCAATGTGCTCGCTGTAGAGCACATCGCGCGTAACATCAGCCACGACGAAGTGAAGATCTGAATAGCCGTAGCGCGCGGCGACCTCATTGCAGTGCTCGACGACATCCTCTTTTAAGTCATAGCCGATGATCTTGGCGCGCACGCCGCGCTTGACGGCGAAATAGTAGTACAGCACGAACGTGAGGTACGATTTGCCGCAGCCAAAGTCCAGAATCGTGATCTCGTCGCGGCCGTAGGCGCGGAACGCGTCGTCCACGAGCTCGATGAAGCGGTTGATCTGCTTATATTTGTCGTACTTTGCCTTGACGATCTTGAACTCGGGCGTGAAGACGCCGAGGTCGACGAGGGCGGGGATGTTCTCGCCCTCCTGCAAAATGTACTCTTTTCTGCGGTTGTGCGAGGCGGTCACGGCGGCGCGGGCCGCGCCGGACTTGGCCGTGCACTTGTACGCGCCGTTCGTCTTGCGGACGTACTGGCGTGTCTCCGGCTCGGTGCAGAGCGTGACGGAGGGGAACAGGCCATCGAGCTCCTGCTCGAACGTTTCGAGCAGCGCGCCGCGCGCGACGTTGCGGTGCGCGACCTTCTGCCCCTGCTGGTATTCGAGCTGGAAAAAAGCTTTTCCGCGCAGCTTCAGGGGCCGCACGGTGACACGCGAGTGCCCGATGCGCGCGACCGGCTCGGCGAGCTTGGTGAGCGTGTCGAGCCGTTCGGAGAGGTCGGAGACTACAATGCTCATGCGCCAAACCTCTCTTTGAGCGCAAGGTGCGCAGCGTACAGCTCGTTTTTGCTGTAGGTGTTGTTCTCGTCCTTGAGGAGCATTTTGATGGCGTCCTTGGCCGTGCAGTCACTGCGCACCATGCAGTCGACGAGCAGCGCCTCGGGCGAGGTGATGTGCTCGACCTCGCGCAGGCGGTAGTCATCGCAGACCTCGACAATGAGGGCATATTCACCCTTTTCGTAGGTCTCCTTCGCAATGAGCTGGTCCTTGACCTCCTGCGGCGTGCCGCGGAAGGTCATCTCGTGGAGCTTTGTCATGTCGTTGCAGAGGCACAGGCGCAGCTGCGCGTTTTCCTCGATGAAGAAGTCGATGACGCTCATGATGCGCTTGGGAGATTCGTAAAAGGCGTAGGTCGCGGTGTCGCCCTTGCGCATCATCAGCAGCACGCGGCGGCGGTCGGCCGTCTCGCGCGGGAAAAAGCCATAGAAGAGGAAGCTCGAGAGGTCAAAGCCCGAGATCGATAGCGCGTTGACCGCGGCGCAGCAGCCGGGCACGCCGACGACGCGAATGCCGTTTTCGACCGCGGCGCGGATGAGCTCGTTGCCGGGGTCGGAGATGCAGGGCGTGCCCGCGTCGGTGATGACGGCGATGTCCTTGCCGGAGGCAAGCTGTTCGATGAACCACTTCGCCTTGCCGTATTCGTTGAACTTGTGGTTGGCGCTCAGGCTGTTGCCGCGGATGCCGAGCTTGTTGAGCAGCACCACGCTGCGGCGGGTGTCCTCGGCGGCGATGATGTCGGCGGTGGACAGGATTTCGCGTCCGCGCTCAGACATGTCGCGCGAGTTGCCGATGGGCGTTGCGACGATATAAAGGGTGCCGGTGGTCTTCTGCTCGTCCATAAGATCCTCCAAAAAGCAAAAATTTCTCATTATGCTGACAGTATAGCCTATTTTCGCCCGCTTGGCAAGGCGGGAGAAGCGGCGGGATTTGCGATTGCTTTTTGCCGCGGGCACGGTATAATGGAGAAAACTGCCGAACAAAGGAGAATCGGGCATGAAAAAGAGACTGTTCCGCCTGGGCGCGCTCTGCTGCGTTGCGGCGATGACGATAACGACCAGCGCGCAGGCGCTCAGCGTGGAGGAGGCCTACGATATTTTGCAGCGCAGCTATGTTGATAAGCTGCCGCGCGCCGCGCAGGACGCGAAGTCGCTCGACGAGCTCTTTTCCTACACGGACGACTACACGTACTACATGACGGCGGAGGAGTATCAGGCGTTTTTGCAGGGCGTTGAGGGTGATGTGAGCTTCGCCGGCATCGGCGCGGAGATCACCTATGTGCCCGAGGGCATCCGCATCGTCTCCGTCCTCAAGGGCGGCGGCGCGGAGAAGGCGGGCCTTGCCGCGGGCGACATTATCATCGCCATTGAGAGCGAGTCCTGCGCGCCGGGCGGCGCGGAGCACCGCGCCAAGCTCCTCGGCGAAGCGGGGACGAGCGTGACCGTCACCGTCCGCCACGCGGACGGCACGCAGGCGGATTATACCGTTACGCGCGCGCTCGTCACGCAGACGAATACGACCGTCTCGGTCACGGGCGGCGTGGGCTACATCGACTGCGACAGCTTCGGCACGCAGACGGGGACGTATTTTCAAGAGGGCGTGCGCGGGAATGACAGCGCTGTGCACGCGTGGATCGTCGACCTTCGCGGCAACGGCGGGGGGCTGACCTCCGCGGCGGTGTCGGCGCTCGGCGCGTTTTCGGGCGAGGGAGACCTCACCTACTTTGTCGATCAGGATGGCGAGAGTACCGCGCAGAGCTATTCGGGCAAGGACCTGACGGACAAGCCCGCCATCGTGCTGATGGACAGCGGCAGTGCCAGCGCGTCGGAGATCTTTGCGGGCGGCGTGCTCGGCACGGGCAGCGGCATCGTCATCGGCACGCGCAGCTATGGCAAGGGCGTGGCGCAGGTCCTATACGATGAGTCGAACTGCCCGTATCTGCACGGCGACGCCGTGAAGGTGACGGCGTACCGCTTCTACTGCGCGGGCGGCAACACGACCGACCGCATCGGCGTGGTGCCGACGCTCTATATCCCGCAGGATCAGGTCGTTGCGGCGGCGCGCCTGCTGAGCGGCGAGAAGACGAAGGACAGCGCGTATCTCCGCCTGGTGCTGAACGGCTGCGACTTTTACATCGACATTCCCGCGGGGAAGGAGAGCTCTTCCGCCGCGCTTGAGGCCATTTTGGCGGCGCTGACGCCGGACGCCGTGCTTTACTGGGGCGAAAACGGCGGCGAAAGGAAGCTCACGCTCGCGCAGGCGCGCGAAAAGTGCGGCTTTGCCGCATCGTCCGCGCTCGACTTTTCCGACGTCAGCGCGAGCGAGGCCATGACCGCCCGCGTCGACATGGTCGCCATCGACATCGACGACGACTGGGACGAGATCGTGCGCATCATCAACGATTCGTCGTATTCCCGCCTGCCGGTCTACTCCGGCAGCGTGGACAATATCATCGGTTTCCTGTACCTCAACCGCTTTTACAAGGCCATGATGGACGGCCGGCCGGACGATCTGCGCGCGCAGCTCATTCCGCCGTGCTTCGTCTACAAGACCACGCGCCTGCCCGACGTGCTGGCAAAGCTCCGCCGCGAGCAGAAGCACCTCGCCGTCGTCACGGACGAATACGGCGGCACGCTCGGTGTCATCACGATGGAGGACGTGCTCGAGGAGCTTGTCGGCGACATCTGGGACGAGAAGGACGTGGTGGAAAACGAGGTCGTCACGCGGCCCGACGGCGGCTATGAGCTCGACGGCGCCATGACGCTCTCGGACTTTCTCGAGCTGCTCGACTGGAACGAGGACGCCCTCGACGACGCCGACAGCACCACCGTCGGCGGCTGGACGCTCGAGCGCTTTGGCACGTTCCCGAAGGTGGGCGACAGCTTCCGGTACGAAAACCTCACCGTCACGGTCCTCGCCATGGACGGCCGCCGCGTCGAGCGCGTGCTCGTGCAGCCCGACCCGGACGCGGACAAGGACGCATAACGCATTCCGGTCGATGATCCGGCCTGTGCAAATTTTGCACAGGCCGGATTTTTGCTTACTTGTGTGAGGCATCTTGTGCCCGGAGTGGGAAAATTTGCCCAAGCGGCGCAAGATGTGGCGATTTGTATCAGAAAACTGTTAGTGTGTGAAAGTTTTTGCACACGAAGAGGCATAAAGTTTCATTTTTCGCTTGAAATTTGCACAAATTGCAGGTATAATGAACGCATATTGAATCTTTGCAAGAGGAAAATTTCAAAAAGGAGAGAATCAACTATGAAGTTCAACAAAATCGTGGCGCTGGCGCTCGCCCTCGTCATGGTGTTTGCGCTGTGCGCCTGCGGCGGCGGCAATACCGACACCAAGACCGACGATACGGGTTCCGCTTCCAAGGTCGATACCAACACCGTCTCCGTCGGCGCGATCGTCATCGCCCGCGACGATGTCCCGACCGACGAGATCTATGCGTTCGTGTCCACCATCTTTGACAATCTCGACGCCATCACCGCTCAGCACGCCAAGGGCGCGGAGCTGAGCATCGAGGCTGCCGCCTCCGTCAAGGGCGTGCCGTATCACCCCGGCGCTGCCAAGTACTTTGAGGAGAAGGGCTTCAAGGTCGACGCGGTCAAGGAAGGCGCCGGCAACGGCACCGCTTCCGCGCTCAGCTTCGGCACCGGCGGCGAGTCCGGCACGTACTACGCCTTCGGCGGCGTGCTCGCTTCCTTCGTCTCCGGCAAGTCCAACTGCAAGGTCACGGCCCTCACCTCCGGCGGCTCTCAGGCCAACGTTGAGGATCTGACCAACGGCAACGTCCAGCTCGCGTTCGTGCAGAGCGACGTCATGAACTACGCCTACAACGGCCAGCGCCTGTTTGACAGCCCCGTCACCGGCTTCTCCGTCGTGGCTCAGCTGTATCAGGAGCAGGTGCAGATCGTCACCACCAACCCCGACATCAAGACCGTTGCCGACCTCGCCGGCAAGAAGGTTTCCATCGGTGCAGCCGGCTCGGGCGTGTACTTCAACGCCATTGACGTGCTCAGCGCTTACGACCTCAAGGAGTCTGACATCTCTGCCGTGTACCAGAGCTTCGGCGACAGCGCCGAGAGCCTGAAGGACGGCAAGATCGACGCCGCGTTCATCGTCGCCGGTGCGCCCACCACGGCCATCACCGACCTTGCCACCGCCGGCAGCGTCTACCTCGTCAGCCTCGACGACAGCCATGTGCAGTCCCTGCTGTCCGCGTCCCCGTACTACACCGCCGCCACCATCAAGGCCGGCACCTATTGATGCCCGAGGCGGTGATGCGCTGCATCCCGTAAACGTTCGCTACGGCGTCAGTACCCCTGACGCCGTAGCTTTTCCATCCTAACCGGAACGGAGGTTTCCCTCTATGTCTGACAACAAAAAGGCCGCGGACGCCGCGGCAAGCGCTTCGCTGCAGGAGGAAATGGACGCCGTCATGCGCAAGTATGACCGCGAATCCGCCACCCGCATCTGGGCGGGCAAGCCCAAGATCGTTATCTCCGTCGTCATGGCGCTGTTTTCAATCTACTGCATCTGGTCGACGCTGTTCAGCACGGCCGCGCTCGAGATCCGCCTGACCGCGTTCCTCGGGCTGATCGTCATCATGGGCTACCTGACCTACCCCGCCAGCAAGAAGCATGTGCACGCCAACCGCCTGCCGTGGTACGATATCGTCATCATGGTCATCGGCGCGGCTGCGTTTTTCTACTATTGCTTTAACTATTCCGTGCTCATCAAGACGCTCACCAGCGCCGCCAAGATGACGCCGTTTCTCATCGCCGTCGGCGTGGCCGGCATCCTCGTGCTGGCCGAGCTGTGCCGCCGCTGCGTCGGCCTGCCGATCCTCGTGGTCGTCGGCGCGCTGCTCGTGTACACGTTCGTGAGCATGCTCAACGCCGGGCAGACGTTCCAGCAGGTGCTCAGCCGCGTGATCTACACGCTCTTTTTCGGCACGTCCGGCGTGCTGAGCACGCCCGTGCAGGTGTGCGCGAAGTTCATCGCCGTGTTCATCATCTTCGGCGGCTTCCTTGAGCGAACCGGCATCGCCAGCTTCTTCATTGACGCAGCCAACGCCATCGCCGGCTGGACCTCCGGCGGCCCGGCCAAGGTCGCCGTTATCTCGTCCGCGCTGTGCGGCATGGTGTCCGGCTCGTCCGTCGGCAACACCGTCACCACCGGCTCGGTCACGATCCCGATGATGAAAAAGACCGGCTACAAGCCGGAGTTCGCCGGCGCCGTCGAGGCGGCGGCCTCCACCGGCGGCCAGATCATGCCGCCCATCATGGGCGCGGCCGCGTTCCTCATGGCCGAGTACATGGGCGTGACCTATGGTCAGGTCACACTCTGGGCGATCCTGCCCGCCGTGCTGTATTTCGGCGGCATCTTCATCTCCGTGCATCTCGAGGCCAAGAAGCTCGGCCTCAAGGGCATCCCGCGCTCGGAGCTGCCCCGCTTCAAGTACCTCATCCGCAACGTCTATCTGCTGCTGCCGCTTGTGTTCCTGATCTGGATGGTCACGGCGAACATCCGCTCGCTGCAGTTTTCCGCCGCGATCGCCATCCTGATCTCCATCGCCGTGAGCCTGGTCGGCACCATCTGTGACGCCTCGGCCGAGGTGCGGGAGACCAAGACCGGCAGCGTCGCCGGCATCACCGCCAAAAAGACCGGCCGCATGATCCTCGACTCGCTCGAGGCCGGCGGCAAGGGCAGCATCACTGTCGCCGTGGCCTGCGCCATGGCCGGCATGATCGCGGGCTGCATCACCGTCACGGGCCTGGCGTCCAAGCTCATCAGCGGCGTCATTGCGATCAGCAGCGCCATCCCGAACCCGACGCTCTCGCTGCTGCTGGCGCTCTTCCTGACGATGCTCTGCTGCATCGTGCTCGGCATGGGCGTGCCCACGACCGCCAACTACTGCATCATGGCCTCCACCTGCGCGCCGATCCTCATCACGCTCGGCATCCCGAAGGTCGCGGCCCACTTCTTCGTGTTCTACTTCGGCATCGTCGCCGATATCACGCCGCCGGTCGCGCTGGCGGCCTACGCCGGCTCCGCCATCGCCAAGTCCGACCCCATGAAGACCGGCATCAATGCCACGAAGCTCGCCATCGCGGCGTTCATCGTGCCGTACATCTTTGCGATGAACCCCTCCATGCTGCTCATGGATCAGGGCGTGCTCGCCGCCATTCAGGTCATCATCACGTCGTGCCTCGGCATCTTCGGCATCGCCGCCGCGCTCGAGGGCTATATCGTCACGCGCGCGCCCTGGTGGCAGCGCATCCTGCTCGCCGCCGGCGGCCTGTGCCTGATTGACCCGGAGTTCATGACCGACGTCGTCGGCGTCGCGGTCATCGTGGTCGTCATCGTGCTGCAGATCGTCCTGCGCAAGCACAGCAAGCCCGCCGCCGCGTAAAAAAACCGGAACCTTTCGCTCGGATGCACGTCAGAATATCTGACGTGCATCTTTTTGCGCGCCGCGCGCCGCCCGGCCCAGAGGTTTACACACGCGGGCCGGCGGCGTATAATATTCCCGTGCGAAGATTCGGAAAGGAGCGATCTGCATGAAACGAAACATCCCGGCGCTCGTGCTGGCGCTGGCGCTCGCGCTGTCTCTGGCCGCCTGCGGCCGTAGCGAGAAGACCGCCGCGTCCGCCCAGCCGACGGTTGCGGCCGACAAGGCGGGGAACATCACCCTCTGTCCGACGTATGACGACGGCAAGGGCGGCTATTTTTCCGTCACGCTGCCGGCCAGCTGGGGCGACGATTACCTGACCGAATGCGGCGCCAACGACGGTGGCTATTACGTCGGCTTTTACGAAAAGACCGACTATGACAACGGTCTGGGCGGCTTTCTGTTCATGCTTGAGGTCTTTCCCACCGATTATGACTATACCGTGCTGCCGGAGTATCAGGCCATCTGCGGCCTGACCGTCGACGGCGCGAACTACAACCTTATTGCCGAGCTGCCGACCGACGTGCAGTTCGCCAACGAGAACGCCGACCTCTACCGCAGCATGTCCAACGACTTTTCGGCCATCCTCAAGAGCCTGACCTTCTCCAAGGGCGTCACGCGCACGGAGGTCACGGCGCCCACGCAGACGTCCGGCAGCGGGTCTTGAAAACGCAGTGCGTGCAAAAAACACCGTCTCCCATCAAGAGCGTTGACATAGGAAAACAAGCAGAAACCCAGTAAAATCAACGCTTTTAAGGGCAGAGGGCAAACAGGTTAGCTCAAAAAATGAATAACCAAGCGACAAAAGGGATGTTACCGCAAGGCAGCATCCCTTTTCGCATACGCCCACGCCGTAGATTTTGAGAAAAGTCTACGGCGTTTTTTTCTGCCCAAATCTGAAAGGAGGTGCAGCCACAATGTACTTTACGAACGGCAGCAGCCGTGCGTTTGAAATGCTCATGCGGGGAAAGCCCGGCTTTGACCGCTACGAAAACGGCGGCTGTGCCGACTGTGAGGATTGCAATACCTGTCACTTTTACCGTCCGCATTGGAAGTACCAGTTCTGTGTGTATGCGGAATGTCCGTATGAGCCGGGCAAGCTGACCGCCATCCGTCGCGGCACAGCGAAGTGAGCGAAAGGAGCTGATAACCTATGGCAGTATTTCGGGTGGAGCGCAACAGCGGGTACACCGTCATGTCAAACCACCATCTGCGAAACAAGGAGCTGACCTTGAAAGCCAAGGGGCTGTTGTCGCAAATGCTGTCCCTGCCGGAGGATTGGGACTATACCCTTGCAGGGCTGTCCCATATCAACCGTGAGAGCATCGACGCGATCCGCACCGCCGTATGGGAGCTTGAAAAAGCCGGATATATCCTGCGGCGGCAGGGGCGCGATGAAAAAGGCAAAATGACTGCTATCGAATATACCATCTATGAGCAGCCGCAGCCGATGTTGGAAAATCCAATACCGGGTAAACCGATGTTGGAAAATCCGACAACGGATAATCCGACGTCGGAAAATCCAACGCAATTAAATAAAGATAGATCAAGAACTAACTTATCAAAGAAAGAAAAATCAATTACGGATCTATCAAGTACCGATTCCTTTCCTATCCTTTCCCCTGACCCCTCACCTTGCAGGGCTGCGCCGGAACGGAAAGGAACGGAAGCGTTCAAACAGAGCGCCGTAGATATTTACCGTGAAATCATCATGGAGAATATCGAGTATGACACGCTCACGCAGGACCCGAAAATGGACAAGGAGCGTTTGGACGAGATCGTAGACCTTATGCTGGAAACTGTCTGCTCTGCGCGAAAGACGCTCCGCATCGCTGGCGACGATTACCCTGCCGAGCTGGTAAAGAGCAAATTCTTGAAGCTGAACAGCAGCCACATCGAGTTTGTCATGGACGACCCGCAGGCAGCGGCAAAGCTGGAAGCCAAGCTCGTCAAGCTGGAATCGGCGCAGGAAACCATGAAAGCCGTCAATGCCTATTTCCGTAAGAATAAGACTTTGGAGGGCTGCCCCAGTCTGACGCCGGAGCAGATCACCAAATTGCAGCAGGAAATGTCGCAGTCCTGGCATCTGGATAAGAGCCGGCCGTACCCCGCCTATATGCTCTCCAACAACAACGCTGAGATCCGCCGCATCCGTGGGCGCATTGAACAGGTGCGGCAGCATGAGGAAACCAATTTTGCGGGATGGGAATTTGACGGCGGGCGCGTGGAAGCCAACAAAGCAGATAACCGTCTGCAAGTGTTCTTTGACGGCAAGCCGGATGAAGCAGCGCGGGACGAGCTGAAAGCAAACGGCTTCCGCTGGGCGCCCAGCGTCGGCGCATGGCAGCGCCAGCTTAACAAAAACGCATACTACGCCGCAGGGTATATTTCCTGTATTCAGCCTATCTCCGGGGAAAAGCCCATTGACGTGCAGCGCAGCGTCCAGCAGCAGGAATCCGCTGCCCCTGACGCCCACCTGACCGGGGAGCGCGTTTCAACGCCGCGTGGCAGCTTCCACGTTACCGATATGACCCGTGAGCAGATGGAAACCGCAGGCTATGGGTATCACCACAGCACCGATGACGGCAAGTACCTTATCATGGGCAACGGCACACAGGCCTTTGCCATTGCCGCCGAGCAGCGGGAGCAGGAAAACTATATGCGCACGGCGGAGCTATCCACCGAGCAGAACTACAACATGATTGACGGACAGATCAACAACACCCCGTCCGTGGACGAGCTGGAAGAAAAGGCAAAGCGCGGCGAGGTGATTTCGCTCTCCGCGCTTGCCGCAGCGGTCAAGGCTGAGGACGGCAGAACACCGCAGCGCGACCCGGACGGCAAAAAGCCATCTATCCGCGCACAGCTCAAAGCGGATCGTGCGCAGTCCTGCAAGCCGCAGCAGCGAGAAAAGGAACAGGAAGCCAAACGGAGCATCCGGCAGGCTTTGGAAATGGAGTGACCTATGAATAAGTTTGAAAATGTGGATGTGCTGGCATCCCTGCAACAGATCATGCAGCAGAACACAGCAGCCTTTCAGAACGATTTTGACATTGACAAGAAGATTCTGACGCGGGCGGCAAAGAGTAAAAATGTCGAGGATAAGGTCTATCTATGGTTTTCCCGCCCCAACGGAACGCATTGCCTGCGGGAACGGGATGTGTTTCTGCGCGGAACGCGGGAGCATAATACGTTCCGTTTCTACCATGAGCAGACCAAGGAGCGTGTACTTGCCTATGCCGTGGTGCTGTCCGGTGTGGAGAGCGGCAAGGTAAAAGGCAGCATTTATGAGCTGGACTATGTAGCGAAAGCCGAGCTTGCAATCCAGACCGCCTTGCGGACAGATAATAACCGTTTGATCTATGAAAACGGCTCACGGGAGATGCCCAAGGAATACCGCTTTGAAGCGACGCCGGATCGGGAGCATGGAAAGTTCGTGCGCTATGAGGCTGTGCCGCATGACCCGGACGCGCTGCGGGATCTGCTGCGCGACGAAAGCCGAAAGCGTGAACGGCTGAAACCCGGCAATTTCAAGGAGCATATCGGGCGGCTCTCCGACGAAAAGGTGCTTGCCGAAGCACAGCGCCTTTCGGCGGCGTTCCAATCCCTGCAAGCGCCCAACAGCCCCAACGGAACGCATTTTGTAGTAGAAGTGTCGCCGTGGTTTGAGCGTATCGCATCCAGCAAGGAGCATGAGCGGCTATTTGCGCTGCTTCCGTATAAGACGCTGTATCTTTCTTCGGTAAAGGACAGGCACGGCGTTTTCGCTTTTATCAGCAAGGACGAGCGGCGTGATCTTCCGCTGCGCAAGCAGCGTCCCTCTGTCCGGGCGCAGCTCAAAGAGGGGCAGTCAAAAAAGGCCGCTGCACCCAAAAAGGCAGCGGCAAAGGCGAAAGATAATGATTTGGAGGTATGAGCATGGACAATGTTTCGTTCACCATTGAGGAAGAAAACTTGATTTGCATTTACCACAAGCACGACCGCCGCAGAACGATTGCGGCGATTTCCGACGCGCTGCCGGATATGGACGCAGATATGCGCCCGCTGGCGGAGCAGACGATCCATAAGCTGCACAACATGACCGACGCAGCATTTGAGGAAGCGCAGTTCACCATGACGCTTTCCGACGCAGAATAAAAGATGACGCGGGGCGCGGCAGCCGATGATGGCCACCGCGCCCCGTCTTTTCATGGGTGCTGCTTTAAGTGTCTGTTACGCAGTAGAACACTGTTTTTGCGGGTTTAGGTATAATTCCCCTGTCATGCTCAAATCGCGTCTGAAAAGCGGCATGGCATAAGGGCTTTTTCGCGTCTACTGCGTAACGCGGGCGCGTCGTTTCCGCATCCGCTCGGCGGCTTGCCTGCGGGTGATCCGCTTGCGGCAGTCCGGGCAGTATTTGACGCTGTTTGAGGTGGACGCAAACGCCGCGCCGCACTCGGCGCACCGCCGCCTGTCCTCGGCTTGGTAAAGCTCCGCGTAAAGCAGCTTGTCAGCGGGAAGTACGGCGTTTTGAAACCACCTGCAAAGAAGCGAATAGGAAATGAGCTGCGGACAAACGCACTCGTCCCCATCGTCCAGCAAAATGCAGTTCCCGCCCATACAGTTGCAGCAGGTTTTCTTAATAAGGGCGTTCGCTTTGCGGCTCTGCTGCGGCGTCAGCCGTTTCAGCCCGCTCATACTTCGTCGGCGGCAGATACGGCGAGAGCGGCAAAGTCGGCGTCGCTCATGGCGCGGAGCTTTGCAAGGGTACGCAAGGCAAGCTCGCGCATTTCACCGTCCATATAGGGCAGCGCACCCGTCATTTCCCCGATAAGCTCCCCGCGCGTATCGGCGATGTAGATGCTGATAAGATTTGTTTCCTCAACGGTAAATCGGTTCATGCTCATACCTCCATTTCGTGATGTTTTGTTTTTGCCGCCCGCTTCGGAGCGGCTTTTTTCTTGTCGGCGGCAAGCTGCGCCCGGATAGAGGGGCGGGGCTTGCGAATATCCCGGTTGCGGTTTTCGTTCTTGTCGATCAGCGCATAGATGCCGTGCCTGCCCTCGATTTTGGAAAAGGTCAGCGTCTTGTAGGGAAGCAGCGAGAAAAGACGGTCAGTGTCTTTGCTCGCTGCAAGCATCATAAACGCCGGGGCAAGCTCTGTCATGTAGTGGGTTTTGTTCGGGCTGTTGGGGCTGTACTGACGTTTCATTTCGGCAACGATGCGCCGCGCTTCGGCTTCAATCAGCCCGTCACGCAGGGCGGCGATATGCGCCTTGAAGTCCCCCGGCGTTAGCTTGTCCCGGCTGCGCTTTTCCTCATGCAAGAGGTCGCGCAAGGCTTCGGGGTCGTTAGGCTGCGTTTCAAAACGTTCAAACTTGCCGTACTGCGGGTGGTCGTTGCCGTTAAACCATTGCTTTACGGGCTGCTCGACGCGCCCGTATTCATAGATAAGGGCGTTTGTGTCTGCGGGAAGCGCCTTTGCCTTGACGCGCTCATAATGCTGCGGATAGTCCAGCTCGTAAAGGTTGCCCTTGATTTTTCCGTTCTCAATCCCGGTCAGCTCCACGGCGTAGGCGAGAATGCGGTCGCGGGTCTGCTCCCCGTGGAACTTCCATGTGTTGTATGGGCGGGTGTCTTTGAGAAAAACGTCGCGCTCCCGGAAACAATGCGTCCCGGACGGACGGGAAAGCCACAAAAGCGTCCTGTCCTCACGGTCGGGGCTTGCAGCAGCTTTGTGAATGATCTCCTTGTCAATCTCAAAATCGCTTTGGTAAAAGCCGGTGTTCTGCTTCATCACCGCATCAAGGCAAGCCAGTATATCCATGTTTTCAAACTTCTGCATACGATCAGATCCTTTCCAAATCCTGCGTTTTGCTCCTTTGCGCCTTTCTCTGGGCGGTCTGCTCCTTTGCCGCCCGAAGCTGCGCACGGATCGAGGGCTTTTCCTCTTTGCCGCGCTCCTTATCGGCATGGATGGCGTTCGCAAGGTCGATCAGGGAAATCGGCTCACCCGCCTTTGCTTTCTGCTCCAATTCCCCGACGGTGGGCGTCTGCGGCGTGTTGTTGATGATACCGTCAAAATTGTTGTCGTTCTGCTCAACAATATCCTCAACGTGCTTTAGATAATTCTGCGGCTGCAAAAACTCCGGCGTCTGTCGATAGCCGATGCTGTCAACGTAATGCGCCGTGTCCTGCCCGTTCTGATGCAGCACCACCACATCGGAAACGGAAAGGCTGTGTCCCTTAAAGTCTTTCGGGTGGTCGATATTAAAGCGGGTGAAAATAGCTTCAAGGCTTGTACCCGGTGCAAGGGGCGCGGAATAGATCAGGTCATAGTTCGCAGGATCAACCGCGTGTCCCGCTGCGGTCAGACGGTCGTAAGGCTCAAAGCGCAAATCCCGCGTTTCGTCGCCGCGTTTGAGCTGGTAAATGGAAAAGCTGTCCCTGTCCGGCTCCTGCGCCTTTGCATAAAGTGCCTTGACCTCGCCCTGCGTCAGCTCCCCGGCGTTCAAGCTCTGTAACAGCTCCCGGCATTTCTCCGGCGTCCCGACAAACAACATGTCGCCCGGTATGGCTTTCCCGTCCGGCTGCTGTTCATAGGCTTGCAGGAAAGAGCGGTCGGCAAGGCTTTCGCTGCGTGGATTGGTGTGCATGGTATATATCACGTCTTTTTCTGTACGCTGCGCCGCCTGCGCCTGTGTGCGCTCCGCAAGCATCTTTTCGGCACATTGCAAAACGGCATCGCTGACGGGTAGCGCATACAGCCCGGAAGTAGAGGAAAAGCCGACGTTGTTGAAAACATAGTCCACTTCACTATCCTTCAACGCGCCCGCCGCAAAATACTTCTCCCGCGTGGGTTCTGCACTCACCTTGCCATCCGCGATGTCGTAATTCAGCCCGGTTTCGATATGGGAGCAGATATTTCCGTCCACCGCCAGTGTTACATAGTACCAGCCCATATATCCGCTGCTTTGACTGTCCGCGCCGTCGTTGAACTCAACGTTGAGCAGGGTGTAGGGCTTCAAGCCCTTCTGCGCGGCAATGGCATTGTCCTTTGCTTCGCGCTCCATGAGGGAAGCGAGGGCGGCTTCCTTTGTCACGCTGACGATCTCCGGGTTGTACCGCAGCAGGGTATCGTTGACAAGCTCCCGCTGTACCGCTGCGGTCTTTGCTTTCGGCGTAAGGCGGTTGCCGAGAAACAGGGACGCGCCGTTATCAAAGCGGATGGATATATCGCTTGTACCGCGCCATTTTCCCGTGCAGGGCGACGTTTCAATCCTGCCCGCAGTACCGCCGAACGCCTGCGCAATCACTCCGATTTTTTCCTGCGTGGAAAGCGCCTCGTATTTCTCTGCGATTGCGGCGGCTTTTTTCTGCAAGTCCGTAAGGGACGGGGCAGCTTTTTCGCTCTGTGCCTCCTGCGCGGCGTCAAGATCGGGCGCGGCTTTCTCGGCTTCGTGCTGCTTTTGCAGCTCTGCGATATGCCCGTTAATGCTGTTGATGATGTCTGCGGCGGCAGAGCGGATCGTTTCAAGGGAGCTTTTCAGCTCCGCAAGCTCCCGCCCGCTGCTCCACCCGGCTACATAGCCGAAAGAGTAGTCCGACGTATCAAGCCCGTAATGCTGGCAAACGGTGTAGGCGACGCTTTCCGCTTCCACCTCGCGGGTGCGGCGGTCTACGCGGGGCTGCTGCTCGTCTTTGGGAGCGTTCATGTCAATATCGTGCAGCTTTGCGTGGGCGATTTCGTGAATGGCGGTTTTGAGCGTTTGCAGCTCGCTCATACCCTCATCAAGCGCGATGCGCTTGTCCTCCAAGTGATAATAGCCGTGTGCGCCGCCCTCTATTTTCTCAAAGCCGATGGGGACGGGAGAGGTCTTTTCAAGGGCTGCGAAAAAATCACTGTACTGCTCCACATCGCCTGTCAGCGCGTCCACGGCAATATCCGGCAATTCCTTTCCCTCGGTTTGGGACACGTCAAAGACGGACACCACCTTGTAGGCGGGGATAGTGATCTCCTTTTCCTCGGTGACGGGCTTGCCGTCCCTGCCGATCACGGGCTTTTGGGTCTGCGGGTCGATTTTCTCCGTTTCCTGCTTGATTTTGAACGGCGACGGGGCGATAATCTTAATGCCTTTTTCGCCTTTTTTGACGTTGCGCTGAAACTGGTTTTTCCAAGCGGTAAAGCCCGCGATCAGGGAAGCGTCGGGCTTCTGCATGGCGATCAAGAGGGTGTTGTTGAAGCTGTAATTATGAAACTTTGACATGACGCGCAGATACTCCTTGTAGCGTTCGCTGTCGAACAGCTCCGTAATGCCTTGCTCCAAGCGGTCGGTAATCTCCTTGAGCTTTTCGGCGGGCTTTTCTGCGGTAAGGTTAATAGGGATAACGGGCTGCGGCTGCGGCGGCTCGACAGTAAGGGGCGCTGCCTGCATCGCGGCGGCATCCATTTCAACCTTTTCCGGGTCAGGGTGCGTCGGCTGCGCTGCCTGTTGGGGCGCGGTGTGCTGCGGCGGCTCGCCCTCAATGACATAACCCGGAAGCAGTAGCCCATTCACCTTGAACGGCTCCGCGTATTCTTTCGGAACGGGCGGCGCGGGCTCGGTAAACAGGCGGTCGTATGCCTTGATGCGTCCGGCAAGGTATTTTTCCATTGCCGCATTGTCTGAAAAGGTCTTGCGCTCCTGTCCGGCGATTTTTACGTTTTGCTCATGGTTCGGTCCGTTGGTGCGGACACTCCATGTCAGGCTCCATGAATACGGCACGGATTTTTGCGTCTGTCTGTCATAGCGGGTGTTTTCATAAACATGATAGCGCATCTGATAGACTGCGTTGCTGCGGAGCTGCCATTCATAATCTGTTTTCTCCCATTTGTTGGATGTATGCTTGACGGGCGGCGTCTGCACATACTCGATGGCTTTTTCAAGAAAGCGGGTGTTGCCTGCCTGCTGCTCCCATGCGGCTGCCTCCGTTTTCAGCCTGTCAAATACAGCCTGCTCCGCCGCCGCGCTCTCCTGCCGCAGCCGTGTCAGCTCCGCAAGAGAAAGCCCGGTCAGCGCGGAAATATCCGCTTTCTCACGTTCAAAATAGATGTTTCGCTCAATTACCAGCTTCTTTGCTACTTCCAGCCTGTCAAAATCATAGCTGGAATAATTCTTTTCCTGTTCGCTCACGGTTTTGCTCCTTTCTTTTGTTGGTGTGATGATGTCTTTTAGCGGCTGCTCCCACTTGCGCCCAAAGCCGCGCACGACGGTATCTCCCGCCGCGCCGTTTTCGCTGAACATTTGCAGGGTGGAAAACGCATTGTCAAAGGCAGTGATATTGTCTGTGCCAATATTCGGGGCGAAGTGGATAACACCGTCCGGGTAGTCCCTGCCTGTGCCGATCCAGCCCCGGATAAAGCTGTCGAAAGGGGCTTTCGCCCCGCTGTCAAAGTGTTCCTCGGCATGGCTTTTGTATAGCTGACCGCTCCTATACTGTCTGCCTAAAATCAGCTCCCCCGTCTGCGGGGAGAACATAAAGCGGCGGTTGTCGATTTCCCGCATATCAAAGGACATACTGCGGGTATCAAGAAGCATCAGGGCGGCGGTCAGCTCTGCTTTCGGCTTGTTCTGCATGACTTACACCTCCTTTCATCGTTACAGAGGGTTTGGGACACTTCCCAACAAGCAAGATCCCCATTCTGCGCGTAGCGTCAGAACGGGGATTTTACGGAAAGGGTACCCCTTTCCTATGCTTGCTGCGTAAGTTCTTTGTCCCTCGCAAGCTCGATACGGTAGTTGACGTATTTCCCGCCCGTATCGGCTAATACAATGCTTCCGTCATAGGTTTTACCCGTTTTCGGGGAATACAGCTTTTTGACCTTCGCCCTGCCGCCCGCAAGCAGCGCGGCGGCGATTTTCGGGGTAAAGGCGGTTTTGCGTTCCTCGAAAAAGCGGTCGTTTTTCCACATGACAAAGGCGCAGCCCTTCTTTTCGCAGTAGTAGTTTTTCCTGCCCTCGCAGACGTTCCCGCCGCAGCGGGGGCATTTGCCGATCACCGTCTGTTCCTCTTTGAACAGGTCTTTCTGATTTTCGGAAAGAAACGGATAGGCTTTCACCAGCTCCCGCGCCATTTCTTCAATGCCCCGCATGAAGTCCTCCGGCTCGGCTGCGCTCCTTGCAATCTGCGTCAGAGCGTTTTCCCATTCGGCGGTAAGCTGCGGAGAGGTCAGCGTATCGGGCAGAACACAAACAAGGTTGTTGCCGTTTTTGGTTGGGATAAGCTGTTTCCCCTTGCGCTGCACAAAGCCGGATTTGACCAGCTTTTCAATCACAGCGGCACGGGTAGCGGGAGTGCCAAGCCCCTTACGTTCTGCGTCCGGGTCGGTGTCCGCGCTTCCGGCGCGTTCCATAGCCAAAAGCAGGCTTGCTTCCGTGTGCGGCTTCGGGGGCTGCGTGTCGTGCGCCGTAACTCTTGCGGCTGGGCTGTCAAAGCTCTGTCCCTCGGCAAAGGTCGGTACATCTAAAATAAGCTCGTTTTCCTCGTCGCCCTCGGCGTTGGGCTTTCCTTTCAGCGTCGCCCGGTAGCGTCGTTCAAGCTCTTTCCACCCGTCGCAAAGAACCGTCTTTCCCTTTGCCGTAAACTCGGTATCGGCACAGGAGAACACCACCGTTACCGCATCAAAAACGTGCGGCTCGGCGGCGGCGAACAGCAGACGCGCCCCGGCAAGGGTGAGGATATTTCTTTCGCTTTCCGGCAGCGCGGCAAGGTCTGCTTTCGCAAGCTCCATTGTCGGAATAATGGCGTGGTGGTCGGACACCTTTTTGCTGTCAAGCGTCCGGGCTATGTCCGGCGTAAACGCTGCGCCTTTCATAAAGGGCAGCTTGCCGACAAGCAGCGCGGCGATATGCACCGCCGTATCGCCCATGTCGTCGGTCAGATAATTGCTGTCCGTTCGCGGGTAGGTAAGCAGCCGCTTTTCGTAAAGGGCTTGTGCAAGGTCAAGGGTCTGCTTTGCGGTGTAACCGTAAATGCGGTTGGCTTCCCGCTGCAAGCCCGTAAGGTCGAACAAATGGGGAGGCTGCTCGGTTTTCCTCTCACGCCTCACCGAAATGCAAACGGCCTGCGACAATTCGCAAGCCGTTTTTACCGCTTCTGCTTTTGCGGCGTCGGAGATCCTCGCGCTTGCCGCTTCCGCGCCGCCCACATCAAGACGGACGATATGGTAGGGTTCTTTCTTGAAAGAGGTGATCGCCGCGTCCCGGTCTGCAAGCATTTTTAAGGTCGGCGTCTGAACGCGCCCCACGTTTAGAGTTTTGCCGTGAAGGACGGAGAAAAGGCGTGTGGCGTTGATGCCGATGATCCAGTCCGCTTTTGCGCGGCACAGAGCCGACGCATAGAGCGCGTCATACGCCTTGCCGGGTTTCAGCTCCGCAAAGCCCTTTTTGATTGCGCTTTTCTCCATAGAGGAAATCCAAAGGCGGGAAAAGGGCTTATCGCACCCCGCCGCATGGTAGACAAGCCGGAAAATCAGCTCGCCCTCGCGCCCTGCGTCGCAGGCGTTGACAACCTCGGAAATATCGCTGCGGCACATGAGGTCTTTTAGGATTTTGAACTGCTTTTGCCTGTCTTTGAATACGGTATATTGCCACGGCTGCGGCAGGATCGGCAGGCTGTCATAGCTCCACTTTTTGTACTGCTCCCCATAGGCGGCGGCTTCCGCAAGCTCCACCAAATGCCCCACGCACCATGAAATGAGGTAGCCGCCACCCTCCATATATCCGTCCTTTTTGTTCTTTACGCCAAGGGCGGCGGCGATACTCTGCGCTACACTCGGCTTCTCTGCAATGACTAACCTCATTCCTCGTCCTCCTGTTCCTCGCTGCCTGCTTCCGGCTCGTCCTCGTCGTAATCGTCAAAGTCGAAATCGTCAAGGTCGGTATCGCCCTTGATACCCTGCTTCGGCTTCATAATCTTAAAGTAGTAGAACGCGCCGCCACCGGCAAGCAGGGTAACGACAAGGAAGATCACAAGCCCGCCCGCATTGCTTTTTTCTTTCTCCGGCGGCGCATCGTCCGGCTCCGGCACAGCTTTCTTGCCTGTACATTCGGTCATATTGACAGAGCATACCGGGCAAGCGGTATTGACTGCGCCCGCCTTGCATTTGTCCTTACAGGTGCAAACGGCGGGTGCCTGCGCCTTGCCGCTGCCGTCCTCCATGAGCGCCATCAGGTCGGCTTCGTCCACCTGATTGAGAAAATGTACGGTGTTTTCGCCCTCGGCGGCGCGGTCAACGATGATGTAAAAGTAGTTGCCGTTTTTGCTCTGCACAATGATAAACTGCTTGTCCTCGGCGGCTTCTCCCTCAATGTCGTCAATCAGCGACAGATTGCCGTCCGGCGTAAGGGGCTGCGGCTCGGTTTCTACGATCACGCCGCTGTCGTTGGTGGGAATGTCCTCACCGCCGCCCGCATAGGCAGTAACAGAAAAGCCGCCCAAGAGGACAAGGGCGGCAAGCAGGGCGGCGGCTGTTTTGAAAAAGCCTTTATTCTTCATTTTCGATTTCCTCCTGTTCCATGTAGTCTGTCCCTGCGGCGGCAATGCCGGGGATCGGTTCGCCGGAAAGCAGGGCGGTAAGCTCTGCGGGGGTTAGGCGCATGGAGCGCACAAGAGAGATGATTTGCAGATTTTCCGCTTCGGTTTTCTGCATTGCAAGCTCTTTCAGCCTGTTCTGATACTCGCTGATTTTCTCCCGCGTTTTCTGCATTTCCTTTTCAATGCGGTCAATTTTGCTGTTTGTCATACTTTCAAAACTCCTTTCAAATTTTAATTCCAATTCATCAGCCCATAGCCCTTGATACAGGCGTAATCAAGAGGATAGCTTCTGATTTTGCAGGCGTCGCCGGAATTACCCTCCACGGTGTAAACGCGGCTTCCGTCTGTGCCGATTACGATACCTACATGGTCTGCGCTGCCGTCTAAATCCCAATCAAAAAAGATGGCGTCGCCGGGAGCGATATTCTCATAACCCCTCGCGCCCCATTGCCCGTGAGAGGTAAACCACGGAACGCCCTGCGACTGACAGCCCGCAAAGCGCGGCTCGGAAAGACCAGCCTGTCCGTAGCACCAGGACACAAAGCAGGCGCACCAAGCCACGCGGCTGTTAAAGCCGTACCAGCTCCAGTAAGGCGCACCGCCTACATTGCCGACTTGCGATTTCGCTATATCCACAAGGACGGTGTTGCCGGGGCGGGTGCCGTTGACAAAGGTAACGCCGCTTAAATCCTCGGACGCGGAAGTGTCCGCAGAGCCGCCGCCAAAAACGAGGGGTTTGTTGCCGCTTGTTTGCAAATAGACACGGTACATTTCAAGCTGCTCCGGCGTTAGAAGCTCCGATACAAAAGAGGATATAGATTTGTTCGTCAGCGTTACATTGAGAATGTAATAGTTATAGGGGACTTCAACGGTGTAGGTATAGGTATGGGTGTTGCCTTCCGCGTCCGTGTAGCTGCCTGTGCGCCGTTCCGTGCGGTAGCGCACCTCGATTTCTTCCGTGACGGTCAGCTTGTATTGCAGATTGAAAATGCGGTCAAGCTCTGCCTGTGCGCTTTGTGGGGTGTATGTCTGCAACAGGGCGGTCAGGTAGGATGCTAATTCATGGGGATTATGCCCGATGTACGCAAGGTCGTAGCGGTATTCGTCATAGCCCGGATAATCGCGCTCGATATTGTCTATCCTGCTTTGCAGATCGTTTTCCTTTGCCGCATAATTGTTTTCCACCGCTACAAGGTCACTGTCCTCCGATGTGTAAGAGGTTCCGATTACGCCGTTGACAAGCCCCGAAAAGAGAGCAGAGCCGGAGGAAATGGCGGACATCAGCATGATAAGCAGGAGCAGCGCACACCCGGCAATCAGAAAGGCTTTCCAATGCCGCCCTACAAAGGCGGCGGTCTTTTTCGTCGCTTCGGCGGTTTTCTTCGCTGCCTTGCGGGTGTTTTCTGCGGCTTTCCTTGCGGATTTTGCACCGCCCGTTCGTACCGCCTTTGCATACTGCCGCTTGATCTGTTGCTTCTGCCAAAAGCGGGAAACGGGGTTAGACGCGGCAAGCTGCGGGTTATCGTGCAGCGCCTTTTGATACTGAAAATCGACGTTTGCCTTAAATGCGGCTTTTTCCGCTTTTGCCGCCGCCCGGTAGGGTTTCAGCTTGTGGCTGCGTATGCCGCGCTTTACCGTCCGCGCCGCCATACCGCCCGCTTTCTCGCCCGCAAGTTCTACCCTGTGCCCGCTTTCCACACCGACATTTTCTTTCTCAACCTCGTAGATTTTCCCATGTACGGTACTGTTTAACTCCTGTGCCGGACGGGATAAGGGGTTATGCCGCAACTTGCCGTTTGGGGGCTTATCCGTCTTTTCAAAGGAAAGGCGCGTCTTTGCCTTGCCTTTCGCTTCGTCAAAAACGCGCTCTTTCTTGATTTTGGTCTGCTTGGGGATAGCCGCCCGCGCTGCGTCTAAACGGTCTGCCGCTTTCTCGGATTTACGGATAGATTTCTGCAATTCCGGCGTTGCCCGTTCCGCTTCGGAAAACTGCAAGCGGGAAGTATGGGTTTTTAGCTGCGCCGCGTCAAGGGCTTTTTTCTCCGCGCCTTTTGCTGCGTGTCGCTCAATCTCTGCGCCGATATGCTGCACAACCTTTTCCGCTGCCACCCCTGCGGGGGCTGAATAGTTTTCTTCCTGCGGCCTTTCGCTGATACTGGACGTTTCGCCCGTCGTGAGGTTTTCCGCAACCGCCCCGTCGCGGGTCATTTTCTGCGTTACCTTGTCGGGGGCTTTCCATTCCTTGCTCAATCTTCATCACCTCCAATCCGCTGTTTTGCAAGTTCGCAATAGTCGGGGTTTAACTCAATGCCGATATAGCGGCGGGAAAGGTGCTTTGCCGCCGCTGCGGTGGTGCCGCTGCCTAAAAACGGATCAAGGACAATCCCGCCCACGGGACAGCCCGCCAAAATGCACGTTTCCGCAAGTTTGGGCGGGTATGCTGCGAAATGCCCGCCATGATACGCGACATTGTTGATCTGCCAAACGTTGCGACGGCTGCGGACGGGACAAATCAACTCGTCGGCGTATGCGCCCTTTTCGCGGGGGCGGTTGATTTTCTGCGGTTGGTTTTGCCCCGGAACAGTAACGTTATACTTGTTTCCTTTGCTAACTCCGCTTTTCAGCCGCCCCGCCGTTGTGGGGGCTATCGGCTCGGCTACTGCTTGCCAATTGTAGTAATACTTCTTTGACTTGGTAAGCAGAAACACATATTCATAGCAGCGGGTCGGCCTGTCCCGCGTGCTTTCCGGCATGGGGTTTGTTTTGTGCCAAATGATAGAACTGCGCAAATACCAACCGTCGCCCCGCAAGGCAAGGGCTACAAGCCACGGAATACCAATTAAATCTTTGGGCTTGCAGCCGGGGGCGCGGTGGTTAAACGCCACTTGCTGCCCGTTCCTGCCTTTGGGGTATTTGGGGTCTTGGTGGTCGGCTTTGCTGCCTGTGCCGCAATAAGTGTCCGCGATATTCAGCCAACAAGTCCCCTCCGGCGTAAGCACCCGCTTTACCTCATGGAATACCGCCGTAATGCGGGAAACATATTCTTCCGGCGTTGCTTCCCGTCCGATCTGCCCGTCTGCGCCATAGTCCCGCAAGGCATAGTAGGGTGGGGACGTTACGCAACAATCAACTGCATTTTCCGGCAAGGTTTGAAGCACCTGCAAGCTGTCGCCGCAATAGATTTTGTCCATTTCTATCCTCATGCCGACACCTCGCCGGGTTTGGTCGTCATGACGCGGTACAGTTCCGTATCCTGCGGGAAACGGTCAATAAAGGGCAAAATCACGTTGCCGTAGAAAATAAGCCCCTCGCCCGCGTCGGAATGGGTTACATAGGTCATTTGCTGCTGCGAAATGTTAAGCTGCTTTGCAAGGATTTCCCTGTCGCCCTGGGCTTGGTTGAGCATATACACAAAATCGCTGTTTTCAAAAATGTTCTCCACCTCGCGGGACGATAACAAATCTTTCACGTTTTGGGTGATACCTGTCGGAATACCGCCCCATTTTCTGAAACGCTTCCAAATCTCAACGCTGTACGCTGCGGTCTGTTCCTCTTTGAGCAGCAAATGAAACTCGTCGATATAGTACCGCGTCGCCTTGCCTTCGCTGCGGTTTATGGTAACTCTGTTCCAAACTTGATCTTGGACAATGAGCATACCGAGTTTTCGTAGCTGGGTGCCGAGTTCTTTAATATCAAAGCAGACAAGGCGGTTGTGAATGTCAACGTTTGTTTGGTGGTTAAACACGTTCAAACTGCCATTTACATAGAGTTCCAATGCCGACGCGATACGCTGCGCTTCCTTTT
>ERZ791626.1053-NODE-1053-length-23633-cov-6.643439_pt1 | contig 23633 bp, 18 predicted proteins | sample MGYA00510266_ERZ791626 | MGnify/ENA primary metagenome ERZ791626 (study PRJEB30046, sample SAMN00715208) | human gut metagenome | study: EMG produced TPA metagenomics assembly of the A metagenome-wide association study of gut microbiota in type 2...
TAGGTAGTCGCCGACTTAACAAAGAGCTCTGAGATGAAAGTCTCAGGGCTTTTTTGTTGCGCTATATATGCCAAGGGGTTGCAGAACAGGGAAAAAGTTGGTATCCTCAAAGCAGGAAGGGGTGAGAATATGCGTTCGGACAGAACCCGCAAGGATACAGCAAAGCGTTATATAGCGGTACTGGCGCTTTTACTGTTCTGCAGCATCGTATTTTATGTGCAGACACATTATCAGCGTACCACGGCAACCCGGCCGGAGGACGATTATCGGGGCAGGACATCGCAGTTTCATAGCAGCGTAGATCGGGATGATGACGGCGTAGATGATCAGTTGGATATTCTGAACGGCGCGCTGGCCTATGTGAGCACACATCCAAAATACAAAAGCCGTTATTATGAGACCGGTTATCCTGACGATGGTTATGGCGTTTGCACCGATGTAGTTGCATATGCGTTGAAGAATGCGGGATATGATCTACAAGAGCTTGTGGACGCAGATATCCGGGAGCAGCCACAGGATTATATGGTGGAAGAACCGGATGCAAACATTGATTTCCGACGGGTACGAAACCTGAAGGTGTTTTTTGCACACACAGCAGCTGCCCTGACCACAGATGTCTCAGAAATAGAGGAATGGCAGGGCGGCGATATTGTGATCTTTGAAAGACATATCGGCATCGTGTCCGACCGGCGAAATAAAAACGGAGTGCCTTATATCATTCACCACAATGACCCATGGCAGACAGCTTACGAACAGGACATTCTGGAAAAACGAACCGACATCGTGGGTCATTACCGGATTTCAAAATAAAAAGCGTCCCCGCTGCACTGTGCATAACAGTGCGGCGGGGACGCATATTTTATTGGGTGGTGTACCGGTTACGATACAAGCCTCAGCTTAGCCCTTGCCTGCGCAGCCGAACAGCTCGATCTTCTCCTTGCACTTGGCCTCGATGGCCTTTGCGCCGGGAGCCAGCAGCTTGCGGGGGTCGAAGCCCTTGCCCTGCTGATCCTTGCCCTCTTCGATGTACTTACGGGTGGCCTCAGCAAACACCAGCTGGCACTCGGTGTTGATGTTGATCTTGGAAACGCCCAGGCTGATGGCCTTTGTGATCATCTCATCGGGGATGCCGGTGCCGCCGTGCAGAACCAGAGGAATGTTGTTGGTGGCCTTGTGGATGCGGTCCAGAGCCTCGAAGTCCAGACCCTTCCAGTTTGCCGGGTAGACGCCGTGAATGTTGCCGATGCCGGCAGCCAGGAAGTCGATGCCCAGAGCGGTGATCTTTGCACACTCTTCGGGATCAGCAATCTCGCCAGCGCCTACAACGCCGTCCTCAACGCCGCCGATGGAGCCGACCTCGGCCTCGATGCTCATACCATGAGCGTGTGCCAGAGCAACCAGCTCCTTGGTCTTTTCCACGTTCTCCTCGATGGAGTAGTGGCTGCCATCGAACATGATGGAGGAGAAGCCGGCCTCAACGCAGGCCTTGCAGCCCTCGTAGGTGCCGTGATCCAGATGCAGAGCAACGGGAACGGTGATGCCCATGGAATCGACCATGGCGCTGACCATGGCGGCAACGGTCTTGAAACCGGTCATGTACTTACCAGCACCCTCGGAAACGCCCAGAATGACGGGGCTCTTCATTTCCTCGCAGGCGGTCAGGACTGCCTTGGTCCACTCCAGATTATTGATGTTGAACTGCGGCACACCGTAGTGGCCATCGCGTGCCTTGAGCAGCATTTCGGTTGCATTTACCAACATTATTCATTACCTCCAAAAATTATCGGGGTTCCGGCTCTGCCACACACCGCATTGTGCATGGTTTAACGAGCCCACATGGTTAGTATACCCCAAACTGCGCCTAAAATCAATCCGAACAGGCGCTTTTTCTTGCGCAGAGCTGCTGCGGAACGGGCACGGCACAAAGCGGCTGATGCGGCTGCGGCAGAAATACTCTGCGCTTGGCGACAAAAATCCATATACAATGCAACATCTGCCTTGCGCGGAAGCGGCGCGGGTTTTCAACATATTTTAACATTCGTCAAAATGATGTTGGAGGAAATTGCAAAAGCGGACAATTTCCGGTTCAAAAAATTGTCATAATTCCAACTTGAATTTTACAAATTGTAAGGCTTTTGCCAGGATATGGGGGAACTTGCTGTTGAAAACCCGGTGGAAACTGTTTAATTCCACCCGAAAAACAGGCGCTGCGGCTGAACTTTTACACACTTTCCACTGAGTTTTCAACTTGTGGAAAAATCACAGGCTGTTTACGGAATGTATAGACACATTTTGTGGAAAACTTTTTGCTTTGGCAAAACAGCGGAAATGCGCCGTGCTGCCCGGGCAGCGGGCAAAACATTTTTACAGCTGCCCTGTCCGGCGGGGAAGTTGCGTTTTACTGAAAAAATTTCAGGCGTCAGAAAATAAAATCCCAGCAATTTGTGGCGAAGCCGGGCGAGATATGGTATACTTTATCTTGGATTATCATAAACAAAATAAAACGTTCCGGTGCGGCGCAGCCCGCCCGGAACGGAAGGAGCATAAAAAGATGGAAGAACGTAACCAGCCGCGCCGTCCGCGCCGCGATGCAGAGCAGCCGCAGCAGAAAAGTGAGAGCCTGATCTACGGCAAAAACCCGGTGACCGAGCTGCTCAAGAGCGGCTCCGGTGTGGACACCGTGCTCATTGCCGAGGGGATGGCCCCGGCAGTGGCGGCATACTATACGGCACTGGCCAAGGAGGCCGGAGCAACGGTCAAGCGGGTGCACCCTAACAAGCTGCGCCTGATGACCGGCACCGAGAGCCATCAGGGCGTGGCGGCCTTTGCCAGCGAGATCGAGTACGCGACCGTGGAGGATCTGTTGGCCGCAGCCAAGGCCAAGGGCGAGCCGCCCTTTCTGGTGCTGAGCGATGGCATTGAGGACCCCCACAATCTGGGCGCAGTCATGCGCAGCGCACTGCTGTGCGGTGCCCACGGCATCGTCATCCCCAAGCGGGGTGGTGCATCCGTTACCCCCACCGTCATCAAGTCCAGCGCAGGCGCTGCCGAGCGTCTGCCGGTGGCGCGCGTGGCCAACATCGGCGAGACCATCCGCCGCCTGAAGGAGCAGGGCGTGTTTGTCTACTGCGCCGACATGGACGGCGTGTCTCTGCGCAAGAATAACCTGACAGGCCCCATCGCGCTGGTACTGGGCAGCGAGGGCAGCGGGGTATCCCAGCTGGTCAAGAAGCTGTGTGACGGCGTGGTGCGGCTGGATATGGCTGCACCCGGCACCGGCGTGGACAGCTATAACGTTTCGGTGGCGGCAGGCATTATCCTGTACGAGATCCAGTCGCAGCGCGCCGTAGAAGAATAAAACAAGCGGTAAACTCCATCCAGAACAGTGGGAGGGACAAGGATGCCGAACAATACAAATGAACGCAAGGGCAAGCAGGCGGGGGAGCTCTCGGCAGAGGAGCGTTTCCGCAACTTTTTCAGCACCAGTGTGATTGATCTGCCCGAGGAGATGACCCGCCGGGACGAGCCTGCCCCGGTGGAGGAAAAGCCCAAGGCCGGGTTGCTGGGCAAGCTGTTCAGCCACGACAAGGAAGAGACGCCCGCCCCGGCACAGCCTGTGCTGGAGATCCCCACCGGCGAGATCCTGCTGGGGGCAGATGCAAAGCCGGTACAGCCGGAGCAGGAGGACATGGCGCTGGAACTGCGTACCGCAGACCCTGTTCCGGCAATGCCGATGCAGCCCGCCAGCCCAGAGCCTGCCAAGGCAGTTCCGGCAGAGCCGGTGCCTGCACCCAAGGCGGCTGCTGCCGTGCAGCCGGAGCCGGAAAAGCCCGCGCCCCAGCCGGTGCCGCAGCCTGTTGCAGCCCCCAAAAAGCAGCCTAAGGCGAAGAACGCCCCGGAGACGCTGCTGCCGCAGGAGGAACTGGAGCAGCGGGAGATGCAGCAGCTGAAGGATATGCTCAACGGCATGAGCGGCAAGGCAAAGCCTGCCCCGCAGCCCGCAAAGCCCGTACAGGTAGCGCCGCAGCCCAAGGTGCAGCCCGCGCCTGCACAGCCTGCGGCAGAGCCGGAGAAAGCCCCGGCAAAGGCTGCACAGAACGCCGCCGAGGAGTTGCCGCCGGTGGTGTTTGCCAGCGCGCCGGCAGACCCGGAAACGCTGCCAAAAAAGCCGGAGAAAAAGTCTATTTTCCAGATGTTCGGCACGGCAGAGGACGAAAAGCCCGCTGCCCGCAAGCCGGAAAAAGAGGATACTATGAGCCTGCCCCTGCTCCCGCTGGAGCAGGACGGCACCCCCGCAGCGGAGACTGCCGCCTCTGTATCCGCACCGGCAGCTGCCGCGACCCCGGCACAGCCGGAGACCGCACCGGAAGCGCAAGCGGCTGCTCCTGCCGAGGAAACTGTGCCGGAATCCACCACCGACAAGCTGCACCACATGGCCGCAGAGCTGACTTTGCGGTGTGTGCTGGCGGGCATTCTGGCCGTGGTGCTGCTGCACCTTGGGCTGACGGCAGAGCGTCTGCTGCCGCCGCTTTCGGTGCTGGACCCGGACGCTGCCCCGGCGGCGTTCTATGCCGCCAATCTGCTGCTGTTTGCCGCCAGCCTGTTTGTGGGCTACCCGGTGCTGCGGGACGGTCTGACCGGTTTGCGCGGCCGTCCCAGTGCGGACACCATGCCCGCGCTGGCTGCTGTGGCAGCGCTGCTGCAGGCGGTGGTGGCCATGCTGAATGCCAACGCCTACCGTAGCACCGAGGGCATCGGTCTGCTGACCGGTATGGCGGCGCTGGGGCTGTTTCTGGCGCTGGTGGGCAGCCGGGTGATGCTGGCTGCCGTGCAGGGCGGCTACGCGCTGGCAGCAGAGGGCGGCGAACTGCGGGGCGCTTACCGCACCCGCGATAAGGACCTCATCCGCGCCCTCGCCCGGGATCTGGAGCAGAAGGACCCGTGGGTGCTGCTGAGCCGCCCGGTACAGACCGCCAGCAATGACTTTGTGGAGCAGAGCCTCAGCGAGCGCGCCAGCGAGCGCCGCGCCCGGAAGGTGGCCTGTATCCTGCTGGCGGCGGCAGTGCTCAGCTGCGTAGCCTTCCTGCTGTTTGGCGGCGGGATCAACTGCGCCGTGGCTGCGGCGGCTGCCGTGCTGTGCATGGGCGCACCCCTTTCCTCGGTGCTGGTGCCCGGTCTGGCGGCGCTGCGTCTGCAAAGAGCTGCTGCCGCTGTGGGCGCTGTGGTGCCCGGCTGGGCGGCCATTGAGGAGCTGGGCGGCATCGACACCATTGAGTTGGACGCCGACGACCTGTTTACCGCCGACAGCGTAACGCTGGAGGATATCCGCATCTTCAAGGGCGGCCGCATCGACCGCGCTATCCTGTATGCAGCCAGTGTGCTGAACGAGAGCTGCGACACCCTGCGCGGGCTGTTCAGCCAGATCATCGAGGACCGCATCGATATCCTGTTCCCGGTCAAGGATCTGGAGCAGCACATCGGGCTGGGCTTCTCGGCATGGTGCGACAATAACCGCATCCTCATCGGCACCCGCCGCTACATGGAGCAAGAGGGCGTGACCCTGCCGGAGCAGGATTACGAGGACGGCCACTCCAAAAACGGTGAGCTGCAAATTTTGTATCTGGCAGTGTCCGGCAACCTGCACGCCATGTTCGTGCTGCGCTATGTGGGCGGCCGCAATGTGGCACGCAGCCTTGCCTCCCTGCAAAGGGAAAACATCCGTCTGCTGGTCACCAGCAAGGATCCCAGCCTGACGGCACGGCACATCACCGAGGCTTATCATCTGCCGGAGGGCATGGTCACCGTGCTGGACGGCGACCAGTGTCAGGCCATTGAAGCCGCCGATGCTGCCCCGGAAAAGCCCGACTGCTGCCTGTACCACCACCGGGGCTTTGCCAGCCTGACCGGCGGCTTACAGGCTGCAGATCAGGCACAGAATGCCGAGACCAGCGCTACTACGGTGCAGCTGGTGTCGGTGTGCTTCTCGGTGTTCATTGCGGTGCTGCTGACCTATGCGGGCAGCATCTGGCAGCTGTCCATCGCCACGGTGCTGATGTATCAGGCCGCATGGAGCGCCCTGAGCATCGCCGTCTGCGCCCTGAAGCAGCATAGCTGAAAGCTTTCGCATATTACAAAACGGGCTGTTGCACAGAACCTTGTGCAGCAGCCCGTTTTTGTGATCTTATTTTATTTTCTTGCGCTTTTCGTAGTCGTTCAGGGCGGTCAGCGCCTCGCCGGAAAGGGGAATGAGCGCCAGCATATTGAAGATGGTCATCAGCCCGATGCCAACGTCGCCCAGATCCCACACCACGGTGTAGGCCTGTGTGCCGCCCACCAGCAGCATGGCCAGCGCCAGCAGCTTGTAGGCGGTCTGGCTCCACCAGTTGTCACCGCACAGGTAGGCCACATTGCCCCGGGCGTAGTACAGCACCCCCAGAAAGGTGGAGAAGCTGAACAGCGCTAAGATCACCGCAATGAACACGATGCCAAAGCCGCCCAGATGGTACTGCATGGCGGTCTGCAAAAGATCCATACCGTTCAGCCCGGCGGTGATCTCCTGCGGCACCAGCAGCATCAGAAAAGCAGTGCAGCTGCAGATGACCACCGTGTCGATCAATACGCCCAGCGCTTGCACAAGACCCATCTTTACCGGGTCGTCGCACTCCGCAGCGGCAGCGGCACAGGGGGCCGAGCCGCTGCCCGCCTCGTTGGAGAACAGCCCGCGCTTGACACCGTTCATCAGCACCGCACCAAAGCCGCCTGCGGCCACCTGACGCAGGCCGAAGGCCTCGGCAAAGATGCGTGCCAGCACGGCGGGCAGCTGCCGGAAATTCAGCACCACGATGCCAACCGTGATGACAAAGTAGCACACCGCCATGACCGGCACGATGAAGTCAAGGCTTTTTACAGTGGCATTCTTGCGCAGCACGATCAGCGCTGCCAGCAGGGTAAGCACCACGGTGGTGGCCAATGGCGGGACGTGAAAGGCGTTTTCAAAGGCAGAACTGACCGAGTTGGAGATGACCTGGCTGATGCCGCACCAGCAGATCAGACCGGACACCGCAAACAGTGCTGCGCACACGGAGCGCTTGAGCTTTTTGCCCCGCTTGCGCTCTGCCAGCACATGCAGGTAGTAGGCCGGGCCGCCCCGCCAGCCGCCGTACAGCGGGTCCGGCACGCGGTATTTCTGCGCCAGAGTGGATTCCACAAAGGAGGTGGAAGCACCCAGCAGCGCAGTGACCCACATCCAGAACACCGCGCCCGCACCGCCCGCGGAAACAGCGGCCACCACGCCCACAAGGTTGCCCATGCCCACCCGGGTAGCGGTGGAGATGACCAGTGTCTGGAAGGAGGAAAGCCCGCCCGCAGCCTGCTTTTTTTCACACACTGCGCCGATCATATCCCGGAACAGCCGCACCGGCAGCAGCCTTGTGCGCAGGGTAAAGCCGATACCGGCTGCAAACAGCAGCACCACCATAAAGGAGATGCCAATGCCGCCCGCCACCGGCAGGGTGAATAAATCGCCCCACAGCAGGCGGTAAAACGCTTCAATCAGATCAACTATCAAGAAAACAGCCTCCTGTACTTTTGAGAAATAAAGTTGCTACTTCATTATAGTACAGCACAGAAGAATTGTAAAATCTAAAATATTGATAGTGTGGATTCACCAAACTGAACACAGTGCGGCAAATGCAGTTTACCTCTGCGACCCCACTTGTGAAAATGCGTTTGTCGCGCTCCGCAGAGCTTGTCGGGGCAAAGCCCCTCCATCTGCTAACGCAGACCGCTCTGCCGCTTAAAAGCCCCACTGGGGCTTCCATTGCTACGCTACGCAAACGCGGTCGCTCCAAACGTAAAATTAAAATAATTATTCCGCTGAACATGCCCAGAGCTTAAGCGGAGGGCATGTTAAATCGTCCTACAAAAAAGGGACTGCCGCACGGTTTGTGCAGCAGTCCCGGAGGAAGAAGCGCCTTTCAGCGCGGGGAAAGCTTACAGGATATCGATGTATTCACCGGCCAGCGCCTTGTTCATGCTGCGCACAGCGCAGAACTTGCCGCACATGCTGCAGGTGTCGCTGTGGTCGTCCTCGGGCAGGCGTGCGTCGCGGATGGCCTTGGCGGTCTCGGGGTCCAGCGCACAGGCGAACTGTGCATCCCAGTCCAGTACGCGGCGAGCATCGCCCATCTTGTCGTCAATGTCCCGGGCGTGGGGGATGCCCTTGGCAATGTCAGCGGCGTGGGCGGCGATCTTGGAGGCTACGATGCCCTGCTTCACGTCCTCCACATTGGGCAGTGCCAGATGCTCGGCGGGGGTTACATAGCACAGGAAGGCCGCACCGCTGGCTGCTGCCACTGCGCCGCCGATGGCAGCGGTGATGTGGTCGTAGCCGGGGGCGATATCGGTGACCAGAGGTCCCAGCACATAGAAGGGGGCGCCCATGCAGATGCTCTTCTGCACCTCCATGTTGGCAGCGACCTGATTCAGGGGCACATGGCCGGGGCCTTCTACCATCACCTGCACGTTGTGCGCCCATGCGCGCTTGGTCAGCTCGCCCAGACGCACCAGTTCTTCGATCTGGCACACGTCGGTGGCGTCAGCCAGACAGCCGGGACGGCAGGCATCGCCCAGAGAGATGGTCACGTCATGCTCGGCGCAGATCTCACAGATCTCGTCAAAGTGCTCGTAGAAGGGGTTCTCGTTGCCGGTCATGCTCATCCACGCAAACACCAGAGAACCGCCGCGGCTCACGATGTTCATCTTGCGCTTGTGCTTGCGGATCTGCTCGATGGTCTTGCGGGTAATGCCGCAGTGCAGGGTAACAAAGTCTACGCCGTCCTCTGCGTGCAGGCGTACCACATCGATGAAGTCCTGTGCGGTCAGTTCTGCCAGATCCCGCTGGTAGTGGATGACCGAATCGTACACCGGCACAGTGCCGATCATCACCGGGCACTCGTGGGTCAGCTTCTGACGGAAGGGCTGAGTGTTGCCGTGGCTGGACAGATCCATAATGGCTTCTGCGCCCATGTTCACGGCGCTCATCACCTTCTGCATCTCAATGTTGTAGTCCTTGCAGTCGCGGGAGACGCCAAGGTTTACGTTGATCTTGGTGCGCAGCATGGAGCCCACGCCCTCGGGGTTCAGGCACTTGTGGTGCTTGTTGGCGGGAATGGCTACCTTGCCCTCGGCGACCCACTGGCGGATCTCCTCGGTGGTGCGGTATTCCTTTTTGGCTACGATCTCCATCTCCGGGGTGATGATGCCCTTGCGGGCGGCATCCATCTGGGTGGTATAAGTCTGCATACGCTGTGTTCCTCCAAATGACAGTTTATCTCTGAACAGCAGGGTGCTGGTCATGCATTGATGCGGGGGAGCCTGTGTGCCGGGAGCTTTCTCCTCGGACACGAATCAGGCCATTCCATCGCCCGCCCTACTGCCTGCGGCAGCAGGGTCCCACCCCAGCGGACGGTCCTCGGAGAAACTCCCGACCCGCAGGCAAGGGTGGCAGACAGGTAACCGTCATTCAGAAAAAACAGTATGCTCTGGATGCCGGCACCTGCGCAAAATACGCTTTTCATGTTGGTTTTCTCCATGAATTTTGTAACGCGGCCCAAGGTGGTGCCCCCGGTTTGCCGCGGGATGATAGCTTACTTTATGATCTGCTCCGAAAGGGCACGCAGCTCACGGCACTCGGCCTCGATGTCCTTTGCGGCAAAGATGGCACTTACCAGCGCCACACCGTCCACGCCGGTGCCCTTGAGCTGCAGAATGTTCTCCTTGTGGATGCCGCCAATGGCTACCACCGGCACATCCACGGCGTTGCAGATGTCCAGCAGGGTCTGCCGGGGCATCTCGCTCACGTCCGTCTTGGTGTGGGTGGCGAACACCGCGCCAACGCCAAGGTAGTCTGCGCCGTGCGCCACAGCGTCCAGCGCTTCCTGCACTGTGTGAGCGGAAACGCCGATCATCACGCTGTCACCCACGCGCTGGCGCACCTGTGCGGCGGCCATATCGTCCTGCCCCACATGGATGCCCTCGGCGTGGCACTGCAAGGCCACCTCCACGTTATCGTTGATGAACAGCGGCACACCGTACTGCTGGCACAGAGCGTGGATTTGGATGGCTTCCTGTAAAAAATCCGCGTCGCCCAGCTGCTTTTCCCGCAGCTGCACGCAGGTGGCACCGCCCTTCAGGGCACTTTCCACCTGCTGATACAACGTCTGCTCGCCCACCCATGCGCGGTCGGTCACCGCGTACAGGAGCATGGTGTGTTTATCGCACTTCATAGTTTGCGCCTTTCTCCAGCTGTTCGGGGGTCATGTTGTAAATGGCATCAATGATGTAATTGCGGTAGGTAGCGTTGCCGTCCTGCGGGGTGAGCCGCTGGTGGGCGATCTCACCCGCCAGACCCATGGCGCATACCGCCGCAGCGGCAGCTTCCAGCGGGTGGCCGGGGTTGGCGGTGACAAAAGCCGCCGTCAGGGCAGAAAGCTGACAGCCTGTGCCGGTGATGCTGCTCATCATGGCGTTGCCGTTGCGGATGCAGTAGGCTTTTTGTGCATCGGCTACGATGTCGATAGCACCGGTAATGGCAACCACTGCGCCGGTGCGGGCGGCAAAGGCCTTGGCAAAGGCTACGGCGCTGTCCAAGTTCTCCTCGGTCACCTTGTCGGCTACGTCCGCATCCACGCCCTTGGTGGTGCCTGCGCCGGAGGCAAGGGTCTTGATCTCCGAGATGTTGCCCCGGATCACTGTGAACTGCACCTCCCGCAGCAGGCGGAAGGCGGTGTCGGTGCGCAGATGGGAAGCGCCGGCACCCACCGGGTCCAGCACCACCGGATGCCCCAGCTGATTGGCCTTTTTGCCCGCCAGCAACATACTGGTGACGGTGCGGCTGTTCAGTGTACCGATGTTGATGTTCAGCCCGCCGCAGATGGCGGTGATCTCCTCAACCTCGGCGGCATCGTCGGCCATGATGGGGGAAGCACCGCAGGCCAGCACCATGTTGGCGCAGTCGTTCACGGTGACATAGTTGGTGATGTTGTGGATCAGCGGACAGCGGCTGCGCAGGTTCTCAAAGGCGGTTTTGAGCATTTCCGGCACCTCCGCTCAGGAAAGGCTGTTCTGCATGGAGCGCAGAGCGCCGGAGCGCTGCAGGCTGAACACCACAGCACCGGCGATCACCGCACCCACGGCGGTAGAGATGAGGAAAGGCACAATATAGGCGTAGAAAGCGATATCCGCAGCGCTCTTGCCCATCAGGAAGATGGCCACGGGCCATGCACACAGGCCGCCCAGAATGCTGGTGCCGAACACCTCACCCACCACGGTGGCGATCAGGTTTTTGGTCTTGTGGTATGCAAGGCCGCACAGCAGTGCGCCGAACATACTGCCCGGGAAAGCCATCAGGCTGCCCAGACCCAGCAGGTTGCGCAGCAGGGAGGCCACAAAGGCCACGCCTACACCCCACCAGGGCCCCAGCAGAACAGCGCACAGCACGTTGACCATGTGCTGCACCGGGGCGCACTTGCTGCCGAACATGGGAAAGCTGAACACGCTGCCCACTACGCACAGGGCACAGAACATACCGGCGAGGGCAAGCTTTTTGACAGAGAGATTCTTCATGATAAATTGGCTCCTTTTCAACCATCTGCGGCGGCGCAGGACGAACACCGGCGCTCCCGCAACAAAACAGCCCGTGCCCGCAACAAGGCGGGAACAGGTACGGAAGGTGCGGTCGAAGCTTACTGGCTTCCTCTCACGCCGGAACACGGCTTCCCATCGCTGCATTCATCCAAGGCTCAGGGCGCTCCCCCTCAGCTGGCTGCGGAACCTCCGCAGAGGCACAAAAAAACAGGAGGGGCCCGGCACGGCTCCTCCTGCAAAAAATCATAAAGGGTATGACTTCCTACGGCGGCATTATCCGCATCAGGTAAAAGGGTCGAAGCTTGCTATACTTCCTCTCAGCCCGCTGCACGAGCTCCCCTGTGTTTGATTGTGACTGTATTCTACACCTCTTTCCCAAAAAATGCAAGAGGGAAGGGGACGATTTAGAATGGCCTCCGCTTATGCTCTGGCCATCTTCAGCGGAAAGATTATTTTTATTTCACGTTTGTCGCGGCCTGCGGGAACTTGTCGGGGCAAAGCCCCTCCATCTGCTCACGCAGACCGCTCCGCCGCTTAAAAGCCCCACTGGGGCTTTCATTGCTACGCAACCGCGGCCTACTCCAAACGCATTTTCACAAGCGGGGTCGCAGAGGAAAACAGCATTTGCAGTCTGAAAGCGCTATTTTACCATTACGACCCCTCCCGTGAAAAAGCATTTCAGCCAAGCCCGCAGGCTTGGCTGAAATGCAAATTAAAATAATAATTCCGCTATCTATGCGCAGAGCGAATGCGGAGCGCATTTTCAATCATTAAACTGTTTCATTATAAACCAAAGCCGCCGTGCAGGGGTCTGCGCAGCGGCTTTGGTCACAGAAAGGAGAATAATATGAAAAAGCAGAAAAAGTCGGGTTAACCCATGGTCACCTGCACCGTTACCTCAGTCCCGGCGGCAGCCAGCGGCAGAATGTTGCCGGAGATGGCCTTGCCGTCCACGGTAACGGCCTTGATGCCGTGCTGCACCCCGGCGGCGTTATCCACCGTGATGTGGTACACAGCACCGCGGAAGCGGCGGGTCACGGTGAAGCCGGACAGGGTGTGAGGGATGCAGGGGTCTACCTTCAGGCCATCCAAGGTGGGCTGGATGCCCAGAATGTACTGGCTGATGTTGAAGAAGGTCCATGCCGCTGTGCCGGTCAGCCAGCTGTTTTTGGCTTCACCAAAGGTGGGGGCGTCCTTACCGGCTACCATCTGGCTGTAAACGTAGGGCTCGGTGCGGTGGATCTCGGAAATGTCCTCGATGTAGGCGGGGCAGGTCTTGCGGTACACCGCAAAGGCGCGGTCACCGTGGCCGAGCGTTGCCTCGGCGCAGCTGATCCACGGGTTGTTGTGGCAGAAGATACCGGCGTTCTCCTTGTATCCCGGAGGATAGCTGGAGATCTCGCCCAGATTCAGCTGATAGCTGGTGTAGGCGGGCTGCAGCAGCACCACGCCGTATTTGGTGTCCAGCCGCTCCTCCACGCTGGCAAGCGCCTGCGCGGCCTGTCCGCTCTCCTTGCCGATGCCCGCCATGACGCACATACCCTGCGGCTCAATAAAGATCTGACCCTCGGTGCACTCCTTGCTGCCGACGGGCTTGCCGAAAGCATCGTAGGCACGGCGGAACCATGCGCCGTCCCAACCGGCGGTCAGGGTGGCCTGCTCCACGGCATCAATGTGCTTGCGGGCGGCAGCGGCCTCCTCGGTCAGATTCAGATGGTCGCACAGCTGGGCGTATTCGTGGCCGTACTTGACGAACATACCGGCAATGAAAACGCTTTCGGCCACAGGACCCTCGCTGGGGCCGGTGATCTGGAAGCTCTCACCCGGGTGCTCGGAGAAGCAGTTCAGGTTCAGGCAGTCATTCCAGTCGGCGCGGCCGATGAGCGGCAGACCGTGGGGACCCAGATGGGTGCAGGTAAAGTTGAAGCTGCGGCGCAGGTGCTCCATCAGAGTCTGCGCCTTGGTGGCGTCGTTATCAAAGGGTACCTGTTCTTCCAGAATAGACCAGTCGCCGGTCTCCCGCAGGTAGGCGGCGGTACCGGCAATGAGCCACAGCGGGTCATCGTTGAAGCCGGTGCCGATATCCCGGTTGCCCTTTTTGGTCAGGGGCTGGTACTGGTGGTAGGCGCTGCCATCCTCAAACTGGGTGGCGGCAATATCCAGAATGCGCTCCCGGGCGCGGGAGGGGATGATGTGCACAAAGCCCAGCAGATCCTGACAGCTGTCCCGGAAGCCCATGCCGCGTCCGGTGCCGCTTTCGTAGTAGCTGGCAGAGCGGCTCATGTTAAAGGTGACCATGCACTGGTACTGGTGCCAGATATTGACCATGCGGTTCAGCTTTTCCTCGCCGGATTCCAGATGGTAGGTGGACAGCAGCTGCTCCCAGTGGGTGCGCAGGGCGGCGCGGGCGGCATCGACCTGTGCATCGGTGGCGTAGCGCTCCATCATGGCGTGGGCGCGGGTCTTGTTGATGACGCCCGGGGCAATGAACTTCTCCTGCTGCGGGTTCTCGATGTAGCCCAGACCAAACAGGATGCTGTGGCTCTCGCCGGGGGCGAGGGTCAGGTGGATGTGCAACGCACCCACCGGTGCCCAGCCGTGGGCAATGCTGCCGGAGCAGTGCCCAGCGCGGACGGCCTGCGGGTCTGCCGGGCCGCCGTACACGCCGCAGAAGGCATCCCGGGTGGTGTCAAAGCTGTCCACCGGGCAGTTTGCCCAGAACACGGCGTAGTGGTTGCGGCGCTCGCGGTACTCGGTCTTGTGGTAGATGACGCTGCCCTCTACCTCTACCTCACCGGTGGAGTAGTTGCGCTGGAAGTTGGAGCTGTCGTCCACGGCATCCCACAGGCAGAACTCCACATAGCTGAACAGATCCAGCTCCTTGACAACAGTGCTGCCGTTGCACACTGTCACCCGGTCCAGCTCACAGGCATCCCCCTTGGGGACGAACAGCTCCTGCCGGGCGGTCACGCCGTCCTTTTTGCCCTCCAGAATGGTGTAGCCCAGACCGTGGCGGCAGCTGTAACTGTCCAGCGGGGTCTTGGTGGGCTGCCAGCCCGGGTTCCATACGGTTTCGCCGTCCTTGATGTAGATCCGGTGGCCGTCCATGTCCAGCGGGGAGTTGTTGTAGCGGTAGCGGGTCAGGCGGCGCATCCGGGCGTCCCGGTAAAAGCTGTAGCCGCCCGCCGTGTTGGAGACCAGACTGAAGAAGTCCTCGCTGCCAAGGTAGTTGATCCAGGGCAGGGGCGTCTGCGGGGTGGTGATGACGTATTCCTTATTCTGGTCATCAAAATATCCGAACTTCATAATGCTTCCTCCTTAAAACTGCGCCTTGTCAGGCGGGCAGTGTGTCGATGGGCGAAAACGATTAAGGCACTGCGAAAGAAGCAATCTCATCACGCTAAGCATACCGTATCCCACCCAAAAATGCAAGAGCTTTTTGCAAAAATCTCAACGGAAATTTTAAAATAATCTGCGAAGCCCCGGCGGTTTTCGGGGACTTTCGGCACGGCGTACACCGGCGAAAGGGCGAACGAAAGACCCAAAACCCCATTTTAAAAGTAATATATACATACGGCCTCCGGCACCGAAAACCATAACGAAACTGCAACGAAAATTTTTTCGTTTTAATCGAAATGTAACGAAAGTGAATCGAGATGCACAATTCTTACAGGTCATATTGGAACAAAATGCCAAAAGTGATGCAGCTGAGCTAAAACTTTTACGTTTTCACTTGATTTTTGGTGCAGAATGCGATATATTGAGGCTGCGAAAACGATTAAGGAACTTGCGAGAAACATCCCGCTGCTCCTATCCTCGGAAGGAGGCTAAAAGATGCCGTCCCTGAAGGATCTGGCGAAAGAATGCGGCGTATCCGTTGCAACCGTCAGTAAGGCGCTGAACGACCAGCCGGACATCGCACCGGCCACGCGGGAGCGCATCCGTGCAGCGGCCCGTCGCATGGGGTACCTGCCCAACGCAGCGGCCCGGGCGCTGAAAACCAACCGCACTTACAATCTTGGCGTTCTGTTCGTAGATGAAAAACAGAGCGGCCTGACCCACGAGTACTTCTCTGCAGTGCTGGACAGCTTCAAGGTAGAAGCGGAAAAGCGCGGCTACGATATCACCTTCATCAACCACAACATCAGCGGCAAGTCCATGAGCTATCTGGAACATTGCCACTACCGGGGTGTGGACGGCGTGGTGATCGCCTGTGTGAACTTTTACGATCCGCAGGTGGTGGAACTGGTCAACGGCGATGTGCCGGTGGTGACCATCGACCATGTGTTCAACAACCGGATGGCGATCCTTTCAGACAACGTGGTGGGCACAAAGGCTCTGGTACAGCAGGCATGGGCCTGCGGACACCGGCGCATCGCCTTCATCCACGGCGAAAAGACCGCCGTTACCGAGAACCGCTTGGCAGGCTTCTATCAAGCCTGCGAGGAGCTGGGGCTGAAGGTGCCGGAGGAGTACGTCCGCTGCGGTGTGTACCACGATGTGGATCGCTGCGCAGAGGAGACCCGGGCGCTGCTGGCACTGCCGCAGCGGCCCACCTGCATCATCTTCCCGGATGACTTTTCCGCACTGGGCGGCTACAACGCCCTGACCGAAGCAGGGTTGAGCATCCCGGAGGACATCTCAGTGATGGGATACGATGGCATCTATCTCTCCCGGGTGGTCAAACCCCCGCTGGTGACCTACCAGCAGAACACCAAATCCCTTGGCAGGCTGGCAGCGGATAAGCTGATCGAGCTGATCGAGCATCCGCGTGTGACCCTGCCGGAGCAGATCCGGGTGTCCGGCAAACTGCTGGACGGCGGCTCCGTCCGCATCCTTTAACAAAGGCCCACAACTCCCGGCGCGGAGTTTTTGAGTATGAATTTTTTAATTGGAAAACCATGAAGGAGGTTTACCCTTATGAAAAAGATCTCTCGTCGTAATTTCCTGCTCGCTTCCGGTGTCGTGACTGTTGGTGCTGCTCTGGCAGCCTGCGGCGGCGGTTCTTCCAGCAGCACTGCTGCTTCCTCTGCCGCTCCTGCATCCTCTGCAGCTGCTTCTGCTCCGGCTGCTGCCGAGGGCAAGGTGCTGAACATCTGGTGCTGGAATGATGAGTTCCAGAGCCGCTTCAACGACTACTATCCCGAGGTCAAGGAGATCGCAGCCGACAAGTCCACCACCACCCTGAAGGACGGCACCACCGTGAAGTGGACCATCAACGCCAACGAGAACAACAACTACCAGAACAAGCTGGACGAGGCTCTGCTGAATCAGGATTCCGCTGCCGATGACGACAAGATCGACATTTTCCTGATCGAGGCTGACTACGCTCTGAAGTATGTGGATTCCGACTACGTTCTGGATGTCAAGAAGGATATCGGCCTGACCGATTCCGATCTGGCCGGCCAGTACCAGTACACCAAGGACATCGTTTCTGTGGACGGCAGCCAGCGCGGCACCACTTGGCAGGCTACCCCGGGTCTGTTCGCATACCGCCGCAGCATTGCCAAGGATGTGCTGGGCACCGATGACCCCGCCGAAGTGCAGACCTACCTGTCCGACTGGGATAAGTTCAACGATGTAGCTGCTAAGGCTGCTGCCAAGGGCTACAAGATGCTGTCCGGCTTTGACGATGCATACCGCACCTTCTCCAACAACGTCTCCGCACCCTGGGTCACCGGCACCACCGTTACCGTGGACGAGAACCTGATGAAGTGGGTGGATCAGACCAAGGAGTACACCGACAAGGGCTACAACAACAAGTCCAGCCTGTGGGACAGCCAGTGGGCTTCCGATCAGGGCCCCACCGGTAAGGTGTTCGGCTTCTTCTACTCCACTTGGGGCATCAACTTCACCCTGCTGGGCAACTCTCTGGCAACTCCTACCGCTGAGGGCGGCAAGGAAGAGGTTGGCAACGGCATCTACGGCGACTACGCTGTGTGCGAAGGCCCTCAGCCCTACTACTGGGGCGGCACTTGGATCTGCGGTGCAGCCGGCAGCGACAACCTTGAGACCATCAAGGACGTTATGCTGAAGCTGACCTGCGATGAAGCCATCATGAAGCAGATCACCATGGATACGCAGGACTACACCAACAACGAGAAGGCCATGAACGAGATCGCCAAGAGCGATTACAAGTCCGACTTCCTCGGCGGCCAGAACCACATCGCTCTGTTTGCAGAAGCTGCAACCAAGATCGATATGTCCAACGCCGGCCCGTACGATCAGGGCCTGAACGAGAGCTTCCAGAACGCTTTCAAGGATTACTTCACCGGCAACGTGGAGGAGGATGCCGCCAAGGCAAACTTCGAGACCGCCATCAAGGAGAAGTACCCCGAGCTGACCGATGTGGTCTGGCCCGCATAAGCGGTTTTACTCCGAACTGAAAATTGAAGCAAAGGGGCGGGCGGCGTATCTCGCCCGCCCCTTTGGTTTTGCTGTGACCCGGCAGGAGGGAGATCTCATGGGAGAAAAAACAAAGAAGAAAGGGTCGATCAGCTACGCGAAATGGGGCTATATCTTCATTGCACCGTTCTTTATCATCTTCGCGGTATTCCAGCTGATCCCTCTGGCATCCACCATCTATTACAGCTTTTTTGAGTATTACCGCAGCGGTCTGAAGATCATCGGACCCAGCTTTGTGGGTCTGAAAAACTACATCACCCTGTTCGCGACCGATCTGCCCAAGTATTTCAGCAACACGCTGATCCTCTGGATCATCGGTTTTATCCCGCAGATCATCGTCTCGCTGCTGCTGGCGGCATGGTTCACCGACCTGCGGCTGAAGCTGAAAGGACAGACCTTCTTCAAGACGGTCATCTACATGCCCAACCTGATCATGGCCTCGGCTTTTGCCATGCTGTTCTTCGCCCTGTTCTCGGATAACGGCCCGGTGAACGCAGTGCTGCTGAGCATGGGCTGGATCAAGACCCCCATCAGCTTTTTGAATACTGTGTGGGGCAACCGTGGTCTGGTGGGCCTGATGAACTTCCTGATGTGGTTCGGCAACACCACCATCATGCTGATGGCAGCCATTATGGGCGTGGATCCCACCCTGTACGAGGCTGCAGAGCTGGACGGCTGCACCCCGAACCAGATGTTCTGGAAGATCACCCTGCCCCTGATCCGCCCCATTCTGGTCTATGTGATGATCACCTCCATGATCGGCGGCCTGCAGATGTTCGATGTGCCGCAGATCCTGACCAACGGCAAGGGCGGCCCCGACCGTACCTCCACCACCATGATCATGTACCTGAACAACCACCTGTTCAGCAAGAACTACGGCATGGCCGGTGCAGTATCTGTGGTGCTGTTCCTTGTGTGTGCAGTGCTGTGCGTCGTCGTGTACTTCTCGCTGACCAAGGAGGATGACGGCCTGACCAAGGCTCAGCGCAAGGAACTGAAAGCAGCCAAGAAGGCTGCTGCCAAAGGAGGGAAATAAGTATGGCACATACGCCTAAAAACCAGTCCGAAAAGGCGATCCTGACCGCCCGCCGTGCGTGGTGCTATCTGGTGCTGGTGCTGATCAGCTTTCTGTGCCTGTTCTTCTTCTATGTGCTGATCATCAACTCCACCCGCACCCACTTCGAGATTCAGAAGGGCTTCTCGCTGATGCCGGGCAAGTCCATCATCACAAACTTCCGCAACGTGCTTACGGATGCCAACATCCCCGTGATGAGCGGCATCCGCAACAGCCTGCTGGTGTCTGCCTGCTCGGCAGCGCTCAGCGTCTACTTCTCGGCACTGACGGCCTACGGCATCTACGCCTATAACTTCAAATTCAAAAAGGCTGCCTTTGCCCTGATTTTGCTCATCATGACCATGCCTACACAGGTGTCCGCACTGGGCTTTTTGCAGCTGATCTCCAAGATGGGGCTGAAAAACAGCTTCATCCCGCTGATCATCCCCAGCATTGCAGCACCTACCGTGTTCTTCTTCATGAAGCAGTATCTGGACGCCTCCCTTCCCATGGAGATCGTGGAGGCCGCCCGCATTGACGGTGCAGGCGAGTTCTATACCTTTAATAAGATCGTGCTGCCCATCATGAAGCCGGCTCTGGCTGTGCAGGCCATCTTCTCCTTCGTGGCCAGCTGGAACAACTACTTCATCCCGGCTCTGGTGTTGGACACTGCCGACAAAAAGACCCTGCCGATCCTGATCGCTCAGCTGCGCAGCGCGGACTTCCTGAAGTTCGATATGGGCAAGGTGTACATGATGGTGGCCATCGCCATTCTGCCGGTCATCGTCGTCTATCTGCTGCTGTCCAAGTTCATCGTCCGTGGCGTTGCGCTTGGTGGCGTCAAGGGCTAAAATTCCGACATCTCTGTTACAGCATAGCAAAGCCCCCGGGGGTCACACCCTCGGGGGCTTTGTGTGTTATAGTTGGTGAGCAAAAACGATTTGGAATGGCTTCCGCTGCGCTCTAGCCATTTTCAGCGGAAAAATTATTTTATATTCGGGATTCAGAAACGCCTGCGGGCGTTTCTGAATCCCCTTTTCACAGGAAGAACCGTAACCGGGAGAGGCAGTTGCAATATCTTTGCGCCCCTTTCGTGAAAAAGTAACTCTGGAAAATCCGCAGATTTTCCAGAGTTACAACTTTAAAAATATTCTTTCCGCTATTTATGCGCAAAGCGAACGCGGAGCGCATTCAAAATCGTCCCACGCGGGGGAGTGTGCGATGGGATTCAGATCAAGATCCCATCGCAATGGTCAATCTCGTGCTGGATGATCTGCGCCGTCCAGCCGGTAAAGGTCTTGATGCGGGGTTTGCCGTCCATGGTCTGATACTGCACCTTGATGCTCTGGTAGCGCTTTGTTTTTCGCACGCCTTCCAGCGAAAGACAGCCCTCCTCGGCTTTGTACTGGCCGGATTTTTTCAGGATGACCGGGTTGAACAGCACCAGATACCCGTCCTCAGCTTCCACTGCAATGATGCGCTTGAGCACGCCGATCATGTTGGCAGCCATGCCTACACAGCCATCGGCGTGGGCGGTCAGGGTCTCCAGTAAGTCCCGCGCAACAGGGGCGTCCTTCGGGGTGGCAGGGGCGGACTTCTGCGCCAGAAACAGCGGGTCGTGCATGATAGGCTGGATCATAGTAATATCTCCTTTATTCTTCAGTGCAGCTTAAAAAGATGCCTGCCAGCAGCCCGATGACCGCCGGGAGCACCCAGCCAAAGCCCAACGCCGCCAGCGGCAGGGCGTTGGCAAGAGCAGAAAGCGGGCCAAGCGGCAGCGCGGCGGCAATGCTCTGCACGGCAGTGCAGCCGATGCACAGCGGATAGACCCGGCGGCGCTGTTCCAACCCGGGCACGAAGGAAAGCGTAATCAGCACAATGGCTACCGGGTACAGGGCGTTGAGCACCGGGACGGATAACCGTAGGATATCTGCCAGCCCCAGATTTGCGATCAGCATACTGGCAGCGGCAAAAAAGGCGGCAAGAGCAGGGTAGGGGATGCGGGAAAGCAGGGTGTGGAAATACTCCCCCACACAAGCGATCAGCCCCACACAGGTGTTGAAGCAGGCCAGCATAAAGATGGCGGCAAGAAGCACCAGTCCCGCTTTGCCGAACATCCGCTCGGCCAGCACGGTCAGTACCTCGGCACCGGTGGCAAGGCCGGGCACGGCGGCACCGGTCAGCGCTCCGGCGTGCCCCAGCATGGCGTAAACTGCCAGCAGCAGCCCGCCCGCCACAAGCCCTGCACGGATGGCACTGCGCTGCACGTCCTGCTCCCGGGCAACGCCTTGCGCCCGGATGTTCATGGCGATGACCGCACCAAAGTTCAGCGCCGCAAGGGCGTCCATGGTCTGGTAGCCGTACAATACGCCCTGTAACACGACTGCGGAACGATACGTCTCGGTGGGCGCAGCGTACTGCGCCGCCAACGGGTGCAGCAGACAGCCGCCGAACAGAATCAGAATCAGAACCAGCAGGCAGGGGCAGAGCAGCCTGCCCAGCCAGCGGGTGAGCCTGTCCGGGTGCAACGCTACCAGAAAGGCTGCCCCGAAGAACAGCACGGAGTACCCCAGTTGAAGCCCGGCACTGCTGCCCAGCAGCGGGGTGAGCATGGCAAAGGAGGTGCTTGCGGTGCGCGGAATGGCCAGACACGGCCCGATGGACAGATAGATCAAAATCATGAACACCTGCGCGAACACCGGATGCACCCGCCCGGCCAACTTGTCCAGACCGTCAGCCCGCGCCACCGCGATGACCCCCGCAACCGGCAGACCCACGGCGCTGATAGCAAGCCCCAGAAAGGCGGGCCAGAGGTTTGCCCCTGCCTTTGCGCCTAAATCGGGCGGGAAGATCAGGTTGCCTGCCCCGAAAAACATGGAAAACAACGTAAAACCGACAAGCAACAGCTTGCGGCCCTTGAGCGCTTGCGTCAATACTGTCCCCTCTTTCCTGCGCCGGTGCCAAAGTTGCACCGCATATTGTATCCAGTTTACACTGGATGTAAATTCATGTCAAGCACACAACGGTTGAATAAAAGTATATACAGCGCAAGCCGACCCGCCGCAGATGGTGCACAGGTCATTCCCCTTTGCGGGGCGGTATGGTATACTATACCTTATAATAGGCAGGGGAAGAGGGCAGTTTATGAAGCAGAACAAGCAATTTTTTCGCCGTCTGCTGGCGGTGGCGTTCTGGCTGGCGGTTTGGCAGGCCGCAGCTATGGCCATCGGGCAGGAGGTGTTTTTGGTATCGCCGGTGCAGGCACTGCGCACCTTGGTACAGCTGCTGCCAAGGGCAGATTTCTGGCAGCGGGTGTGCTTCAGCTCCGGGCGCATTTTGCTGGGCTTTTTGCTGGGCGCAGTGGTCAGTGTAGCGCTGGCGATATGTGCCGCCCGGTGGAGCACCGCCGATGCGCTGCTGGCTCCGGTGATGCAGCTGGTCAAGGCTACGCCGGTGGCAAGCTTTATCATTCTGGCACTGGTCTGGGTGCGGGGCAGCGCCCTTTCGGTGCTTATCAGCTTACTGATGGTGCTGCCGGTGCTGTACGGTGCGGTGCGCACCGGTATTGCCGGGGCAGACGTGCAGCTGCTGGAAATGGCGGCGGTGTTCCGTCTGCCCGCAGGCCGCCGCCTGCGGGCGGTCTGGCTGCCTGCGGTGCTGCCGGCCTTCCGGCAGGGGTGCAGCGTGGCGCTGGGCGTCTGCTGGAAAAGCGGCGTGGCGGCCGAGGTCATCGGCCTGCCCAACGGCAGCATCGGCGATGCGCTGTACCGTGCCAAGATCACCCTTTCCACCGGGGAACTGTTTGCGTGGACCTTTGTCATCATTCTGCTGAGCGCAGGCTTTGAAAAGCTGTTCCTGTTTGCACTGGATAAGGCCGTGGGCGCAGTGCTGGGAGAGGAGGGGGCAAAATGCTGAAGATCCAACACCTGACAAAGCAGTTCGGCGCGGTACCGCTCTTCACCGGCCTGTGCATGGAGGTGGACGCTCCCGCGGTGCTGTGGGCGCCCAGCGGCTGGGGCAAGACCACCCTACTGCGCATCCTGATGGGGCTGGAACGTCCCACCACCGGCAGCGTGGAGGGCGTAGGCCGGGTGGCGGCGGTCTTTCAGGAGGACCGCCTTTGCCCCCAGCTGAACGCGGTGCAGAACGTCACCTTGGTGCTTCCGGGGGCGGAAAACCAGTACAAAGAGCAAATTACAAGCGATTTTCAACAACTTGGAATGGATACTGCCGCCTTGCAGCTGCCTGCCCGCAGGCTTTCCGGCGGGCAAAAGCGGCGGGTGGCGCTGCTGCGGGCGCTGTGGGCACCCAGCGATACCCTGCTGTTGGACGAGCCCTTTACCGGCATGGACCCGGACACCTGGCAGCGGGCGGCGGCGCTGCTGCGGCAACGCTGCGCGGGCAAGCCGGTGCTGCTGGCTACCCACGACGAAAGCGCCATCCGCGCTCTTGGCTGGCCGGTGGTGGAACTGGAAAAGCTGCTTTAAAATTACCTAAAAAGCAAGGACGTGCAGCCCGCGGGCTGCAC
>ERZ791626.1064-NODE-1064-length-23442-cov-17.491512_pt1 | contig 23442 bp, 24 predicted proteins | sample MGYA00510266_ERZ791626 | MGnify/ENA primary metagenome ERZ791626 (study PRJEB30046, sample SAMN00715208) | human gut metagenome | study: EMG produced TPA metagenomics assembly of the A metagenome-wide association study of gut microbiota in type 2...
TTTCTGTCGCATCGGTCGTTTTCGTTTCGGGTGCTTGAAAAGGTAGGGATTAGGGGATGCAAGGTTTTTCGGGAAAAATACTACCCATAGGGCTGGAGATTTTTTCCGAAAACAGGAGGCTTGACCTTGCATTCCCGTCCAATCCCGGAATTACCTTTGCGCCCAGAACGGAAATGACAACCTGATGCGCTCCCTGAAAGATGCGAAAATGGAGGTAAACGGAAGTGGAGGCAGATTGGACAGGAAAACTTCGAAAGAGAAATCCGTGAAAAAGGGAAAACGCCAAAAGGAAAAGGGACACTGCCGGAGGCGTGAAACCGGGCAAACCACCGGCAAGGAAGTATGATTTTATATGTTTGGCCGAGCGTGTCCGGTCTGACGGATAAAATCATTCTTCCCGGTTTGCCTGCCGTGTGTGACGGCTTGTTCCATTCATGGATCGGGCGGTCAGACACGGCTTTCCGCTTACGGCTCAAAGGAACAGCAAAAAAGAAAAATCGTCAGAAACCCGTAAAAGCACCTCTTTGGCATAAGCACAAAAGAAATGGGCCTTGCATCATCAGTCTAAACTGTTGTTTAGGCGTGATGCAAAGCCCTTTTCTCCGCTTATGCGGCAGTCGGCATACGTTCGTTCAAAATCCTTTTGTACGATGGTGTGCCGACGGATAAAATCGCTTTTACGGAAAAACTTGTATGAGAAGAAAAAAATTAGGGAGATTCATTTCAAAATCTCCCGTTTTATTGTTACTTTTGCATACGAAGAGTTCTTTGAAGGTTACGCAACGCGCAGAAGGATGATGCAGTAGATAACTAACTAAATCGTAACCTATTACTATCATGAGCAATTAACCTACGCTCAGCTCCAATAAATTACACTCTTTTCGTAACTTCGAGATACAAATGTACGAACTCCTCTTTTTGTGAGAGGGGGCGGCGTAGCGTTTTCATCTCTCTTCCTTTTTCAGCAGTTCAATCCAGGGCAGCCTGTCCTTATCCAGCACTTTGCCCTGCATTTCTGCCATTACCTGCTGTTCCGACTCGCGCTCATCATACCGGCCGCATGGCTGCCGCACGAACAACACGCTGCCCGTCCGGCACAAATCCTGGTCGCGCACCTTCAGCATGTCGAGCCTTGTATAGTTGCGGTCCGGCTGGTTGATGCGGCTGATAGAAAAAATGAAGTCGGCAAGATTGGCCCAGTTGGCACTGCCCGAAATGGTGTACATGTCTATTTCTTCCAGTTCATCCTTTCCACTCTGCTTCTTCAGGCTGCGGGGATGCGCCACGATGATGACCCAGATGCCATTGCTGCGCCCCCATGCCTGCATCTGCGTCAGCATGGCCTTAATGGCCTGTGTTTCCGTATTGTAGCGTCCGCTTTCCATCTCCATGAAAAGATACGGGTCGATGATGAGATACTTCAACGGTACAGCCCGTTTCACCCGTTCCGCACGCTCAATGATATTGGTAGGTGTGGGTGAAATCTCATGCAGATCCAGATGCACCATGTGGGCGTTCAGAAAAGAGACAATGGGCTGCAACTGCTCCCGGGTATATGCCGTCATGTTCACTTTGCCCAACATCAGCCGGATGAGGTGCGCAATGTGCTTATTCTTGTCGGGAACCTCGAAAGAGAGAAAGCAGACGTAGCGCCCAGTCTTGGCCATGAGGTGGCAAGTCAGGTCATTCAGAAAATCCGTCTTACCGCTGTTGGGCTTCCCGGTAACGATTATCAGTCCGCCCTGATCGGTGGGATGAAACACTTGGTCGGTCAGCGGGCCATAGCCCACATCGTATCCATGATCGTATTCGCCACGCAGCACGTTCAGCACCTCATCCGTCCGTTCGCCTACGGTGATGATGTCCGCCGTATGCCGCGGACGTGCAGAGTCGATAATCTCGCGCACCACACCGGAACCGTATGCCACAAGCACATCGGATATGTCCTTGCAGCCGCCGGGCAAAGTGGTGAACAGGCAGCGGGACCCGAAGTAGTCGGCAAGGTGCTTCACGAGTGTCCGCCCCGGCAGGTCGCAGTCACCGCAAATCACCAGTTCGCGCACCTGGTCCAGCCAGGGAACAAAAGCCTCGAAACTTTTGCGAAGGTCGCTTGCAGCGCCGTTGGGCACACTGATGACATAAGGGTAGCCCGCCTCGTACAGAGTCAGCACATCCCTTCCTCCTTCGGTGACAATCAGACGGGCAACACTCTCTTCGGAAATCCGCAGCGGGTTGATGCAGTCGATATTATAGGGCGGACAGGGCGTAGTGGGCGAATCCTGACTCCAGCATTTGGTGTAGCCGGACGAGGAAGGGTCGCACGAACGATACTTCACGTTGACAGGTTGCCCGTTGACGTAGTTCACATAGGCAATGCAGTGGTACATCGTCCCGGCAGCGTTCTTTTCGTCCTTGCCGTCCTTTCCACCGAAGCAGCGGTGCGTCAGGCAACCGAGATGTGCACTGACAGCCGTTTTCAAGGATATTCCCTGGTCGGCAAGATAACGGCGGGCGGCAAGCTGATCAGGGTCGGCCGTCTCCGGCTCATCTGTCAGCGGCTTTATTCTGGCGAGCACGTCGGGCGAGAGATGTTTGTAGTCATCGGGAATCATCGAGACTTCGGACACGAAAGTTTCTCCACCACCGGCATTGCCCGCCAACGCCGCACTTCCGTTCTTCCTTCCCGCCGATGCAGAGAAAGAAGCGGACGGGCCGCCATACGCCCTCCCGGCCGACAGCGGGCGTTCTTCCCAAAAGTCTTTCAGGCGGCCATGAAAATCACATCCGGCATAGAAACAATGGTAAAATCCCGTCTCGCGGGAAATCGAAAGGTGTTTCTTGCCGCATTTAGGACACAGGGCCAGATAATTCTTACCCACGTTCTTGCGTTCAGGAAAATCGCAGAGATAATAAAACGGTTTCACAAGTTCCCTCCTTCCCAGTTATTGCTCAGCACATTCCACACGCTCCCTGCTCCCGGACGCGGAGACGCATCATCAGGGATGTTGACCATTCCCTCTATCGGGTCGTCATAAAAGCGCATTCCGGTTTCGGTGTCCGTCCACTCAAACTCGCACAGCGGATGATTGTTGCGCTGCTCGCTCCGCATCTCACGCATTGCCTGTTCCCTATTCCGCCTTCCGGCGGTTGCGGCATCCTTCAGCAGGCGTTGTCCATGGGCAGACTTCAGCAGGTTGTTCAGCCAGCACAGACGTCCGCTGTGACCGGATTTCATGAAACGCTCCTGCCCCGCAAAGTGAGGAACCAGCAATTCGTTCACCAAGTGCACAAGGTTGGCACAGGCATCCCCGCGTGTCAGTCCCTCCTCCTGCTGGAAGCGGTTGATCAGCGGAATGAAGATCTGCAATTTCTGCACCGGGTTTTCATTGATGACATGAAAGAAGTGCCGGGCGGCTTCCAGACATTCTTCCGCAGGAATCGGATTTCCTTTAGGAATATCTTTAGTAGATTTATAATTATTATATATATTATAATTATATATATCCGCTTGCGGAAACTTTTCCGGTAATTCTTCCGGTAATGTTTCCGGTAAACTTTCCGCAGCATCTTTTGCTTTCCAAAGATAAGAGTAGAAAGATTTCATTCCATACACATTGCCGTCCGGAACGATGCCGAACGAACGGCTTTGCCTGACCGCCTCCACCAGGCAGCGTGCATTCTTGAACTTCAACGACAAGCCGAGGTCGTAGAAATTCTCTACGGGGTAAACCGCTTCATCGTTCATGTAGGCGGTGACTCCCAAATAGAGGTCCAGCAGTTTCGAAATGGTAGAATCTGTTATTTTACGGCTTTTCCACAGCCCTATGGTCTTTCGCAGTTCGTATATGGAAAGAGTAGTCATGTTTGCTTTCATTATCTGTTATTTTTAAAATCTCGGCGAAGTTAACGCTTTGCCCCCGGAAAAACTGTACCCGACAGTTGGGTACAGATATACAGTTTATTATATTTATTAACATTTAAAAACGAAATCAGTATGATTTTAAAAGCAAAAAAAGCCGCCGACCACATGGAGTTCGGCGCATTCATCAGTCGTGAAATCCGTCTTCTAAAAATTGATCGCGCAATGTTCCGCGAAGAGTGTCACATGAGTCAGTCCTATCTTGAGGACATAAAAAAGGGCTCCATAATTATGAGATAGACTATTATGAGCACATTCTGAGCGCGTTCAGCAAATTTACCACTCCCGAAAACGCCCGGCGCATCTATCTGGAAGGGGTAAAAATCCTGTTTCCGAAGCTGAAAGAGTGAGTTTTTTCCACTGCTCATTGCGAGGGAAAAACACATTTCCTGTCAAAATACTTGGTGTTCTGACGAGTTATCCGTAATTTTGCCTCGCATTTATCAATTACTACGGCTTTCGTCTTTCCTGCAAAATGTGGGAGAGGCGAAAGCGTAGCGTACTTGTCAGGAAGAAAAACTTCATAATTATCCCAAGTTGATTCCCATTTTCAGTCAAAAATATAACTCAAAGTGGGTTATAATACCTTTATGGGAATTATAGCCATACAGTGAGTGCTTACAACTTTAACCTTTGCCACATACTTAAAAACTATCAATGAATAAAGACACTCTGTATACTCAAACACCCCTTATTCTGGATAATCCGCCTTCCAATGTCACTGACATTGAGGCCCTGTATGGTGCTTTTATAGTCTCTTTGACTTTGCTGTTCGTAATATCCTTTATAAAATATTTTATTGGAACAGATATTAAGCGAAAAGAAGTCATAAATATCATGATAGAATTGCCTATAGATATTTTCACAATCGCGATTACCACTTTAATTACCTTTTACTATATGGTTAATTCCATGAATCAAATGTTCATACTATTGCTAATGTCTTTTGTTATCATGCTATTAAGCAGCACCTTTCGTCGCTATGCCATAAAGGAGTTGAACAATGACAACATCAGAATAGGTAGAATCACAATATATACTTTTTTTGAGACAGCATTATCCTTTGGCGGTGTTTTCCTAATCGCCATAATACTATCCAACTAACAATCATCATGGACAACATAACACTCATTTCTATTATAGTTTCTTTTTCTACTACAATCTTCACCAGCATATTAGTTCTCAACGCTATAAAGCTAAAGAAGGGCATCGCTTTACGTCAAAAAGAAAAAAAGACTCAAGCCACACTCAGTTACCAAAGAGAACGTATAGAATCAGAGGTTTACGCAGCTACCGAGAAACTATTAGGGAGCAATCTCCGCTTTGAAGAGACCAATCATCTCTTTTATAACGAGCCTAGCCCGGATATCAAATTAAGCGAGCATGTCATCGATGAATCCTTCTTCCATAATTTGGGCATTAACATTCAAGATATGGAAGTAGAAAAAAACTGTATAACTTGTTTAATGCCTTTCCATAAATCATTTGACCGCTTGTATGACACCATAAAAAAGACATGCAGTTCTGTTGACTTTCAATGTACCAGAAGTGATGACGAATTCAAAACTGGTAATATATTAAAATATACATTAGAGCTCATCCTAAAATCTCAAATAATCATAGCTGTAATGGATGGACGGAATCCGAATGTTTTTTATGAAATCGGCATCGCCCATAGTATCGGGAAAACAGTCATTTTACTTGCCAATTACAGCAAAATGGAAGACATTCCATTCAACCTGAAATCAAATAGATTTATTTTTTATAAAAATTACAACGAATTAAACAGTGAGTTATCCAACGCTCTAAAATCTGTAACAAATGATAGACGAGAATAAAAAAAAACAGATTATAACTGCCCTTGTAACCAAAATACCCAACATGCAATGCCCAATGTGCCATCACAACCAGTTCACAATTATTGATGGCTATATTACCGAACATTTACAAGATGATTACAGGAGCATAGTTATAGGATCTGGAAAGACGATACCTTCAATCATTTTAGTTTGTAGCCAATGTGGTTTTATGATCCAACACTCACTCGGCGTTTTAGGGATTCTTAATAATGAAGGTGAAATAAAATAGTAGAGTAATAGCATTTATTCCAAAACTTAAAAAACACTTCAAAGCATGGAAAAGGACATCAAAATTGCAGTAGCCGGAACCGGCTATGTAGGTTTAAGCATAGCAACTCTACTCAGTCAGCATCACCATGTAACCGCGGTAGATGTAATACCCGAAAAAGTAACACTGATAAATAACCGCAAGTCTCCCATACAGGATGAATATATAGAAAAATATTTAGCAGAAAAAGATTTGAGTCTATGTGCCACACTTGACGGTGCATCGGCTTATAGAAATGCAGATTTTATAGTAATAGCAGCGCCCACTAATTATGATCCGGTAAAGAATTATTTCGATACAAGTCATGTCGAAGAAGTGATTGACTTAGTATTAGAAGTAAATCCGGATGCTATAATGGTTATCAAGAGTACTATTCCGGTGGGTTATTGTCAATCTCTTTATAAGAAATATGCAGCAAGAGGTATAGAAAAATTAAATCTACTTTTTTCACCGGAGTTTTTACGGGAAAGCAAGGCGCTTTATGACAACCTTTACCCCAGCCGCATCATTGTCGGGACCAATATGGACAATCCGCATTTAGTAGAAGCGGCACATACATTTGCCGCACTATTGCAGGAGGGAGCAATCAAGGAAAATATCGATACATTATTTATGGGGCTTACGGAAGCAGAAGCTGTAAAACTATTTGCCAACACATATTTAGCTTTGCGTGTCAGCTATTTCAATGAACTTGATACATACGCTGAAATGAAAGAGCTTGATACGGCAGCCATCATTAATGGGGTATGTCTTGACCCTCGTATTGGTACGCAATACAACAATCCTTCTTTCGGTTATGGCGGTTATTGTCTGCCCAAAGATACTAAGCAGCTTTTAGCTAATTACAGTGATGTTCCGGAAAACCTGATAGGAGCTATTGTAGAAAGTAACCGTACCCGTAAAGACTTCATAGCGGACAGAGTTCTTCATCAAGCCGGTTATTATGACTATTATAACCGAGGCGATTTTAGTCCGGCAGAAGAGAAGCACTGTGTAATTGGTGTTTACCGACTGACGATGAAAAGTAACTCGGATAATTTTCGTCAAAGTTCCATTCAAGGCGTTATGAAACGCATCAAAGCAAAAGGTGCAGAAGTGATTATTTATGAACCGACCTTAGAAAATGAAAGCACTTTTTTTGGTAGTCGTGTGATAAATAATATAAATGAATTTAAAAAGCAAAGCGATGCAATTATTGCCAATCGATATGATACTTGCTTGGAAGATGTGAAAGATAAGGTTTATACAAGGGATATTTTCGGAAAAGACTAAAAATAGTAAAAATTAAATATTCTCTATCCTAAGAAAGTTCATACGAATCTCCGAAACAGCACACATGAGTTCCACCGCCAATCGTGTCATAAAAAACACTGGCTACCTCTATGCGAAGATGAGCATCACCATGTTCATCTCACTATATACTACCCGCCTGATATTAAATTCTATTGGAGCCTGCGACTTCGGAATTTTCAACATTGTAGGTGGAGCCATTGCCATGCTTGGTTTCCTAAATGCAGCCATGGCAAGCGCTACCCAGCGTTTCATGAGTTATTCCGTAGGAGAAGGGAACAAAGAAAAACAGAAAAGTATTTTCAACACCAGCTTTATACTCCATTTTATTCTTTCCTTGATTGTGAGCATAGCCTTACTGATTGGAGGATACTTCTTTTTCAACGGAATATTAAACATACCTGCGGAAAGAGTATTTGCAGCAAAGGTTGTATATGGCAGTTTAATTATCAGCACCATGTTCACTGTAATGACAGTGCCCTATGATGCAGTGATGAATGCTCATGAAAATATGAAATACTATGCAATAATAGGAATTATCGAATCTCTACTTAAACTTCTAGTTGCATTCGTCTGCGTATACACATCCTTCGACAAACTGATAACTTACGGTATTTTAATGGCAGGTATACCATTAACCACACTCACTATTATGCGAATATATTGTCACAAGCATTACGACGAATGTATTATATCGCCACGCACCTATTGGAATAAACCATTAATGAAAGAAATGACTTCATTTGCCGGATGGGGCTTTTTCAGTACAATGGCTATCATGGTATCCAATTATGGCTTAGGCATAGTAGCAAACATTTTTTACGGAGTAATATTAAACACAGCATTAGGTATAGCCCAACAAATAGACGGTCAGTTGAAAGTATTTTCAAACAATATGTTGAAAGCACTCAATCCGGTAATAGTAAAAAAGGAAGGTTCTGGAAATACCCATAAGATGCTTGACATAACCATGACCGGATCCAAGTTTTCATTTCTCATGTTCTCGTTTTTCGTGGTTCCTTTTTTCATTGAAGCACCAGTTATACTGAAGTTATGGCTAAAAGAAGTACCAGAACATTGCATTCTTTTTTGCAGGCTGCAACTATTAGCCTCCTTGTTTGGTCAATTAGGAGCAACCATGAATTCTGCCATTTACGCAGATGGACATATCAAGACTTTTTCGTTCTATTCATCTATTCTATACATCTGCTCCATCATCTTGACCTATTTGTTTTTTAAAATCGGTATGCCTCCCTATTTTATGTACACATCAGTTATCCTACTCAATGTAATAGCCTACAGAATTTTAGGACTTGTCATACTCCACAGGAACTGCCATCTGCACTATTCTGATTACGGGAAAAAAGTATTACTGCCTTGCATAAGCTTCTGCCTAATTTTATTTATATTGACATTAGGAAGTACCAGTATCATTCATTCAGGTATCCCAAGACTATTTATTACGTTCATTATCAACTCAATTTCATTTATAGTCTGCTTCTTTACAATAGGTATTGACAACAAAGAGCGTAGTATTATCTTCTCTATCCTAAAAAGGAACAAGAAATGATTCATATAGAAAAAAAAGAAAACTGCTGCGGATGCGGAGCATGTTCCCAAAAATGCCCGCAACACTGTATCCGACTCATTGAAGATAAAGAGGGATTTTTGTATCCACATATCAACAAGGATGCCTGTATAGATTGCGGCGTGTGCGAAAAAGTATGCCCCGTGATAAACCCAAATGAAGAAAAGGAACCTATTGAAACTCTTGCGGCACAAAATAAAAATGAATACTTGCGAATGAAGAGTTCATCGGGAGGTATCTTTATTTCATTGGCTGAATATATCTTACAGCAAAAAGGTGCTGTCGTAGGAGCCGTTTTTGATAAGGAATGGGCTGTGGAACATAGAATAGCTACAAATTGGAGGGATATACAGCGAATGATGGGTTCAAAATATGTTCAATCAAGAACCGGAAACACGTTCTCAGAAACAGAAAAATTACTGAAGAGCGGGCAACAGGTATTATATACAGGATCCCCCTGCCAGATTGCAGCACTTAAAAGGTTCTTGCAAAAAGAATATGATAATCTCTTTACTGTTGATTTTATATGTCATGGAGTACCCAGTCCTGCTGTGTGGCGAGACTATTTAAAAGAATTAAACGGCTATAACGATGTTTGGGCAGCTATGGGCAAAAAAAGTAAAGTCTCCTCTCTCTGCGATGTACGACTGATAACAAACATTGAATTTAGAAACAAGAGTTTACTTGGATGGGAAAAGTTCTGCTTGATAATAAAAAAGCACGACTTTAAAAAAAGCAATGGCACAAACAAGCAGAATGTAATTATAGCAGATAAGCATCACAACAATTTATACATGAAAGCTTTCATAGACAATTTGATATTACGCCCTTCGTGCTATGTTTGTGCAGCCAAATCACAAAAGAGTGGCAGTGACCTTACACTGGCTGATTTTTGGAGTGTAGAAAAAGTTTTGCCACAATGGCACAACGACGATAAAGGAACCAGCATACTTTTTGTGAATACACCTAAAGGAAGCGAAGCATTAAAAGCCATTGAGTCATCCATACTTATTTATAATGTATCATACAGTTCAATCAAACCGTTCAACCCTGCCATTACAAAATCAGTCTGCCCGCATGTGAACAGAGCATCTTTTTTTAAAGGCTATACAAACGGGAAAAATTCTGTTCACCAACTGCTAATAAAAAATTGTTTCCTGCCCAAAGACAGAATAAAGTTATTGGCCAAATTAATTTTAAAACGCTTCAAACCATATCATAGCCAAGCATGAAAATAGGTATTATAACATTCTGGGAAACTCAGGACAACTACGGCCAGATGATGCAAAATTATGCATTGCAACAAATTATAAAAGAGTTGGGCCACGATCCATTTTTGATTCGTTATAGCTTATTCAGCGATTGGGCTATATCACCAAATCGTTGGAAATCAATATTCAGTTACAAAAAGGTAATATCCTACTTCAAAAAAAAGTTTTTTCCTCATCCCAACAAAATGACCACGACAAAAATTGACCGGAAGTTCAATGAATTCAAATCAGAATATCTGAATAGTACTCCCACCATATACCATACGCTAAAAGAACTTCAAGACGATCCACCAGAAGCCGACATTTACATTTGCGGCAGCGATCAAATTTGGTATTCAATAGATGACTATCACGTTTATAAGAACATCATTCGAGCTTATTTTCTGGACTTTGGAAACAAAGACATAAAACGTATAGCCTACGCGCCAAGCTTTGGTCGGACGGACTTTCCGCAGGGATATTGCAATTTCATTAAGCCACTACTGAAAAAGTTGCAATTAGTGACTGTGCGCGAGCAAGGAGGAATAGATGTCTGCCAAAGAGCAGGATGTAGTGATGCCATACAAGTTTTAGATCCCACTTGCCTCATATCCGCTGAACATTACAAAAAAATAATGGTTCATCCTGCTATTAAATCCCAATACATATTATTGTACCTTTTGGGAAATCATCATATCAACCTTGATGAAATAATGGATTATGCACAAAAGTATAACTATACGGTATATTATATTGGCAGTCAAGGTGAATCTATAGAGAATATGGCGCAACAGTACCCTCAAATTCAATTGATATATCCCACTGTTAACGAATGGTTAGGATGGATATCCCATTGCGAACTCATGGCAACCAATTCATTTCACGGTGCCGTATTTTCTGTTTTATTTAACAAACAAAACATAATCTATACAGGCAAAGGATTGAGCAGGGAAGGCGGTTCCGATCGCTTTTATACCACTTTTTCCAACATCGGTTTACTTCAACGTATTTTTACCGGAAATATCAATGAATTGATAAACGAAAAAATAGATTATCGGGCAGTCAATCAAACATTAAGTCAAAAAAGAGAACAGTGTATTTCCCTTTTAAAAAACGCTATAGAACACCCTTCAAACAGATAATTTCATGAAATACATAATCCGCCGATTAAGGCACAAAATATTCTCATTCATCCCATTTCCTGCCATTCCCGCTTCTGACGTGGAGATAGATGTGGTAATTCCCATCATAAAAAAAGATCTCGCCATACTTCCTCTATGTTTTGAAGGCATCAAGGCTTGCGTAAACAATAAAATAAAAGGTATTTACATCGTGGCACCGCAAGATGAAAATATCATCTCTTTTTGTGAAATGCATCATGTAAATTTCATTGAAGAGAAAAAAGTATTAGGGATAGCTCCGACAGACATAAACCTTATCATAGAAAATACTGGCAGTCAATACAATAGAAGCGGATGGTTGTTTCAGCAATTGCTCAAATTATCGGGAACGATTGGCACTTGCGACAACTATTTGTGCATCGATTCAGATCATATATTAGTGAAGCCCCACACTTTTATTGATGTGAAAAGCAAACCCGTTTTTTACATGAGTAGCGAATGCCATGAAGCCTATTATAAAAATATCAGAAAAATAAGTCACCTAAAGCAGCTTTCACCACTAAGCTATGTGGCACACAAAATGATATTCAATAAAAAGATACTCACTGAACTTCATGCCGAATTAGAGCAAAAAACGGGTAAAAAATGGATAGATGCCATTATAGACAACTACGACCGCAAAGAAGGAGCCGGTTTTTCGGAATTTGAACTATATGGTAATTTCACAAAACATAAGATCTTGAGGCCTTGGAAACAATTAGCGTTAAGCTACAAATCATTGGATACCTACGATACTCTTCAGAAGAAGTACAGTAACCGATATAACAGTATAACATTTTCAAACTATGACAGATAACAACAAAGTTACATTTTCTCATACTAATAATTCTCCATCTCACAGGGGGGGTAAATTATCTTGACTTATTACGCATTACAGCCACTATTATGGTACTTACAGTACATCTTTTCCAACATCTTTTACCGGTAGAAAGTCCTGTTCGATTTATTACAAATTTGGGTGACAGAGGAGTCCCAGTATTCTTTGCCTTGAGTGGTTTTCTTATCATGTTCTCTGTGAATCAAAGTAGTTTATTTATATTCTACATGAAACGAATATTCAAGATTATACCTTTGTATTATTTCATTGTTACTCTTTTGTTACTTTTTTACGAAATGCCTACAGATGAATATGGATTAAAATGGATGCGGTACTATCTTTTTATGAATGAGATAGTACCGGCACAACACAAAGAATGGATTTCAATTTGTGGATTTTGGTGCATGCCCAGTTTTATATTCTTTTATATAGTCTCACCTGTTTTAAATAAATTCACTCATTCGTTTACCCAAATGGGCCTCATCGTATTAGGATCATACCTTGCAGGAAAAACTTTAACACACATTTTAAATCCCTACTATGAAATAAACGCAGTACGCTCCTTTATCAATACCCTCCCCATCTTTTTCTACGGCTGTTGGGGATATGTATCTCAGAAGACAAATAAAGAGCAATTATTTTTAACGATATCAATACTCCTATTAATAGTATGTAGCTCTATTAATCTCAGCAACTACCAGATATGGGGCGTAGCCACTACAGCTATAATCATTAGTGCACGAAACATTCCTCTTCCGTCAAAAATTAAACAAAGTATGTTTTTATATTGGTTTGCCCAACTGAGTTTTACTATTTTCCTGTCACACTATTTAGTACTCATTTTTCTTGACACACTACAACTATCCCTAATAGTTTATACCATATTATTTATCATAGCAACAGCTGTTTTAGCTTTTACCTTACATCTAACTATAGAACGATGGAGTAGTAATATCTTAAACCGAATAATGTCCAACGCAATATGACAGCCACAACTACCACAAACAGTAACCGAATAGACTCCATCGATATAGCCAAAGGGATTGGCATCACACTAGTAGTTCTGTTCCACACCAGATTGGAATATTTCACCACTGTACGTGATATAATCTATACATTCTACATGCCGCTCTTCTTCTTTATCTCAGGGATTTGTTTTCAGAGTGGGAAATATCCACTCAAGGATTTCATAAAAAAAAGATGGATACAGCTCATGCGCCCGGCTATTATCTTTACGCTCGTCATCACTATTATTTCATACTTCAGCGATAAAAGAAACAGTTTTATAAATCTAAAAGACGTTTTTCCATACGCTTTATGGTTTTTGCCTATCCTTTACTTCAGTTCTCTGCTCGCGTTCATTATACTGAAATACAATACAAATTTCGTTCGCCAATTATGGTTTGTTTGCATCTTAATATGCATAGGTTATGCTTTGCAAGCAAACAATGTTCAGCTACCCTATTTCTTGCAATCCATACCTTTAGCCACATCATTTTATATACTAGGAAATCTTACAAAAACAAAATTACAACGCGTACTAAAACATCCCTGTCCCAATTTATATATAATTGCCGCATCTCTATTATTTATCACCGGTTGCCTTCTTTTACATCCACAAGTCAACATAGCAAGAAACAGAATGCAGCCTTTCGCAGCGAGCTATATCTTATCATGCATAGCCATATATATCACTCTCATCCTCTCTGGCACATGCAAAAGATACTATCTTCATAAGCGATTGACTTATTTAGGACCAAATTCACTTCCCATCATGTGTGTTCACCAATTTATTATGGTAAAAGCCATACACCCAATAATAGACGTCCTAGAAAAACAATCGTCTATTTTACATTCATTAAGGGGGGATCTCTATCCATTGAATTGATAGGCACATGCATTTTGAGCTTATTTGCAGTATTTATAATAACCAAATATTTCCCTTTCATCATAGGGAAAAAAACAGAATAAGAATATGATACAATACTCTATCTTAATCAACACTTGTGACAAATTCGAAGATTGTTGGGATCCTTTTTTTAAGCTATTTAAGCTGTATTGGCCTGATTGCAAAGGGAAAATATATCTGAATACAGAGTATAAAGATTATTCATATCCAGGACTGAATATTATAGCCGTAAAAGGTTGTCAAAAGCACCACCTACCACATAACAAACGAGCAACTTGGAGTCAATGTCTAAAGTGGGCTTTGGAAGAAATGGAAACAGACATTGTACTATATATGCAAGAAGATTACTTTCTGAAGGATTATGTAAAAAATGGATGGCTTGAACACTATGTACAATTAATGCAAGAATACACAGCTATAAAGTGCATTCAGCTCACTGATCAAGCCGTAAAAGCATCCGGCGGTTCTTCGTATGAAAACCTAAATAAGGTAGCATACAAACAACGATACAGGATATCGTGCCAGGCTTCACTTTGGCGAAAAGAAGAACTGTTGAGCCTCATACGCGAATACGAGAATGCTTGGGAGTTTGAAGAATTTGGTTCTCAACGATCAGCACTGATAAGACATGAATACTTAGTAGTGGATAAAAAATTTGTAGTATTGAACCAATACGAAATAATACCCTATATATTTACAGGCATAATACAAGGCCGATGGTATAAGGAGACGGTGCCTTTGTTTAAAAAGCACGGCATTGATATGGATTATTCAAAAAGGGGATTTGCATCCGAACAACCGCAAAAGTCTTTAATGAATAAAATAAAATACCGGCTCAATAAAATCCCCAAAATTATCAGATGTAAAATTGATTTATACAATCTGCAAAGAAAAGGTTGGAAATAACTCTGAAAACTATAAACAAATCTTCAACGATGAATAGAATATCAATTTTCCTATTAAAAGCAATGAGAAAACTCTACACAAAAGTATTTGGAGTTCATTTGCCTAGTGCATTACAACAAGAAGAGTCCCCCGACAAAGCTTCTGAATTAATCTACAATCTATTAGCTTCAGACAAGCCATGCATGATTGCTCGATTTGGTGCAAACGAGTTGGGAGCTGTTGTCAACTATTTAGGGGTTAATTCTTCACACCATTCTATAAAAAAATTTATTAAACGAGAACAGGCTGAATGGTGGTGGGATAAGGACATACTGAATAATATGCAAAATAATGCTGGCTTCTTTCCAGCGACCGCTGAAAACATACAACGGTTTGGAGAGTTAATAATAAATGATGCTAAAGAAGTGGATTTATTAGGGAGTTGGCTAACTTTAGAAAGTTTCTTATCTCCTTATATGCATTCCATTAATACCACCCTACAAAACTTAGAACCTTTTTGGGTTCAATTACCATGGACACGCATTCTAAAGAATAAACGTATTTTAGTAATTCATCCTTTTGCAGAAACGATAGAACAACAATATTTAAAAAAGGATTTATTATTCAAGAATGAAAAAATTCTTCCGACCTTCGAACTCACTACAATAAAAGCAGTTCAAAGCATAGGTGGTACCAGTCAATTTAAAGATTGGTTTGAAGCTTTAAATTGGATGAAACAAGAGATAAATAAAAAGGAATATGACATCTGCCTTATAGGATGTGGAGCATACGGTTTCCCTCTTGCTGCCCACGTAAAGCGGCAAGGGAAAAAGGCCGTTCATTTAGGAGGAGTACTGCAATTGTTGTTTGGTATAAGAGGAAATCGTTGGGAAAATCCAAACTACGGAGTACGAGAGTGGGGAATTCCTTATGGTAGTTATTCTTCTTTGATGAATAAATATTGGATACGTCCAAGAGAAGAAGATAGACCTCAGAACGCTGATAAAATAGAAGGAGCTTGTTACTGGTAACTATGAAAACAAATACATTCTTGCCTTATGCCATTTTGTTAGTCAGTATTTCTTCTATCATGTCATGGTGCTCACTGCCCATAGGCAATACTTTTCTATGGTGGTTTCTTGACTCAATAATTTTATATTATTTCTATAAAGAGAAGAAAACTAACTACAACATAATAACTGTTAATCTTTTTTTAGTCTATTGTATTATTTCTTTCCTGTATGGAGCCTTACTAAAAACAGAATACTATTGGGATTGGAAATTATTGGTTCAAAACCTAATGACATTTATGCTCCCTTTAACAGTTTATGCCTTTTGCCATCCCAAACAACTCAGCAAGATTTTACTTTTTTGGTTTAACTACGCGTGGCTCATATTGATTATTTTAACACCATTTCTATCATCCGATGCTTTTGGACGTTTTCTTGTTCCATATTCATTCCTTGCTTTATTTGCAGTGCTTCTAGACCGCAAAAGTATCTTCTTTATTATTGCCGCTTATATTATAACTTGTACGTTAGGCAATGAATCAAGAAGCGATATCATCAAGTTTACATTTTGTATTTTGCTAGGAAGTAGTTTCTTAATTCCAAAAACAAGAAAACTAATCTTTGAGTACAGAAGAAGTATAATATATTTATTTTGGACACTGCCCATAATTTTATTTGTATTTGCAGCAGTTGGAAAATTTAACATATTCAGATTAGAAGAAGAATTGGGTTTAGAAGGAAAGTATAACATAAGTAATTCGCTAAGTGGAAAAGAGGTCTCCGTATTAACCGATACACGAACTCTCTTATACATAGAAGAAATATCCTCTGCTATAAACAATAACTATGTCTTACAAGGAAGATCTATAGCACGTGGTTATGACTCAGCTTATTTTGGAGATGCTATAGATAATCCCCTAAATATAAAACGCGGTGAAAGAGGTAGTTGTGAAGTTTCAATATTAAATATATTCAATTATTTTGGGCTTATTGGTGTGGTAATTTATTTCCTAATATTTGCCTCTGCGTCTTACAAAGCAGTAACTCAATCCCAAAATCTATTTGTTCCAATCATAGGTATCTACGTAGCCTTCAGATGGGCCTTTGGATGGATAGAAGATTTTTCCCGTTTTGACCTCAACTACCTATTTCTTTGGATTATGATAGGAATCTGTTTTTCGCCATTTTATAGGAATATGTCCAACAAGGATATAAAGCATTGGCTATATCAATCTACTAAACATTGACATATGAATATTATAAAAAGAATTTTATTTTCAATTCCGGGACTCATCAAAGAATTAGCACATCTTGCCAATAAAGGCGCTCGGGACTTTGAAATGAAACAACGCTTTCCAAAATGTATAATTGATGCAGGATGTTCGTGTTCTTCGGATGTAAATATTGGTCATAACTCTCATATACATACGAACTGCATTATCAACCATTCACAAATAGGAAGTTATACGTACATATGTCGCAATGCATTAATTCAAAATACAACTATTGGTAATTATTGTTCTATTTCTCACGACTTCATGTGCGGACTAGGAAGCCATCCATTAGACCATTTCTCTACTTCTCCTGTTTTTTATAAAAAAAGCAATACATTAAAAATTCAAATTGTTGAGAAAGACAGTAACTTTAACGAGCATCATCCTATCATAATAGGCAATGACGTGTGGATAGGTGCTAAAGTCACTATTATGGCTGGTGTAAGTATAGGAAATGGTGCAATTGTAGCGACAGGAGCTATAGTTACAAAAGATGTTCCCCCATATGCTATTGTAGGTGGAGTACCTGCAAAATTCATCCGTTACAGAACATCGGAAAAGAATATCCAATTTTATTCAGAGTCTAAATGGTGGAATTTAACACCTCAAAAAGCTTATGAGACAATGCAAAACAATAAATATTAGCACAAACATGGGAATATTAACAATCATATATAAATCAACGCATTATCTTCTTAAACGAATCATACACATATACGATTCTACCTGTACAGCCATCATATTCAAAGGAAACAATGTGTTGCACAAGAATTACCGCACTTCAGGAATACCCTACATCATAGTCGCCAGAGGTGCCAAACGTTTTGAAATAGGAAATAATTTCTCGATGAAAAACGGCATAAAAGGCAACCCTATAGGTTGTTATCAGAAATGCACATTTTTCGTGGACAGAGGAGCTGAATTGATTATAGGAGATAATGTGGGGATTTCGCAAGCAGCATTGATCGCCCACAGAAAAATTACTATTGGAAATAATGTAAAAATAGGTGGAGGCGTTTGTATCTATGATACCGACTTTCATTCACTAGACCCTAAAATAAGAAAATCAGAAGATGACTTAAAATACAGAATTGAAAAAGAAGTAGTGATAGGTAACAATGTTTTTATTGGAGCAAAATCCCTAATATTGAAAGGAGTAATCATCGGTGAGAATTCAATTATAGGCGCTGGTAGCGTAGTTACTAAAACCATACCAGCTAATGAAATATGGGCAGGAAACCCTGCGAAATTAATACGAAAGATTCAATAGTACAATAATGAATCTCGAAGAATGACAACAATTCAAGGTTTATAAAAAACAATGAAGAAAGTCTAACGATGAAACGAATAGCCATACTGCTCACTGTATTCAACCGCAAAAACAAGACTTTAGAATGTTTGAAGAAAGTCTATGAGCAACAACCTATTAAAAAGTATCAAGTGGATGTTTATCTTACTAATGACGGATGTACAGATGGTACTCCAGAAGCAATAAGGCAACAATTTCCTCAAGTATATATTATTAATACTTCTGGTAATCTGTTCTGGAACAGAGGCATGTATACTGCATGGCAAGAAGCTGCCAAAAAAGATTATGATTTCTATCTTTGGCTGAATGATGATAGTTATTTATTTAATAATGCTTTGATTATTTTATTAGATAACTCTGAAAAGTGTAACCATCAAGCCGTTATAGTAGCAGCCATGAGGTCAAAAGAAAAAGCTATTACCACATATAGTGGACATAATATCTATGGAAAGGTAACTCCTAATGGAGAGTTGCAAGAGTGTGATACTTTTAATGGAAACTGCGTATTGATACCCAAAGCTATTTTTAAAAAGGTAGGCAATTTAGATTGGACTTTTCATCATGCTATAGGAGACTTAGATTATGGGTATAGAGTACGAAATGCAGGTTTTAAAATCTATGTCGCTATAAAATATTTGGGTACATGTGAAAATAATCCTAAACTACCCGCCTGGACCAGAACAGAAATTTCGTTAGCAAAAAGAATAAAGAATCTCTATTCTCCATTAGGATATGCAGAACCATTACCTTTTTTCCTTTTTGAAAAAAAAAATTTCGGGTTATTAACTGCCATTAAACATTTTATATCAATTCATATAAGAGTTCTATTTCCCCAATTATGGAAACACTAAATAAACAAAAGTTTGTCTTTCAAACAGATTCAAACATTGTATGTGATACATATAATACTCAAGCCAACTATCTAATTGAATATAATGAACAATGTAGAAGTAAAGATTATTGTGCTGTCTATTTCTGTAGCAATGATATATATTATCCTAATACTGAAGAAATCTTCAAAAAAAGGATTATAGAAAAAAACTTCTTTGAATGGTATAACTCAAGAATAGAAAAAGCATATAAACACATCTTTATACGAGATGTATTTAAACAGTGGTATCTGTCTGGCATCAACTCAACCATCAATTCACCAGAAAAACTAGTTGACTTTCTAAAAAAAGAAATAAAAGGATATCATACCATCATGTTAGGAAGCTCGGCAGGAGCGTATGCTGCCATTTTATATGGTTCAATCCTCAAAGCAGAAAAAATAATAGCATTCAACCCTCAATTTGAATTAAAATCATTATTAGAAAGAAGCAGTGAGAGCATTAACCCACTTATTTTCAGACTAAGAAATAGTTCCTCAAAGAAATATTATGATATAGTTCCATTTATCGGTTCTGACATGAATATCTACTACTACTTCTCGAACCGTTCTAAATGGGACATTGAGCAACAAAGCCATGTAGGCAATATAAAAGGTATTCATCAATTACCATTCAAATCAGCACACCATGGCATTCCTTTCTTAAAAGTAGCTCTTCCTGCTGCATTAAATTTGGAAGACGAATGGCTAAAGACTTACGAAAACAAGGTCCAACACCCATTATTATTCACTATTAAATTAGTAGGAATAAAAAAAGCGATCATGGGGTTCATCACACAAGCACACATGGCATATCAAAAAAGACATTAATACAGACGTTTGTTTATTAAGTTGAATATACTACAAAAGCCTATGAATAAACTTACAATTATTGATAGTAGTAAGATTTATGATGCTACAAGACTAAAAAACAACTAAAAATTGAACATTATTACAACGAAATACACTAACAATCATGACTTGGAAAGAATGCAGAAAATTAATTAACACAGATCTTAAAAGGTTAAAATATCATAAATGGGGGGGGTAAAATATCTATTAACCAATGCCTCTTTTAAAATTACATTTTGGTTCAGAATAGGTTCTTATCTAAGAACTAAAAATAATATATTATATAAAATACTCTATGCATTAGTAGCTATTATATATAAGCATAATCAATATATAACCGGTATCCAACTTCCTTTAGGAACAAAAGTAGGCCAAGGGCTATCTTTTAGTCATTTCTCTTGTATTGTAATTAATAATTCTGCACAAATCGGGAATAATTGTACTATTTTTCAGGGAGTAACTATAGGCGGTGTTAGAGGGCCTAAAGGGGGAGTTCCCACAATAGGAAACAATGTAGTATTGTCAAGTGGTGCTAAAATAATAGGAAATATATGCATAGGGAACAACGTTATAGTTGGAGCTGGGGCAGTAGTAGTTGATAATTTACCAGACAATGCAGTAGCTGTAGGAATTCCCGCCAAGGTTATTTCATATAATGGAAAAGACAACACTCAATATTATCTTAAAAATCAATGGAATTAGCACCTATTATCATTTTTGCTTTTAACCGCCCAAACGCCCTAAAAAATACGATTTCCTCACTTCTACAAAATGAAGAAGCACAAGAATCGGAACTTTTTATCTTTGTGGACGGAGCAAGAAACTCAAAAGAAGAAGAATCAGTCAAAGTAGAAGCTGTACAGACTTATGCAAAGTCAATAACAGGTTTCAAAAAAGTGACATATACTTTTTCACAAGAGAATAAAGGATTAGGAAAGTCCATAATCGAAGGAGTAACCAAAATTATAAACCAATATGGGAAAGCTATTGTCTTGGAAGACGATTTATTTTTTGCTAATAACTTCCTTTCCTTTATGAATCAAGGATTAAAGCTATACGAAAAAGAAAAAAAAGTTTTCTCAATCTGTGGGTATACTAATAAAATAAAAGTACCTAAAGATTATCTGTTTGATGCCTATTTCTGTACTCGCAGCAGTTCGTGGGGATGGGCTACATGGGCTGACAGATGGAATAGCGTGGATTGGGAACTAAAAAATTGGGATAACTATTCTAAGATGAAGCATGCTTTCAATAAATGGGGAGGCTCAGATTGTTTCCGCATGCTGCGCTCCGTAAAAGAAGGATGGGGAGATTCATGGGCTATCCGTTTCGGATTTTCTCAATTTCTACAAGACAAATTATCTCTTTTTCCTATCATCAGTAAAGTTAAAAATGATGGTTTCGATGGAAATGGTACCAACTGTAAAAAATGGAGCCGCTTTAGATACATTTTTGATGAGACAAAAAATAAAAGATTAAAATTACCTACAAATATATCAATAAACTCAGAAATATATAACTCAGCCATGTCTTACCATTCCATCATGATAAGATTATGGAGTAGATTAATGTATCTAATTCACTAAATGAAACAAAAAATATTATTTATCATGCACATGCCTCCTCCTGTACATGGAGCAGCCATGATGGGAAAGTATATTCATGACAGCAAACTTATCAATGAAAGTTTTGAATGTCATTACATTAATCCATCTGCATCAAAATCTGTTGCCAATGTTGGAAAAGTGAACTTTCGAAAAATTTTATTCATGATTTCCAATATATTTAACATTATATCTACTGTCAAGCGATTAGCCCCTAATCTTTGCTATTATACTCCAACGGCAGATGGATGGGGAATATACAGAGATATGATTGTCATTTTCATATTGAAAATGATGAAACAAAAAATAATCCTGCATATGCATAATAAAGGGGTAAAAAACTTTTCTGAAAGAAGCAAAATGTCCCATATAGCATACAGTAATATTTTAAAAAACATAAAAGTTATCTTGCTAGCAAAAGAGTTATATCCAGATGTAGCACAGTATGTACCTATGAAGAATATCTATTTTTGCCCAAACGGTATGCCCGTTACAAATAAATGTAATTACATAAGAAAAGGAATACATCAACCATATACATTCATTTTCCTTTCTAACATGATCAAAGAAAAAGGGGTAATAGATTTACTAGAAGCATGTTCCATCTTAAAAAAGAGGAATATCCCATTTCTGTGCAATTTTGTTGGACATTGGAGTGACATAACAGAAAAACAATTTCAAACTCTTTCAAAGAAAATGGAAATAGAAAGCAATGTATGTTATCTCGGCCCTAAATATGCAGACGAAAAAGCAGAAACTCTAAAAAGTGCAGATGCTTTAGTGTTCCCTTCTTATTATCATGGTGAAACTTTTGGACTAGTACTATTGGAAGCCATGGAATATTACATGCCATGTATCAGCACACAGGAAGGTGGAATACCCTCTGTTATTGATGACGGAAAAACCGGTTTTATAATAAATGCTAGGGATATCACAACTTTAGCAGACAAAATGCAATGGCTTGTAGAAAATCCTCAACAAGGTATAAAAATGGGCTATGAAGGCAAAAAGAAATTCTTAAAAGAATTCACTTTGGATACGTTTGAAAAAAACATGTACAATATACTAAAACAAGTATAAATGAAAAAACTCACGCTCACAATATGTAGTTATTTTATCATGATAACAGTATTTACACTACTAATCATCAATACACATTACATTCCTCAATCTGCTATCAGCAACAATATTATACTTTCTACCAAAGTACTTCAAGAAGAAGGATTATATAAAAATTTCTTTAATTTCAAATTATTCCAAATGGATAACTTCACCGACACTTATATGCTGAATTTAGCTGCAAGTGCAAATGAAAAAGCTCCTATAGAAGCCGCCATGATGAACTATAACTATAAATCTAAAAACTTTATGGATTTAGCTTTTGACACAGAAAATGTAGCAAAAGGCAGAATAAATAATCTACAAAGAAGCAGTTACGGTAGATATTGGCAAGGATATCAAGTAATACTAAGACCGACTTTGATTCTATTTACTTATTCACAAAGAGTCCGTAATTTGAACTGTGTCAGCTAAGGAAAAGAATAAAATATTAACTTTGC
>ERZ791626.1067-NODE-1067-length-23402-cov-4.521352_pt1 | contig 23402 bp, 20 predicted proteins | sample MGYA00510266_ERZ791626 | MGnify/ENA primary metagenome ERZ791626 (study PRJEB30046, sample SAMN00715208) | human gut metagenome | study: EMG produced TPA metagenomics assembly of the A metagenome-wide association study of gut microbiota in type 2...
CAAAACTAAAATGTCCCCTCCGAAAAGTTATAGATTGTAACTATGACATTAAAAAAGGGTCATATCAAGCTCTGTATTGAGTAATGATACGCCCCTTTTTTAGGCCTTTTAAGGGTGCTCAAATTTCAAATTATAAGTTCATATCTTCAAAAATTGAGTTTTGGCACACCCCCTTTCTCAATCTATATTGGAATTAAGTTTGTGCCATTCGTTGATAGGAGGAATTATACCCATCGCGATAACTTCATCCCGGAGTTTACACAAGTGTTCGTAACTGCTTTCAAGTTCTTTTTCTTCAGTGGCATTGCCTTTTACTTCTTTATAAGATATGCCGTCTTTTGTAATAGCAGTCTCCATTGCCATCATGATATGGTTAAATTTGCCAGAATGTACATATACTCCGGCCGGCCAGCGGAATGGAGCACCACCCATGGCAGCAGCAATCATCTCAATGGATAAATAAGCCGGACTCTGGAACGAAGAACGTCCTCTTAAATCGATAATATGTTTACCGCCTTGTATAACCTTTTGTTTTATTTCTTTCCATTCAGCTTCCGGCAATTGTTCACTTCCTATTAAAGAAGAAAGAGCACTGCCTTTTATTGTAGTTGTTGAAGCGAATACCGCCATTTGTTCTCCGTGACCGCCATAAGTCCGACAATTTTTTATTTCGGAAGCCGGAATCTTAAAATATTTTACCAATTCATTTTGTAAACGGGTACTGTCAAGAGCTGCTAAAGTCGAAACTTGAGAAGGTTTTAATCCTGAATAAAGTAAAGTTATCAGACCTGTAATGTCTGCAGGGTTAAATACGACAACGACATGTTTTACATTCGGACAATAGTTGCGCAGATCTTTTCCGAATTGGGCTGCTATTTCTGCATTACCTTTTAGTAGATCCTCACGGGTCATTCCGGCTTTACGGGCAGCGCCTCCAGAAGAAACGACATAGTCAGCTTCCGTAAGAGCATCTTTTATATTGCTGGTAAAAGTGATATTTGCTCCTTCAAAACCGCATTGAAGCATTTCTTCGGCAACACCTTCGAGAGCCGGCGCATAAGGATCATAAAGACAAATGTTTGGGGTTAGTTTCATCATTAATGCCGTTTGAGCCATATTTGAGCCGATCATTCCGGCAGCTCCTACGATTGTCAGTTTTTTGTCTGTTAGGTAATTCATAACCTTGAATATTTTATGTTAGAAATAAATACGTAATTATATTAACAAAGATACGTAATAATTGGTTTCTGAAAAATGTCTGTTTATTCAGATTTTAAATATTATAACCGATAGTTATGAGAAATACCTTGAAAGGTCCGATATATAAAAGAGAATAATATAATTAGAAATTTATTTGATGATCTTATTGTATAACTCTTCGTTTTTATCTATGCAAGCTACTGCTTGAATTTTTGCCTGTTTGTTTTGTACAGTAATGGGATTTTTAGATACATAGTTTCTCATCCGGCAGCCAAACATAGATATTGTTAACCGTTTATCCCCTTTTACAAGTAAATAATCATAAGATTGTCCGATTGCGGTGAGAGCTCCGTTCATTCCCGAAAAAGCTTCTACATTCGATATTGCCGTGTGCCCTTGTCCTTCAATGACAATGGGATGTATCTCTTCTATCGATTTTCCGGCATTAGCGATAATCGAGCCTTGAGCGATTTGCCAGTTTCGGTTTTTTGTGCCCGATCCGTTCTTGTAGATACCTATTGTGACGCAGTCGAGATTGAAATTTGTTAATTGTCCGTATGATTCAGCTCCTAAATATATCCCACCGTATGTCCCGAATGTGAATACATCCATCAACTGTGCATTATCTGTATGGTCTATATAAAAAGCATAGGTTTGATTTGCAATTACGGCATCGATAATTTCCCGTTTGAATGAACGGCCGAATTCCCTCATATTTGCCGGATTTACATGACAGTGTAAAATTCGGGGGATGTCATAACAATAATCGATTCGGATAAATTGTCCACTTAATGGATAACCGTAGCAATGTTCGATAAGCACCAGTTCGCTTGTGTTTTTTCGGGTTGCAGTAAAGTCCATGGCAGTATATTCTCCGTAAAATGTGAGACAAGACAGAGTAACACCGTGAGCTCTTTGATCGGAACACATTTGGATAGTCGGTTTATATTTTATGATTTCATCGGCTTTTGTGTGAGTTTGTTCCGGATACCAGAATTGGATACCTCGTATTTGAGTTGCCGATTGTACGGAAATGAAAGGGTTGTCTTTATCGGTAATGCTGAATACCGAACCTACGGGATGATTTTTTGAGGGATGCTTAGTTCCTCTTCCCGTAGGGCCGTGCACTCCGATCAGAGAAACATTCTTTTTCAAAATTATTCCTCCGTTTACGGGATAGGGGGTCTCCGATGGATCGACAAATAAGGCCGTTCCCGATTGAGCCGCCCAATCTATTGCTTTTTGGAGATTTTGTTTGTTTACTTCCGGAGTGTTAGTCGGCAATACGTTGAAATCCCGGATACTTTTGTAATTGTTCGCTTGTGCCGTTATAGCGCAAAGAACACAGAAAAAAAATAATTTAAGTGTTTTCATTATGTGTGTGTTTAGAATAGTGATAATGCAAAAATAGGAATCATTTGACATAAAACAAACATAATGTATTTGTTTTTAATGTATTTGAGAATGTGAAAATATTATTAGGTCTTATTTTCAATAGTATTGGATAAAATAAAAAAGGCGGCTGCTTTATAAAAGCGGTCGCCTTGTCCGGTTTGTATGGTATAGATTTTATACTTTCCGGATAATTTCCATTCCTTTCAAAATAGCCTGTTCGTTCATCGGAATCAATTTATGATGCCGTTCGGGTAAAGACTTCTTCAACCCTTTCAGCACATTTTCAAGAGATACCATCGGTTTTACTTTCAACAATCCGCCGAGCACGATCATATTGAATGCTTTCGAATTTTCCATTTCGATTGCAGTGTCCATGGCATCTATACGATATATATCGATATCTTTTCGAGTAGGAGCGTGGTGTATTCCGTAACCGTCGTATATTAAGACTCCGCCCGGTTTTACTTTGTTTTCAAATTTCTCTAAAGACGGCTGATTCAGAATAATAGCGACGTCGAAAGTATTCAATACGGGAGAACTGATACGTTCATCACTTAGAATAACAGTTACATTGGCTGTTCCGCCACGTTGTTCCGGTCCATAAGAGGGCATCCAGCTTACTTCTTTGTCTTCCATGAGACCCGAATAAGCCAAAATCTTACCCATTGAAAGGACACCTTGCCCGCCGAAACCGGCTATAATTATTTCTTCTTTCATTGTGATCGGTTTTTACAAATTATTCATTTTTCAAATCTCCTAACGGGTATTTGGCAAACATGTTTTGTTCCATCCATTTATTTGCTTGATCCGGAGTCATTTTCCATCCGGAGTTACAAGTCGAAACAAATTCGACCAATGAAGTCCCTTTGCGTGCCATAGAGTTCTCAAAAGCCTGACGTAATGCTTTCTTCGCTTTTTTTACAGCAGCCGTGTGCACGCTTTGACGTGTAACATAACATGTCCCGTCTAATTGTGCTACGAGATTTGATATTTTTAGCGGATAACCATTCAATTCTACATTTCTTCCGTAAGGGCAAGTTGCCGTTACCATTCCTTCTAATGTCGTAGGCGCCATCTGTCCGCCGGTCATACCGTAGATTGCGTTATTAATGAATATGATAACGATGTTTTCTCCTCGATTACAAGCATGAATAGTTTCTGCCGTACCGATAGCGGCTAAGTCTCCGTCACCTTGATATGTAAATACCATTTTTGACGGATTCAAACGTTTTACGGCGGTCGCTATTGCCGGTGCGCGTCCGTGTGCCGCTTCGAGCCAGTCGATGTCGATATAATTGTAGGCAAACACAGCACAACCTACCGGAGCGATACCGATGGCTTGTTCTTCCATTCCCATTTCATCGATAACTTCGGCGACAAGTTTGTGGACAACTCCGTGGCTGCATCCCGGACAATAGTGCATGGGATTATCGTTCATCAGCCTCGGTTTGTCATATACGAGGTTTTCGGGTTTTATGATTTCGTTTACATCCATAATCTTGAGTTTTTAATCGTCTGTAAGAATACTTTCGTACTCTTTTGTAAAAAGGTTTCGATTTTATCCTTTGTAAAAAGGAAATGCCGGATTACATCAATTTCTGTTTAAGAGCATTGAGCACTTCATCCGGAGTAGGAACGATTCCTCCTAAGCGGCCGAAATGTTCGACTTTAACTTTTCCGTTGACGGCCAAGCGTATATCTTCGACCATTTGCCCGGCATTTAATTCTACCGAAATCATACCTTTTACCTTATTTGCATATTCGGCAATGATTTTCGATGGGAAGGGCCATAATGTGATCGGACGCAATACCCCTACTTTTATGCCTTCTGCGAGGGCCATTTCTTGTGTTTTCAGACAAATACGGGCCATTGAACCGAATGCTATCATTAAATAATCGGCATTTTCGCAACCGATCTCTTCATAGCGCACTTCCGCTTCTTCTATTTTGCGGTATTTGGCTTGAAAACGAATATTGTTTTCTTCCATGATAGCCGGGTCGAGTTCCAAAGATGTGATAACGTTCCGTTTGTGTCCGGCTAGTTTACCTTGAGTTGCCCAAGGCATTTGTTTACGTATCTCTTCTTCGGTGCGACGTGGCCGGAAAGGCGGCAAAACCACTTTTTCCATCATTTGACCGATAATACCGTCTGCAAGAATTATGGCGGGATTATTATATTTAAAAGCCAGATCGAAGCCTAAAGCGACGAAGTCTGCCATCTCTTGTACTGAGGCCGGTGCTAAAGTAATAAGACGATAATCTCCGTGTCCTCCTCCTTTTACTGTTTGGAAATAGTCTGCCTGACTCGGTTGTATAGTTCCTAAACCGGGACCTCCTCGCATGACGTTAACGATAAGGCAGGGAAGTTCGGCTCCTGCAATATATGAAATACCTTCTTGTTTCAAACTGACTCCCGGACTTGAAGATGATGTCATCACGGCTTTTCCGCATCCGGCACCACCATAAACCATATTGATTGCAGCTACTTCGCTTTCTGCTTGAAGTACCACCATGCCGGTAGTCTCCCAAGGTTTCAATTCCATTAATGTCTCCATAATCTCAGATTGCGGAGTGATAGGGTAACCGAAATATCCGTCTGCTCCATAACGTATGGCAGCATGGGCTATTGCCTCGTTTCCCTTCATTAATTTTACATCTTCTGTCATATCTTGTTCTTATTTTAAAGTGAAGAGAGTGGGAGACTCTCGTTTATAGTTTTACTTTATATACGGTAATACATCCGTCGGGACAAACATAACCGCAACTGGCACATCCGATACAATTATCGGGATTTTTCATGTATGCATAATGATACCCTTTATCGTTTACCTCTTTCGGCTGGAGAGCCAACACGTCAGCAGGACATGCCACAACGCAAAGTTCGCATCCTTTGCAACGCTCGTTGTTCACTACAACAGCACCTTTTATCTTAGCCATACTTAAAAAGATTTGTTTTATTCACGCAAATGTAGCCTTTTATTTTGAAAATAGTTCCGAAAACAACGATTTTTCTATATAAACAAAATTCAATATTCGGTTAATCGCGTTAATTTGTAACAGCTTAGAACTTATTTAAACTTTACTCAGGTAGAATTTGAAAAAAATTTCCATAAATAGTCGATTTCCCTCTGGAGAAATTGTACCGATATTGCCAATAACATAGATCGGAAGAAATAAAAATGACCTGATAATATTTTTATCGGAAAATTTAGATGACAGGTTTTTATATCGTAATTTAAATTTTATAAAAAATGCCGGTATTCTTTATTTGAAAGTACCGGCATTTTATAATGATTGTTATTAATGTTTCCCGTCTCGCTCTACTTCGTAAGTCTTTCCGGGTTCTGTCATTATATCATATTCATACACTTTGTATAATAGAGGATATTGGGGATTGATTTTCGGAGAAATTAAGGGAGTTTTTATGTTTGCCGTTTGGTAAAGGGGGTTAGGGTTATTACCTTTGGCCGGCTTTATTCCGTCTCCTTTTAAAGGAACGTAAGAGCGAATTCGCAGGTTTCCTCCGAGCTTTGATAATATACGGGCTTTATTGAGTTGTACACCGTCCCAGTCCATACTGACTTCAAAACCTCCGCGTGCCATAAGGCCGTTTACACTTCCTTTGCGCCACACATCGGGTAAGGCCGGCAACAAATGTACAGCCCCGTCGTGACTTTGTAGTAACATTTCGGCTACACCGGCCGTATATCCGAAGTTCCCGTCTATTTGGAAAGGTGGATGTGCATCAAAGAGATTCGGGTATGTTCTTCCGTCATTATTACCCTTTTCTACCAGCATCAACATGTTTTGTATGATTTTGTAGGCGTGGTTACCGTCTAGCAAACGTGCCCATAAATTAATTTTCCATCCGATAGACCAGCCTGTCGCTTTATCGCCTCTGTAAACTAAAGAGTTGCGGGCAGCTTGGAAAAGTTCGGGATGATTGTACGGTGAAATTTGATTGCTGGGATATAGACCGTATAGATGTGAAACGTGACGGTGGTCATTATTGGGATCATCTACGTCTTGAAGCCATTCTTGTAATTGGTTATACTGGCCGATTTGCATAGGAGCAAGGCGATCTATCATATTTTGCAATTTATTGCAGTAATCCGCATCTCCATTTAATATTTTAGTTGCTTGCAAGGCGTTTGAGAGAGCGTCGAATGCGATCTGATTGTCCATCGTGCAACCGGCTACGATAGAGTTACCGTTACCTCTCGGTCCATGTTCCGGAGAACTTGACGGTACGGTTACCATCCATTTATATGTCGGGTGTTCTGTCAAAAAATCGAGGAAAAAATCGGCAACGCCTTTTAGTGCCGGGTAAACATCTTGCAGATATTCCTTATCTCCGGTGTAAAGATAATGTTGCCAGACGTGTTGAGAGAGCCAAGCTCCACCATTGGGCCATACATAATCTGCACCATCGACAGGGCCGCAGCTGCGCCATAAGTCTGTATTGTGGTGTGTTACCCATCCGTTGCAACCGTACATCTCTTTTGCAGTCTCTTGTCCGCTTACTGAAAGCTCTTTAACCATTTGGATCAGAGGTTCATGTGTTTCACTAAGATTGGTTACTTCTGCAGGCCAGTAATTCATCTCTGTATTGATGTTTATCGTGTATTTACCGTCCCACGGAGCTTGTAATTTTTCGTTCCAGATTCCTTGAAGATTTGCCGGTTGACCTCCGGGTTGGGATGAAGATATGAGTAAATAGCGTCCGAACTGGAACATTAGTACGGCGAGTGAAACATCATTCCCGTTTTTAAAATTTTTTACTCGTAAATGGGTCTCTTCTTGTGCCTCTTTAGACGTGCCGAGATCCAATGTTACTCGATCGAATTGCTTTTTGTAGTAAGCAATGTGATCGGCCAAAGCTTTTTCATAAGGTTTCTTTAGTGCTGCTTTCATATAAGCGTCTGCACGTTTATGCTCATTTGCACTTACATCATTGTAATTAACAAAGTTTGTAGCGGCTGAAATATAGATAGTAGCGGTCGTTGCATCGGAAACTGAAATTTTATTGTCCGAAGTTTTTACTTTGCCGTCTGTCGTTTTTATGAATGTCTGGTTTTCAAGTCGGATAACACCGGGCACGCCTTCATGATCAGCACCTTTTCCTGATAGAATTAATTTTCCCTTTTGGGTGAAAACGGTGTGTTTTAACGGTGATACATAGTCGGCTGTAAAGTTCAAAGCACCTTGTTTATCACTAGTGATTTGCATGATTACTACATTATCGGCAAATGACGTAAATAACTCTCGTGTATAGGTTACACCGTTTACTTTGTAACGAGTGGTAGCAACAGCTCTTGTTAAATCTAAGTCTCGGTAGTAATCTGTGTAATTTTCATGTCCGTCAAAATGTAACTTTAAACTTCCTATGGTTTGGTAAGGCATTCCGTTGCGGGGAGTCCTGAATTTTTTTTCCATGATCGGTTTGGCCTCTTTTGATTTACCTTCGAAAATGAGACGTCGTACTTCTGGCAGAATGTCTTTTGCTTCCGGATTGTCATTGCGGTGTGGGCCGCCTCCCCATACAGTCTCTTCATTTAGTTGAATTTCTTCGTTATCTGGAATTCCGTAGACCATTGCTCCCAGTCGGGAATTTCCTAAGGGTAAAGCTTCGACCCATTGTGTCGCAGGCTGTTTGTACCATAGCTTTAGATTTTCAGCTTTTACCAGAAGAGCGCACATGATTAGAAAAGTGCTTGATAGAAAAATCTTTTTCATGATAGTGTGTGTTATGTAAATATTATGTGTTTTTATAAATTCGACGGGAATAGATTGTCCGGAGGCGAATTTAAGAATAAAAAATGAAATATAAGAACGCCATGCCTCAGAAAAACAAGGCATGGTGCTTTTGTAATAGTTGTTATTTTATGAGGTGTTAGAAACTTATTCTTGTACACCTTTCATCGAAACTTCAATAAATGCGGCTTTTGAAAATAACTTTTTCATTAATTTTTGGATACTTTCCGGAGTCTGTTTTTTTACAATATCTTCGAATCCCGACATATTATCAATACCGTACCGGTTATATGTATTGATTACTCCTAACCAGTATTTATTTTCATGCAAATTTTCCGTATGACTTTTCAGCATGTATTCTTTTACTTTATTGAAATCTTTTTCCGAAGGTCCTTCATTTATGGTCTTTTCCAATTCAGAAATAGCTCGTTTCTGGAGTTTCTCTTGCATTTCGGGATTTGTGTCGAATCCGAAAAGGAACATCCACGTGTCTGTTTCTTTAGAGAGGACAGACTGAGTCCCGACACCGTATGTTCCGCCCTCTTCCTCCCGAATGGTCGCAGTATAAACAATATCCATAATTTGGTCGAACATGTTCAGTTTTATGTTGTTTTCCAAAGAGTATTTACATTTGCCTACATACGCCCCATATACTGTTGAAGTCAGAGTCTGCATGGGTTTTTCAAAATGGTTAGTATAATTATCCATGCGAATTCCCACTTTATCCGTACCCGGTTTTTCTTTGCTGTATGTAGATGGGAGAGAAGCAATGTATTTTTCTACCAGCGGTTTCAGTTCTTTCTCATCAATATTTCCGACAAACGTAAATGTGAAATCAGAAGCGTCTCCAAACCGTTCTTTCCATATTTGCAATATCCTGTCATAGTCGGTCTGGTCTATTTCTTCAGGTTTCAGACTCATTTTTCTCGGGTTTTCTTTATATAAAGCGACATTGAGAGAATCTTTGAAGGCTGCACGAGGATTGGCGCTGGCATTTTTCAACATGTCCTTTATTTTGCTTTTCCATGCTTCTACAGCTTCTGGATCTTTATGCTGATCTGTAAATGAGAGATAAAGCAACTGCATTAATGTAACCAAATCTTTAGGAGTAGAACTTCCGTTAACGATTTCAGAGCGGTCGTCCAGTCCTATGCTCAGAGATACGTTTTTTCCGGCCAATACTTTTTTTAGATCTATGTTATTAAAGTTTCCTAATCCTCCCAAATCTATAATATTATTGAATATTTTAAGGTTGGGAATATCTTTGTCTTCGTATAACAGATTTCCGCCTTTGCTGATGCCGGTCATTAAAATTTCGTCATCTTTAAACGTCGTTGGTTTAATAACGACTTTAGCACCGTTTGATAGAGTCCATATCGTTGTACCGAATTTTTTGTCGGTAGTCGTTTTTATTATGCTTCCGGCTTTAGGTTCGTGGCTGATTAACGGTTCGTTCGAAACTTTATCGGTATAGGGTTGAAGTTCCTCATTTTTAATCTCTTTTAAAAGAGTCAGTATTTCTGCTTCCGATGGATATGAAACTCCGTCTTTTTCTGGTCCGGTAATAGTAACTACGATATTTTCTTCTCCGATAAGGTCTTGTATGTATTTGTTTACTTGTTCGATACCGGTAGAAGCAGCGACTTTATTTAAAAGCATATAGTCGGTTTCGATACCGCATATTGATCCTCCATCTGTAAAATGGCTGACATATTCTTCAACATAAGAATTATTCTTTTGCTTTTCCCGTTCTTTATACATACTTTCGATCATACTCAACAGATTAGCCTTTGCCCGTTCATATTCCGATTCGGTGAACCCAAATCGGTTTACACGTTCGGTTTCTTGGAGAAGAGCCTTAAGTGCTTTTTGAGTTTCTCCCTCTTTACTGACAGCCATAGTCGTAAATGCATCCATTGTTTTGGAAACAATAAAATTTGCGTCATAGCTGTATGCAGACATGAAAGGGGCATTCGGCTTTTCTGATATTTCTTTTAGACGATCGTTCAGCATCATTGAAGTGACCGATTTAAGGTAAATACCGGCAATACCCGCAATAGTAGCTTTCAGCTCTTTGGTCATAGGTTTGTGTTTGTAATATACGGTCACTTGACTACCTGTAGCTTCTTTATCTTTTGCAATGGCGATAATCGGTTCTTTATTGTCGGGGACGGTATAGTAGATTCGTTCGGCAGCATTTTCCGGTTTGGGAATGGCATTGAAAATTTCCTTTAGTTTTTTTTCTGTTTTATCTGCATCTATATCTCCTACAATAATAATTCCTTGTAAGTCGGGACGATACCATTTGTGATAATAATCTTTTAATGTTTGGTAAGGAAAGTTCATAACTATATCCATTGTCCCGATAGGCATACGGTTGGCATATTGGCTACCTGCGAATACCTGTGGAATAAGTTTTTCGAGAATACGCATGTTGGCGTTGGTTCGGGTTCTCCATTCTTCTCTAATTACCCCCCGTTCTTCATCGATTTCTTTGTCTTCCAAGGCAATGGCATTAGACCAGTCGTGTAAGATGAGCAGACATGAATCAACGATACCTTCACGGTTTACAGGAACATTTGATATGTTATAAACCGTCTCATCGAATGATGTATATGCATTTACGTCTGTTCCGAATTTTACTCCATTCGATTCTAAATAATTCAGCATCGATTTGCCTGGAAAATTTTTACTTCCGTTAAAGGCCATGTGTTCCAGAAAATGAGCAAGACCTCTTTGGCTGTCGTTTTCTAATATCGAACCGACGTTTTGTGCGATATAAAATTCGGCTCTATTTTTAGGAAATGCGTTATGACGAATATAATAGGTCAGCCCGTTTTCCAGTTTTCCATATTTAACTTTCGGGTCGATAGGCAGAGTGGCCATTTGTTGGGCATACGTTATCAGCCCGAATACTGTCAATAAAATAAATGTTGTTACACTGCGTAATTTCATTACTTTCTTATTTTAATTAATAATTTTCATTTATTCAATTTCTGCAGAAGAAACATATCCGTTCATCATCGCATAAAAACTGAGTCCGGACACACTTTTTATTCCCAATTTGGCTGTGATGTTTTTTCTGTGACTCAAGACCGTATTGATACTGATATTGAGTCGGTCTGCAATCTCTTTGTTAAGAAATCCTTGTGCTATAAGTTGTAGTACTTCTATTTCTCTGGGGGACAGTTCTTCCTGACTTTCGTTCGAAAATTTTTGACATGTGCGTTCGATCAGGTTTTGTAATTGTTCGATCAAAGAGTTTTGTTCTGAGCGTATGCAAAGCTGGTATTCTATATTTGAAAAGTCCGTTTGCGGATAACTACAGTCTGTCAGCAGAATGGTTTTCCCTTTACGCGGAAGGAAAAAATCATAATGGAGCAGAAATGTATCCGGAAATGTGAAGTATAAATCATATTTCTCCGGAGATTCTGATAAGAAATATTCGGTATCGGTATATACCGTGATATTCCCGGCAGAAAAATAATCGGTTAGAATTTGTTTCAATCCGATATTGATCAATGTAACAGGAGAGATAATCGCAATATCTTTATTATGTAACATTAAGCCTGATTCGTTTTAATTGTCGTTTTTTCCTCGTTTCATAGCTTCATTCATCGGTAACAAAATTCTGTTGCGAATGCGGTTATGTTGTTTTATATCTTTTTCAAGCGTATAAATCGCGAAAATTACCCCATAGCAGAGGTTCGGATCTATCGTCCCGGACAAATGCATAACGAACAAACTGGTGAGATCATGAAGCTTTTCTTCTAAAGAGTTTTGCTCATCATACGATCCTTTTGTCGGAAGTTTTATTCCATCGGGACGTTGGTTGCCTATTTTTTCAGACAGTAGTTTTATTTCGGGAAACCATACAGCCCGGTCATGCTCGATACGGCTCAATAACTCATTTTTCACTTTCAGAAAAAATTGATGTATCAATTCGAGATTGTTTCCCGAAGTCCCACTGTGCTGAATGAGCGAATTGAAATGTCGCTCAATATTAGGTAACTGAAAGCACTCATAATAAATGTTGGTTTTTGTCAGATAGTCCACTATTTGAGTCGCACAAAACGTTTTTAGCCTGTTTTCCGGAAAAAACTCTTCATTGATGAATGTGTTTAGTATTGTGAGAAAGAAATCCGTATCGAGAGAATTTTCTTCACAAACCGAGCGGATACTCTTGTCTCCTATACCTAATGTGATCCCGAACCGGTTTAATACGGGTATCAATGTCGGTTCGTGCAATATGATGTCGCAGAGCTTCATATCTGCATATACTAAAGGCATATTCTTTAATTATTAGAAAGTTTAAATATTCACACAGTTATATGATTCCCGATTCCGTGATTATGTAGTCCATCGGAATATCATGTTTCTCTACAGGCAAAAAGTCTGTAATCTGACAATCGTAACAGATTCCTATTTTGCATGTTTCAACTTGTGATAGTAACCTGTCGTAATATCCTTTGCCTCGTCCCAGCCGATTACGTTTTTTGTCGAAAGCGACTCCCGGAATAATGATCATATCTATAACCGAAAGATCGGTAATTCTGTCTCCTTGAGACTCGATGATTCCGTAACGTCCTGTTTTGAGTTTTTCCGGATGATAATTTCTGATTATCAGATTGTCCCCTTTTACGGCTGGAAGTAAGAGGCGTTTATCTTCTTTCCATAATCTCAAAAAAGAAGAAGTATCTACTTCATCCGGTAAAGAATGATATAAAAGAATCGTTTTTGCCTGTTTAAATTCCGGCAACTGTTCTATACGACATCTGATCTGTTCCGAGAATCGGGTTCGCTCTTCTGCCGTTATATTTTTTTTTAGGTCTTTTATGCTCATTCTGATGTCAGACTTCTTGCACATGACTTTATTTTTTATTTATCAGGTATTTCCGGAAAACCTTTATTTTCATCAAGAATATCTACTGCTTTCAGAAATGTTTTATCTTCCAGCATCAATATCGGATAAAATGCTTCATCTCCCAATAAATTCCGGGCTATATAAGCATGTAATTGGTTATTTATTATTTTTCGGGAAATATTAATATATACCGGACGGGGTTTTACTCCTTTTGATGCGGCATATATAACAAACTCATCAAGTAAAGGTTTCCGTTTCAAATATTGCAATAGACTTCCGTAATCTTTAAATTGAGATAGTTCTTTTCTGTGTTTATTCGTATATTCCAGAGCGAACTGATAAATAATACCGTTATTTACGACATTGTTCAGGTAGGACGTAATACCGATTGTATCTCGGGGTACGAATATGTCCGGCATAATACCGCCTCCGCCATATACAATGCGTCCGTTTCGAGTTTCGTAGCTTAAGGAATCGTTTAGCTTGATGCTGTCTTTTGTATCAAATTCTCCATGCAAGAAACGGTTCATCAGATCTTGATTGTAATCTTCTATATCCCCCATCTTATACTCTTTTTGTATCGATCTTCCGGAAGGGGTATAATATCTGGCGATGGTCAAGCGTATAGCCGATCCATCGGAAAAAGGAATCTGCTGTTGTACCAGTCCTTTCCCGAATGAACGTCTTCCTACTATCGTGCCGCGGTCATTATCTTGAATTGCTCCTGCAAAAATTTCGCTTGCAGATGCAGACCATTCATCCATAAGTACGACCATTTGATTATTTTGAAAAGCCCCTGTCCCGTCCGAGTAGGCTTCGTTTCCTTCACTGCGGGGAAAAGCCTTTCCTTCGGTATATACAATCAATTGGTCTTTGGGAAGAAACTCATTAACCATTTTAATTGCGGCATCCATGTATCCTCCTGTATTGCCCCGTAAATCGATAATATATCGGTCAGCACCTTCCTTTCGCAATTTAGCCAAAGCATTCATAAATTCATTGTAAGTATTACGCCCGAATTTACTGATCTTCAGATATCCTGTTTTGTCATTTATTTTGAATGATACATCTACGCTATTGACAGGAATGTCGCCTCGAGTGATGGTAAAATTAAGCAGTTTCTTTGCCGATGAACGTTTTATACCTAAATCAACTTTAGAGTCTTTTAGACCTCTCAGCTTCTTCATTACTTTATCCATAGGTTCTACGCTTTTACCCACAAAAACCGTATCGTTGATCGTAACAATTCGGTCTCCCGGGAGAATCCCTGCTTTTTCTGATGGTCCGCCGGGTATAACACTGACTACCGTAATCGTATCGTTCAATATACTGAATTGTATGCCGATACCGCTGAAGCTTCCCTCCAGTTCTTCATTTACGCTGAGCAGATCTTTGGCTGGAATATATGCAGAATGGGGATCTAATTCTCCGATAATTTTAGGCATTGCGTTTTCTACCAGCTTGTTGATATTTACTGTATCGACATATTGACTTTGGATGATGCTCAATAGAGTTTCTATTTTATTCTGTTTTGCAAAAATACGAGAACCTATTGTACTGGCTTGATGGTAAAAACGTCCTATACAAATTCCCAAAACGATACTTATTGCAATGATAAAAGGAAGCCAGATTGCGGTTTTTTTCTTCATAATCGATATTACCTGTAAAACTTCTATATATTAATTTAAGAGTCTGCTTTTAATGTTGGTTTCACTATTTGACCTCAACAAAATCAACTTCTATTCCGGCTTTTTTTAAGAGGTCTATTCCATCATTCAGTCTATAATATTCTGAAAAAACGACTCGGCGTATTCCGGATTGAATGATCAGTTTGGCACATTCTATGCATGGTGAAGATGTGACATATAGGGTTGCTCCATCACTGCTATTATTCGATCGTGCGACTTTCGTGATTGCGTTTGCTTCGGCATGTAAAACGTATGGGTATGTACGGTCGTTTTCGTCTTCGCAAACATTTTCAAATCCTGCAGGAGTTCCGTTATATCCGTCCGATATTATCATTTTTTCTTTAACGATAAGCGCTCCGACTTTTCTGCGTTTACAATATGAATTTTCCGCCCAAATAAGAGCCATACGTATATAACGTTTGTCCAATGTTAATTGTTTATCTTCCGAGTTCATCTTTTCTATATTAAAATTCGGATATATTTCCACCAATTTTATGCAAATGTACGTCTTTTTAGCTATATATCATTTTTTTTCTCCTAAATAAACCCAAATTTTATATCTGTTCTTTTAGCCATTGAATTTCTTCTGCCCAGATCGATTCATCAGGAGTTTCGAGAATCAGCGGAATATTATCCATTCGAGGGTCTTGCATGATGCGGCGGAACAATTCTTTTCCGAGAATGCCTTTCCCTAAACTGTCATGTCTGTCTACATGAGATCCTAAACCTTTTTTAGAATCGTTAAGATGCATTCCTCGTAAATATTTGAATCCGATGATTTCATCAAATTTTCGGAAAGTCGCTTCATAACTTTCTTCGGTCGTGAGGTCATATCCTCCGGCTATGGTATGGCACGTATCTATGCATACGCCGACACGGCTTTTGTCTTCTACTTTATCTATAATATAGGCGAGATGCTCGAATGCATAACCGACATTAGATCCTTGTCCTGCTGTATTTTCTATTACGGCCGTTACATCGTGTGTCGCATCCAATGTCATATTGATAGAGTCAGCAATGCGGTCGAGACATGTTTCGAGCGATATTTCTTTCAAATGGCTTCCCGGATGGAAGTTCAATAGTCGCAGGCCTAACTGTTCGCAACGTTGCATTTCGTCAAGGAAAGCTTCTCTTGATTTTTCGATTCCTTCGTTCGTAGGGTGTCCGAGGTTAATCAAATAACTGTCATGCGGTAATATTTGTGCTGCTGTATAATTATATTTTTCGCATCGTTCATGAAATAAATCGATGCTTTCTCTGGAAAGCGGTGAAGATTTCCATTGCCTTTGATTTTTTGTAAATAAGGCAAATGCCGTAGCTCCTATCTTAAATGCGTTTTCCGGTGCATTTTCTACACCTCCCGAAGCGCTTACGTGTGCTCCTATATATTTCATAAATATCGAATTTTAAGTTTGATAATAAATACAAATTTACACTTTTCTATTGGATATTGAAGCCTTCTATGCTATTTTCATTCAGAAATGGAAAAAGATTCTTTATCTTTGAAACGGTAAATAACATGAATGTATTTTTAGAACCTGTTTGAATTTCGTTCGGGTTGTTAAAAAGTGATTGAAAATCGCTTATTTGTATGTATCTGATATATGTTGAGTAAAAATAAAATAAAATTTGTCCATTCTCTTGAGCAGAAAAAAGCTCGACGGGAAACAGCATGTTTCGTTGCCGAAGGAAATAAATTGGTAAATGATACGATAAGAAGTTTTGATTGCAGATTATTGGTTGCAACGGCTTCTTGGCTTGAGGAGCATCCGGGATTAAGGGCTGAAGAAATTATAGAAGTGTCTTCGGAAGAGATCAAAAAGGTGTCATTGCAGAAGACCCCGCAAGACGTAATTGCCGTTTATCGTATTCCTGATTATTCTATAAATTTCGAGAGTTTGGACGGATGTCTCTCTATTGCTTTAGATACGGTACAAGATCCGGGAAATATGGGGACAATTATCCGTTTGGCAGATTGGTATGGTATTGAGAATATTTTTTGTTCTTTGGGTTGTGCAGATATATATAATCCTAAGACCGTACAGGCGACAATGGGGGCCTTGGCGAGAGTGAAGGTTTGTTACGTAGATTTAAAGGATCTTTTTGAAACGGTAAAGATTCCGGTTTATGGAACGTTCTTGAATGGTGAAGATATATATAAGTCTGAGTTGACTTCACATGGAATTATTGTGATGGGAAATGAAGGGAAAGGCATATCTGAAAATTTAGAACGTTGTATTTCAAAACGTCTTTTTATTCCTAATTATCCGCAGGGAAGGGAAACGACGGAATCCCTTAATGTCGCGATTGCAACTGCCATTGTTTGTGCAGAATTCCGTCGTCGTATGCGATAAATTATAAGCCTTTTTTCTTCGCTTCATCCCAAATCGCATCCATTTCGGACAAAGTCATGTCTTTTAAGTTGCGTCCTTGTTGAATTGTGTGCTGTTCGAGATAGTTAAAACGACGTATGAATTTTTGATTCGTACGTTCCAACGCATTTTCCGGATTGATTTTATATAGACGTCCGGCGTTGATGATGCTGAATAATAGATCTCCGAATTCAGCCTCCATCTTGTCTGTTTCCATATTTTCGATTTCGGTCTGTAACTCTTGAAATTCTTCTTTTACTTTTTCCCACACTTGACTGCGTTCTTCCCAGTCGAACCCGACATTTCTTGCTTTGTCTTGAATGCGGTGAGCCTTGACCATTGCCGGAAGAGCCGAAGGTACTCCTTCAAGAACAGTCTTATTTCCGCCTTTCTCTTTTAGCTTTAACTGTTCCCAGTTTTGTTCTACTTGATTAGAGGTTGCAGCATCGGTGTCTCCGAATACATGAGGGTGTCTGTAAATCAGTTTATCACATAATGAATGACATACGTCAGCTATATCGAATTGATCTTTTTCTTCAGCTATTTTCGCATAAAATGCAATATGTAATAAAACATCTCCCAATTCTTTACGAATGCCGTCGATATCGTTTTTTATGATTGCATCGCATAATTCATAAGTTTCTTCTATTGTATTTGTTCGTAAGCTTTCATTAGTCTGCTTCTTGTCCCACGGACATTTTTCTCTTAATTCATCCAGAATGTCCAGAAAGCGGCCGAATGCCTCCATCTTTTCCTCTTTACTATGTTTCGTCATTTTAATTGTTGTTTAAAACGGTTCAGACCGTTATTTAAGAAATTTATATATTGTTTTATATCGATACTATAGCCGTATGCAGAACTTAAAGGGTTGCCTTTGGGAGTAAGAATTACTTGGTAAGGTTGGGATTCGCTTCCGAATTTTATTTGTTGCAAAGCTTGCCATTTTTCTCCGAAAGTCGTAATTTTCGTCGGTTTCCCGTCGATAGAAATGATTTCTGCTTTTGGGAGTTTGGTTTTGTCATCTACCATTAGTCGTATGACGACGAATTCTTGATCGAGCAAGTGTTTGATGCGTGGATAAGTCCACACCGAAGCTTCCATTTTCCGGCTTTCTGCACAGCCATATCCGGAAAATTCGAGTAATACGGGTTTCTCGGAATTTTTGGCGTATTCCATACCTTCATTATAGTTGTCGAAATGATTGCCGAAATCTTTTGTGTAAAGATTGAAGTCTTGTGCATAGAGAGGAGGAACTAAAGCCCCTATTTCTTTTAATGGAGCACCCAAAAGACCCGGTACCATGTACAGTGTAAAGCTAAAAGTCAATATGGCAAGAAAAAATCTTCCGACGCTTATCGACGGAGTCTCTTTGTCGTGAGTAAATTTTAGTTTCCCGATCAGATATATTCCTAAAAGTGAGAAAATGATTATCCATAAAACAAGGAAAATTTCCCGATTTAGTAAATGTTTGCCGTATATAAGATCTGCTATGGATAAAAAAGTCAGGGAATAAGCCAAAATGAAAAAACCTGTGATTCGGTTAAGTAGCAGTAGCCGGTGAGCTTGCTTGGGTGTTGCAGGATTCCATGTTATAAAAATAAGGATGATTGCAACCGGAAGAACAAAAGCCGAGACAAATCCCGTGAGAGTTAGATAAGGTCCTAAAATCGAATGCAGTGATGCAGCCTGCGTAAGATATGATCCGATATAAGATCCTGTGCAGGAGAGTGATAGTAAAACTGTTAGAATCGATAATCCGATAAAATTACCGACAGCCTTTTTTTTGCTGATGATCGAGGAATGAAATGCTCCGAGTAAAAATGCTGCCAGTATGACGAACAGAATAAACAAGAATAAATTAGATATTAGGTTTGTTGTAAACTGATAAAAGATCTGTATCCCGAATGCTGATGTGAGCAGGATTCCACAGAGCGGAAATACAATTAATAATGTAACGCTGTATAATAATGTGCGAAAAATAGACTGTTTGCGTGATGACCTTTGCTGTTGAAAACTATATATGCTCATCAATATCATCGGCCACAAACAGGGCGTCAACAAAGATAAAAGTCCTCCTTTAAATCCGTTTACGTAAGCTTTGCGATAGCTGATTTCTGTACCGGCATGATTTTCTCCGAATGCCTCCATTTGTTGTTTTACAGGTTTCCAAGTATTTAGATAAGCTTTATTTGAGTGTCCATGTTGGGTAGAAATGGTAGATGAGATAGAAGGTTCTGCATTCGGAATGATTTTATTGATAGTTTCTTTTAATACAAAATTATGACGGGTAGGAGGCAGACAAGTGACATTGTTACATGCCTGATATTCGATATGTCCTTCGATTAGGACTTTTTCACTTTCGGGTATTATTTCGATTCCTTGTATAAATCGGGCAGAATGATTGTACCATTTGAGATTCATTTCGAATAGAGAATTATATTCTTCTATCGGACGATCGATTTCCTGTATATTTCCTAATAAAACCGCCCCTTCGATTTTATCGAATACAAAGGCTGTAGAATGAGGACCGCCTTCGGGAAGCTGTGTTCCAAAGAGATGCCATTCTCCCAATATGTGGGCTGAAAATACAATTTCTTTGAAATTTTCTTTTTCTGTATTGTTGATTTGGGTATTCCATTTGACCGGTTCTGTTTTTTGTGACTGGGCATTAATACAGGCTATTAAACAGAAAGCTAACAGAACAATAATCTTTTTCATATTTGTGTATATTGAAACTAAAATACAAAGATACTTCATAAAAACATATAGTAATAGTCTATTTTTCGTTTTAATCGGTATAAAAGTGATAAAAATGAAAGAGATTTACAACTTGTTGTTCAAAACCGCTTTTGGTTAGGGATTTTTTTCTAATTTTGTTTCTTAAATTTATGAATATATGATGTCGAAAATAATACCTGAGTCGCAAATTGCTCAGGTAAACAAGTTGATAGACGAGGCTGATCATATCGTAATAGTGTGTCATGTTTCTCCAGATGGTGATGCTGTCGGTTCTACTTTGGGTTTATATCATTTTTTATCTGCAATAGATAAAGAAGCTACGGTGATTGTTCCGGATGCTTTGCCGGATAATTTATTATTTTTGCCGGGAGCTAAAGATATTTTGATATATAGTCGTTATACTGACTTTGCAAATGAACTGATACAAAAAGCCGACCTGATTTTTTGTCTCGATTTTAATGCTTTGAAGCGTATAGATATGATGGAGCTGGCGATTAAGAATGCCGGTGCGAAAAAAATCATGGTCGATCATCATCTTGATCCCGAACAGTTTTGTAATGTAACGATTTCTCATCCCGAAATATCATCTACATGTGAACTGGTATTTCGTCTGATTTGCCGTATGGGAATGTTCGATGATTTGAATGTTCAATGTGCAACAGCGATTTATACGGGAATGATGACCGACACGGGAAATTTTACTTATAATTCCAATAAGTCCGATATCTATTTCATTATAGAGGAATTGGTAAAAAAAGGTATAGATAAAGATAAAATATATGCGAAGGTCTGCAATACAAATTCAGTCGATAAACTTCGATTGAACGGATATGCTGTGAGTCAGAAAATGGAGATTTTCCCGGAATATCGTGCTGCGATGATTTCTTTGACACGAGAAGAACTGAATCGTTATCATTATCGGAAAGGAGATAGTGAAGGATTGGTGAATGTTCCTTTAAGTATAGAAAATATTGTATGTTCGGTATTTTTGAGAGAAGAGACAGGTTTTATTAAAGTTTCGTTGCGCTCCAAAGGAACTTTCCCTGTAAATAAAATCGCAGCCGAACACTTTAACGGCGGTGGTCATCTGAATGCTTCCGGTGGAGAGTTTTTCGGAACGATGGAGGAGGCGCAGGAGTGTTTTCGCAAACTATTACCTCTTTATGTCCGATATTTGAAAGATTAAATTTTTTTATTGTCTTATATAGATTGCTTATTCTACGAATTCGTTATTTTTGAACCGATTAATATATCAGGTATATATTGTAACAAGAGAATTCTTACTAAATAAAAATAGATTAAATGAAACAAAAGCTTATATTGATTATGCTTCTTTGCGGATTCCTAGTTATAGGAACTTCCTGTAAAGATGATAAAACTTACGCTGAGTTATTGCAAGAAGAGCAAGATTCTATCGATAAATATTTAAAAGGGTATAGAGTGGCCGATATTCCGGCAAATCTCGATGACTTAGAAACTACGAATGGAGACAGGGAAAGTGCTGATGCTCCGTATTACAGGCTTGAAGACGGTGTTTATATGCAGATTATCTCTAAGGGGAATGGTACTCCTATACAAAAAGGCGATAAAGTTTATTTCCGTTTTTTACGGCAAAATTTAAATACTCTTGCTTCTACGGGAAGTGCTGATGCTGTAGGTAATTTCTATTATGAAAATATCGACGATTATTATTTCAATTATAATACGGTTACGACATCCTCTTCTACAACCTATGGTCTTGGCATAGAGTACCCGTTGCAATATGTCGGAAATAAAGCTGTTGTAAAGGTTATCGTTCCTTCGAAAATGGGATTTACCGAATCTATTTCGTCTGTTATTCCATATTTATATCTTATTGAGTATTCATTGAGTGAACAATAATAACCCTAACTATAAAAAATTTCAATTATGTCATTAATTAAATCGATTTCAGGTATTCGAGGTACTATCGGCGGTAAGGCCGGAGAAGGTCTGAATCCCCTCGATATCGTTAAATTTACGGCGGCCTATGCGACATTGATCCGCAAGACGACATCGGTAAATACAAATAAAATAGTAGTAGGTCGTGATGCCCGTATTTCGGGAGAAATGGTTAACTATTGCGTGGTCGGTACTTTGATGGGTATGGGCTTTGATGTTGTGAACATCGGTCTGGCAACAACCCCGACAACCGAATTGGCTGTAACGATGGAGAATGCTTGCGGTGGAATTATTTTGACGGCGAGCCATAATCCTAAACAGTGGAATGCATTGAAGTTGTTGAATGAGAAAGGTGAATTTCTGAATGCGGCAGAAGGTAATCAGGTTCTTGAAATCGCAGCGAAAGAGGATTTTTTATTTGCGGATGTAGATCATTTAGGTAAAGTTACCGAAAATTTCATATATACACAGAAACATATAGAGAGTGTCCTTGCTTTGGATCTGGTGGATGTCGATGCCATTAAAGCTGCAGGTTTTACTGTCGCTGTAGATTGTGTCAACTCTGTCGGAGGAATTGCTATTCCGGCTTTGTTGGAAGCTTTAGGGGTAAAGAAAATCGAAAAGTTATATTGTGACCCGAACGGACAATTTCCACATAATCCCGAACCACTGCCTGCGCATCTTACCGAAATTTCTTCTTTGATGAAAAAAGGGGGAGCAGATGTCGGTTTTGTTGTCGATCCGGATGTCGATCGTCTGGCTATTATTTGTGAAAACGGGGATATGTTCGGCGAAGAATATACTTTGGTTGCGGTTGCCGACTACATTTTAAAGCATACACCTGGCAATACGGTATCGAATCTGAGTTCTTCCAGAGCTTTACGGGACGTGACTCGTTCCTATGGTCAACAATATAATGCAGCTGCTGTAGGAGAGGTGAATGTCGTAACCAAAATGAAAGAAACCGGTGCAGTAATCGGTGGAGAAGGGAACGGTGGAGTTATTTATCCGGCAAGTCACTACGGTCGGGATGCTTTGGTGGGTATCGCGTTATTTTTGACTCATCTGGCAAAAGAGAAGAAATCGGTTAGTGCTTTGCGTGCTACTTATCCGCCTTATAGCATTGCTAAGCAAAAAGTGCAGTTGACACCGGATATTGATGTGGATGCCCTGTTAAAGGCCGTGAAAGAGAAATATGCACAATATGAAGTAACGGATATCGATGGTGTGAAGATAGATTTCCCTGATAAATGGGTACATTTGCGTAAATCGAATACTGAACCTATTATCCGGGTTTATGCCGAAGCTAAAACTCCTGAACTGGCGGAGGAAACAGCCGCAGAAGTTATGGCGGTAATTGAAGAAATGGCGAAAAAATAAGTTTTGAAATTTAGATAAAGTATCGAGAATAGGCCGTCTCAGAATGTACTGCACCCCAAAAGTTAGACACAAAACTTTTGGGGTGTTTTT